>Ga0209373_10001844_pt1 | contig 23288 bp, 22 predicted proteins | sample Higcelweek5metaG_FD_187173 | JGI IMG/M metagenome (GOLD analysis project Ga0209373, IMG submission 187173) | Freshwater pond sediment microbial communities from the University of Edinburgh, under environmental carbon perturbations - High... | ecosystem: Environmental > Aquatic > Freshwater >... | reverse complement strand
CGGGACTGGAACAGCTGCAAATGACAAAGCAGAAACAAAGGCTCTTATACGGGTTTTCGGAGATAAGGCATATGCTATTCCCATGAGCTCACTTAAAGGCGTAACAGGTCACTGTCTTGGAGCTGCGGGGGCAGTTGAAACAATTGCAACGCTTATGTGTGCGCAGCGTGAAGTGTATCCGTCAAGTGTAGGGTTTACAGAACCCCGGGACGGCTGCCCGCTTGATTATGTTCCTGAAACCGGACGGGTCTGGAAAAAAGAGTCTGTTTTTGTAAAGAATAACTTTGCTTTCGGCGGTAATAATGCAAGTCTTGTCATAGGCACAGGAGAAAAATCATGGACGACAGAGCACGATCTCAGTGATGATCCTGTCTGTATAAGCGGCATTGGTCTCATTTCATCATGTGGCATCGGGTCATCAATATCAGTCGTTGATTTACAATCAGATTCTGTTGCAATAGAAAAAGATTTTCCTCTCAGAGGGACATTTCAATGCCTGGAATGTTCACTTGAAGGCATAAATGCTGTTGATAAAAGAATAGATCCGCGTTCCGAACGCTCTGCGCAGATGGCTTCAGTTGCAGCTGTAAAGGCACTGGCTTCCGCCGGTATTCCTGAAAGACAGGCAAGCCGTATGAACATCGGGCTTTTCATGAATATCGCCCAGGGATCAACATTTGCAGAAAAAGAACACATACAATCACTTCTGAAGAATGATTTTGAACTCAGTCAGGTTAATGTGTTTCCGTATATTGTACCGAATTCAGTGACAGGAACTGTATGCAGAATGTTATCATTGACAGGACATAATGCAACTTTCTGCAATGGTCATGGAGCCTCGCTTGCAGGGCTTGCATATGCCTGGGCCGCGATTCGCAATGGCCATGCGCCGATGCTTTTATGCGGCAGTGTGGATGATCTGTCAAATAATGGAACACTGGATTGTGTACTTTCAGAAAATCCTGATATGCAGAAAATGGCAATCGGCGAGGGCGCGGCAATGCTCATGCTTGAAAAATTATCTCATGCAAAAGAACGCGGCGCAGTGCCACTGTGCATTATCCGGTCAATTGTGCAGCATTTTTCTGATAAAGAGGAAAAAATTGATAGTTATCGCAAATGTATTGCAAAAGCTGTTGAGGATGCCGGTATCGCGACAGAACAGATTGCGGTTGTCTGCTATAATAAGTTGAGTTATAATGCGGAATGTGCGGTACAGTCAGTTTTTGGAACAGATGGCTATAAAGTGGTTGATTTAACAAATCAGACCGGCTATGCACCATCAAGTCTTCCTTTTTTTAACATTTCTGCAGTTTTGGATAATAGACTATTTGAAATCGGCAGTGAGAAAAAGTATATTCTATCGTTTTTTAATGCCAGTTATGCGAGTGACTGTGCAGCAGTATTTGAAAAAGTATCCTGAGAAGAAAGAGTCGGCACATTTATGGGAGAAAACATCCAGCAGGTAATTGATAAGCGAAGTGCTGTCATCAAGAAGTTCAAAGAGGAACTGATCAGGCGTCTGAACCTTCCTTATGCACCGGACGATCTTCATGAAGATGTTTCGCTGCTTGGGTCCGGACTTGGTCTTGATTCGCTTGACGCACTTGAAATCGTTTTGTGTATTGAGAACTGTTTTGGGATTAAAATCCCAGATCAGAATACGTCAATTCTGCGTTCAATTAATACTATTGTGGATTTTGTTATTCAAGAGCAGGAAAAGAAGGGCTGATTCATAATGAGAGTTTCTCCATTAAAAGATACATTGCAGGCGTTGGGTGCATCATTTGAACAACGGTATGGTGTTGAAGTAACAAGTCGTATTCATGGCAGTGAGCAGGAGTATAATTTTATTCGTGAAAAAGCAGGTTTGACTGATTTTTCACATGTCCAGAAGTTCAGAGTTCCTGAAGAAACAGGACTTGACTTTCTTGATTCCCTTCTTGCCGGCAATGTTGCACGCATCCGTTTTGGACGGGTTTTACATACATTTCTCAGTGATGAATCCGGGATGCTGCTTGCTGATTGCTATGTTGCAAATAATGATGATGAGTTTATTGTAATCTGCGAGAGCATTGCAGATGATAAGGTAATACGGTCAATGTTTACAAGAGATGAGTCGGCCGGGGTTACGGATATTACAGAAAGTCATGTGGTTTTCAGTGTTGACGGATATAAATCGTGGAGTGTGATGAAGGACATGTTCGGCACTGATGTTCTCGGACTGCCGTATTTGTCAATTGAGACATATGACTTTGAGGGTACAGACATAAAACTGATTCGCGCCGGCAAAACATCAGAGTTCGGTTATCAGCTTCTTGCACCTGTCAGTGTGGCTGAAAAATTGTTCGCAGCATTGAACAGCGGGTTGAAAAGTATTGATGGCGGAGTGTGCAGTGTTGGAATTCACAGTGATATGCGGCTTGAAGGACGTTTTTTCAATATTTATGCTGAAGGTGCAAAGGTAAAGGATCCGCTGGTTCTTGGTCTGCAATACATGATTGATTTTGACAAAGAGAACTTTAACGGCCGTGATGCGATTGTGAAGCGCCGCACTGATGGTCTGCGCAAAAAGATCATCGGTATCAAAGCAGCAAAAGGCATAGAACTTGTTTCTGGAATGTCAATTTACAATGGTGATAAAGAGGTCGCGCAGGTTCAGGCGGTCTGCTTCTCGTATTTGCTTGATGCATCCCTGGGGCTTGCACTGTTTGATATAGATGTAGCGTATGCCGGGTTGACATTTAACCTCAAATCCGCTGGTGGCTCTGTAGTTGAAACTATTTCAATGCCACCTATAATGCCTAAGAGTCTTTCAGTTAAGCTTGACGAAATCTGATTTTTATTTAGAATACTTTTCAGGGGTTCAGTTCTGCCGCCTCCTTTCTGATTGAGAAGGAGAGGCAGATTATACGATTTTCTCCTGTTTTGTATTCTCACAGATTGGTTTGGAAATCGCTTATCAGTTTCTAAAATTAATAAACTGCAGATCAATTGTTATTTCTATGAATTTATCTGATGGGGTGAAAAATGGCCCGCTTTGATGGAAAAATTGCAATAGTAACCGGAGGATCCCGGGGAATTGGAAAAGCCTGCGTAGCAGAACTGACTTCTCAGGGTGCAAAAGTCTATTTTACTTATGGTAAAAACGACAGTGCCGCCGATGAATTGTCAAGTTTGACAGGTGCAATCAAACTCAAAGTATCGCAGACCGATGATTTACTCATAAATGAATGTATGGAAAAAATCATTGCTGAAAACGGTAAAGTTGATATTCTGATAAATAATGCAGGAGTCACGTCAGATCAGTTTATAATGATGATGCCTGTTGAGGAGTGGTCAAAAGTTATCGATACCAACATAAGCGGGGCTTTCAGATGGGCAAAAGCGGTAAGCAGGCCCATGCTCAATGCACGTTCAGGAGCAATTGTAAATATTGCTTCTGTGGCAGGTCTTGTAGGCATTGCAGGTCAGACCAACTATGCTGCCTCCAAGGGCGCATTGATTGCCTTTTCACGGGCACTTGCTGCGGAGTTCGGGCCGCGCGGAATCCGGGTGAACACTGTAGCTCCGGGTTTCATTGAAACTGACATGACTGCTAAAATGCCGCGTCAGATAAAACAGCAGAATCTTGACAGAATAGTACTGCGTCGTTTTGGAAAAGCAGAAGAAATCGCAAAGACAGTTGCATTCTTGTGCTCCGACGATGCTTCATATATAATCGGGCAGACAATAGTCGTTGATGGTGGCTTGACAGGAACAGTTTCATAATGGGAAAAAATGCGTTTCTATTCCCCGGACAGGGGTCGCAGGAAATCGGAATGGGTCATGACCTTTTCAGGGATGATGCCTTCAGTAAATCGCTTATATCGCTTGCAGATGAGTTGACAGGAACGGATCTGGAAAAGCTCTGTCTTCGCGGACCGGAAAAAACACTTGCCCAGGCGAGGTATCTTCAGCCGGCACTGGTCGCGATCTGTCTTGGATACCTGAAACGTCTTCAGGACGCCGGTATCAGTGCAGATGTGGTGCTAGGTCATTCACTTGGTGAAATAACATCCCTTGCAGCATCAGGGGTTGTCTCATACGAAGACGCCATAAGAATCGCAGGTAAACGCGGTGAACTTATGGACAAAGTGGCAAGTGAAGTAAGCGGCGGAATGCTTGCTGTGATGTTTATGCCAATTGACAAGGTTGAAGAGCTGATTGAAGAAATCAGTGAAGGCGGCTCTATTGTACTTGCAAATGATAATGCTCCTGATCAGATAGTGCTTTCAGGCCGCACAGAGCTGCTCGAAAAATTTGCGCAGATCATATCTGATAAACATCTTGGAAAAAGTAAGCGGGTCAATGTAGTCGGCCCATGGCACAGTCCGTTTATGCGTGATGCACGTCTTGAATTTGAGGACTGGGCGGAGAATTATCGTTTTCAGAAACCAGTCACCCCTATAGTAATGAATGCGACTGCAAAAACTGAGTCGCACCCGTCAACAATAAAGCATCTGGTAACATGGCAGTTGACAAGCCCGGTGTTCTGGCGCGAATCAATGGAAACCCTGCGTGAATCCGGAGTTGATACCCTTTACGAAATCGGACCAGGACGCGTTCTGTCCGGTATTGCACGTGTCAATGGCTTCAGGAAAGAGACTCTCATTTACAATATCAATAATCTGCGTGGTATTGAATCGGCTGTTGCCGGGGCGTAGGTGCGTATTGCAATATGCACCATCCATGAGAATATGCAAGATATCTTCAATAAAAAAGGGCCCGTTTCTGAAATTCTTCAAAAACGGGCCCTTTTTATTTTGGTGGAGGTGAGGGGAGTTGAACCCCTGTCCGAAAAACATTCAATATGAGCCGCTACATGTTTAGCCCATCATTTAATCTTACTGAAAAGCACGCGGACAGACACGCTTACTCTTCAGCCAGTATCTTATTCTCGCCTGGCAGCCGACACCCTCTGCCAAACCAGCACATTAATTGCTCAGACAAAAATAAGTGCGATCCCTGCCCGAGTTGCTGCCTTTAATTAGGCAGCGATTGCGAAAGAATAATCTTCTGCAATTATAGTTTACCGGATGATTTACGAGGCCAACCGATATCCTCGACATGCTGCCCAGTATCTCCTATCTCCCGTCGATAGCCAATACACCCCCAAAAATTGATCACCCTATCAGGTTTCAGAATAACTTCGAAATTGATAGTTAAATATTGTGGTGCCATAATATAATTCATTGCATTAATATTCGGGACTAAGTTCGCAAAAAACTAATATATCATCATTAGTGGAGAATTTTTTATCTACTCCTGCACTTCGGATTGTTACACCGGGTTTTTGTTGCCCTGGGGTACTGCTGCTGGATAATATCTGCAGCGGTGTTCCCCAGAGGTCTTTGGACGGGTCACGTTTTTTTTTGGGATCTGAATTATTTTTTCTGATATACTCATGCCAGTCTCTTTCTCTGAATGATGTAAACTGCATGTGATTTTCAGTATGATCTGTAAAGATCTGGTTCTGAATTCTGCTGAGTTCGAATTTTGTTGCTATTTTTTTAGTGGCATCAGATGATTCCACTAGGTATTCAAAAAAAACATCATGGAACTTGACGGCTAAAAAAATTATGACACCTATCAGAATTAATTTGCCAAAGCCTGATTGGAACATTGTATATCTCCATTTTTTATGACTCTATTATTATAAGATTGGGGAGATTATTAAGAAACAAAAAATATACAAATCTGCCATAAATCTGTTTTATGGCAGATTTGCATATTTGACTGATCAGTGGTTCATAACTGAAAATGCTTTACGATGCGATACCGCAGCGTCTGAAAAATCAATACAATAAGTACCGTTTGAAAGCTGTCTGGTCAGGATTATCTGATGTGACCCTGCAGAGAGGAACTTTACACGATCAGTAAGATTCAAAACAAGTTTTCCCCGGAGATCAAAAATTCGAAGGGACGCTTTACCCTGATTGACAGTGGTAAAGTTTATGATCTGAAACGCACCGGATTTTGAAACAGAGAATGTTGAATTTGCGGATTTTTCGGGTACTCTGTGTCTTGTATTAATCGTGCTGGAAGAAGTGTGAAAATTGTCAATAGCAGCAAAAAGGAAAACTGCTGGGGAATTCCAGTTGATTGCGACTTCATTTGTTGTGTAGCTCGAAACATTATCTGTATAGTCTGATGCATTACCGTTAGGGCCGCCGACCAGTAAACCCGGCACTGGTTCCGCTATACCATCAGAGCCGGAAATTCTGTGATGAGGAAACATGGGTGTTTTAGAACCAAAGCCTGTTATAAATGAATAGCCTGTTGCATTCATTCCAAGAAGGTAATCTGCGCAGGTTTCAGCGGCCCGCATAAATTGTGTATCTTTTGTAATTTCGAATGCATGAATGCACGCTACACCGTTTTCTGCCATGATGGAGTTGGAGCCCCACTCATAGGTAATCAAAGGAGTACGGGATACACTGTTATTAATGCTTTTAACGATTCTTGTGGCTAAAGCAACAATCTGCCGCGTTACTTTAACAACTGTCGCGCTGTCAACAAGCGGCTGGTTTACATTTGCCGAGAGCGCGCCTATGCTTGACACATAACTCCATGACGGCAGAAAAGTAAAAGCAATTTTTGTGGAGCGGACATCTGATCTGTAATCAGATTTGCCTGTTGTAATACAGAGTTCAGATGCTGCCCAGTAAAATTCATCATCCGCAGAGTTATCATTATAAATACCGGTTCCGACATCAGGCGGATTTGCAGTATATAAACTGTCCGGATTAAGATTTGCCCAGCCCCATGCTTTTTCAGCCTGCATGATGCATTTTGTCGCAAAAACGCTGTCTATATCTGCATAGATACGGCCTGCAATTGCAAAAACTGCTGCAAAGTCAAGTGCGGCGGTCGTTGATTTACCTATGAAATAGCGCTTGAGCAGATCTTTCTGGGGCATCTCAAATCCGTTAAAATTAAGGCTTGTCAATTTATGAAATACTCCGCCGTCAGTGTCCTGCATAGAAGACATCCAGTCAAGTTCGTAACGAATTTCATCAAGCAGATCGGATTTCCCGTTTTTTGATTCAGGAATTGAAATACTGTCACCGAAATAGTCTGGATACATCTCATAAAAATTGAGCATTATTCCAGCAGAAATTCCAGCATTTACGATATATTTTCCGTAGTCTCCGGCATCATACCAACCGCCTTTTGAGTTTGCCGGAGGGGTTGATTCATCTTTACCTGTTGATTTATGGTAATAGCATGCAGTATCAGGATGTCCGGCTGAGCGTGCGTAAATACCGCCGTATTCATCATCAATTTTTATTGAGCATCGCTGAAAATAAAAGGACTTGAGAGTCGCTGCAGCAACATCACGCAATAAAACCCCCGATATTCTGAATTGCGATGAAAGACCCCTGTCAGTAGTAGACAACTGATAAATACCCTCAGTTGTAAATGATGAGAAGTCCGCTGTCTTAAAACGGTCTGTAGTCTGGGCCCAGACAGTGTCTTTACTTAATGTACCGGAAAAAACAACAGCACCGCTTGAGTTGATAAGGCAAAAAGAGGAATCTGTTGTTCCGATGATATGAATAAGTTTGTTTGAGGACGGGTAAAAACCAAGCTGATTAAACCTGAAATCTGCCTGTGCAGCAGATAATTGACAAAAACAACCTGCTGTCAGCAGGGTAGTGACAAATGCAACTAATCTTGTCATTGGACGCTCCAATATATGATTGAAAAAAGAACATACTTTTTTATATAACGAAAATAATTTTGATTATCAACAGATAATATTTAATCAATGCTTATAAAATGAATCAATAATGCATCTTGTGCGTATGAAATAAATTTTATGAATATCAACCGTTTCTTATCTCTTATAAACGTATGATATTTATTGCAGCTATAAATCGTTAAAAATTAATATGTTGAATGATATTTCAAATGCATGAAGTTATTAAGTCCGAGACATTCAAAATAAACCTGAATTGAAACTGCTGAAAACTCACTGCAAAAAGAATAAGAAGGCAATATCTGATTGTCTATTAACTGCTTACAAATTATTACAGCAATTATTCCTTCTGTATATATGTCAAGTATGCCGCAGCTCTGATGATTACTGTAACCTGAAGTCCAGTTGTGCTGTAAATTCAGATGTTATGAAATGTCAGAAAATAAAAAATATTGACACATAGTTTTTTAAATAGTAAACTATCAGTTGAATAAGCTTCGAATATGTAAACTAAAAAAGTACATATTATTTAGTCTGAGTTGACATAATAAATTGAATCAAAAGGAAATAGTGTGACATTCAGATTTACTTATAGCTCAAAATACATTCTATCGGTAATTTTACATGTGATAGCAGTATCCGGGGGTATTGCTGCCACATTACTTGATAATGTTTTAATGTTTGGAATAGTCACTTTTCTTTTTGCCTCTTCCGGTATTCTTTTAATCATAAAAAGAAAAATGGATAAAATAGACAGTAATCATAAGACTGTTTTGACAAGTAATATATCAGAGCTATCAGAATCAGGCAGCACTGAAACGGTTGTTAGCCGAAGCACACCTGACTCTGGTGAGCTGACGGATTTTATAGATAATATGGTCAGGAAAAAAATTGAGATCATTCCTGTACTTGCAGAACAGTTGAAATCTGTTATAAATCAGACAGATGAGGCTGCGGGCGGGCTTATACAGGCATTTATGGGAATCAGTAAACAGGCTAAAAAACAGCAATTGACAGTACAGGAACTATTCGGGAATCTTTCCGAGCAGACAGATAATGATAACATTCTCTCCCAGACCAGTGAAAATCTCAGGGAAATCCAGATAAATTTTTCAACACTTACCTCTTTTTTTGACAAATCAATTTTAATGATGAATGAAGTTGTCGGTAAATTGACAAAGGTAGATGAGGTCGCTTCCAAGATTGAGCAGATTCAGAAGATGACAAATATTCTTGCCATTAATGCTTCAATTCAGGCAGCTCACAGTGGTGATGCCGGGAGTGGATTCAAGGTAATTGCTTCAGAAATTAATGATTTATCAAAAAAATCAAACAGTTCGATAAATGAAATAACTCAGACAACTGACGAGTTGACATTAAAAGTAAACGCGATAAAAAGAGAACTCGAATCAGTCTGCCAGGAATCAAAAAATATTGGTCTTCGTACGGATAAGCTCTTTAATCAGACAACTGAGAAAATCAGTTCGAAGCTTGCAGATACCGCAGAGAAAATAAAGGGCGTGGCAAGTGATGCAGAAAGTCTTACAAAAGAGATAAGTAAAGCTGTAGTATCTATACAGTTTCAGGATATTACCCGTCAGCAGTTAGAACATGTTATTTCCCCGCTTGAAGCTATCAGTATTGATTTTAAGAAATCTATGGATGAATTCAAGGAAAAAGGATTTGATTTCAGGGGAAATAAAAAGGACTCAATGACAATTGATCTGATGGATCAGTATACAATGGAGTCTGAAAGGGAAATTCTAAGGAAAATAAAAAATAGTAAGACATAAGTATTATAAATTTACAAAACAGATTATTAACAGATGGCATAAACAATTACAAGCGTTGAAGAGGTTCGGGTAAATGGCCAAAAAAATTCTTATTGCGGATGATTCAACATCAATGCGTCAGATGATCGATTTTACTCTTTCAGAAGCAGGGTACACAGTTATTCAGTCGGTTGATGGCGAGGATGCTTTTTCAAAATTTACAGCTGATGTCAACTTAGTCATAACTGATCTGAATATGCCGAAAATGAACGGTATCGATCTGATCAGAAAAATCAGAAGCGGTGCAACTAATAAATTCCTTCCCATTATAATGTTGACAACTGAATCTGAACCGGGAAAAAAAGATGAAGGAAAAAAGGCAGGAGCAACTGCGTGGATTGTAAAACCATTTACACCTGAGAATTTACTTGAAACAATTAAAAAAGTGGCAGGTTGAATTATATGACAGATTCATATATGGAAATAAAAGATGATAAAGCGGTTGCACATATTGAAGGGCCGGCTGTAATTGATACTGCGGTTCAGATACATAAGGTTTTTTGTGATGCATTGGAAAGTAAAAAAGCTGTTGTCATTGATATAATAAATGTAAGTGGTTATGACAGCACATTTTTTCAGCTGATACGTTCTTTGTGTTATTCATTAAGACTTGAAAACAGAACACTTGAACTTGATGAGAAATGTAAATCAGATCTGTTTTATGAAACGGCAAAAGAGATGGGAATTGATTTACGGAATGATTGTACCCGCAACTGTGGTTCCGATGTCAGTAAGGAGTGCTATTTTACAAAACTAATCAAGTCTTCTGTAAAATCACAGGAGGCACCATTATGAATATGTCGTTTCAAAAAGTGTTTATGGAAGAAGCACAGGAACTTTTCGATGCTCTTGAAAATGATCTTATCAGACTTGAAGAAAATAAAAACGATTATGAACTGATAAATCAGATTTTTAGAGAGATGCATACACTTAAAGGCTCCGGAGCGATGTTTGGTTTTGAACAATTATCAAAGTTTGCTCATAAACTCGAGACAATGTATGATCTCATCCGTAATAAAAAACTTGATGTTACATCTGAGATTATCTCCACATCGCTTGAATCGATTGATTTTTTGAAAGTCCTGCGGGATGATCCGGAAAATAAAAACTTTGATAATGCACGTGAAAAAAGACTGGCTGATTTAATTCAGACGTTTCTGCCCGTGCCGGATCAGGCGTTGCGTGAGAAGGACGCAGCACAGGCTGACGTTCCTGAAGCGGCAGGAAAAAGACAGAAAATATACAGGATTTATTACAAGCCAGACAGGGATATTTTCACTAAAGGTATAAATCCGATAGTGTTTTTCAGGAATCTGTCGGCGTTAGGCAAATCATTCTGTTTTGCTCATGAAGAAGAGATTCCTGTAATTAAAGAGATGAATCCGGAACTCTGCTATACATTCTGGACATGCATTGTAATAACAGACGCATCAATAGATGATGTAAAGGATATATTTATTTTCGCTGAAGGATCCGGTGAACTGACAATAAAAGAAATTTCAGACAGTGAGTTGAAAATTGAAGAAAGTTCAGTCCCTCTTATCGGTGATATCCTATTGTCAAAAGGAGACATAACACGGGAGGAAGTTGAAACGGTTCTTGGAAACCGCAGATTCTTTGGGGAGCGTGCTGTAGAGATGGGATTTACATCAAAAGAAAAAGTGGCATCAGCACTTTTTGAACAGAGCACACTTCAGACGGTTAAAAAAGAGCTTGTTTCAACAACTGTCACATCTTCAATACGTGTACAGAATGAGAAATTGAATGTTCTCACAAATGCAGTCAGTGAACTGGTGACATTGCAGGCCCGCCTGACCCAGTTTTCAGAAGCAAAGAAAGAAGTTGAACTTACTGCTATTTCAGAGTATCTCGAAAAGTTAACATCATCATTGCGTGATACTGTAATGATGATCCGTATGGTGCCGGTTGAGGAAGGTTTTACATCGATGCACCGTCTGATACGCGATTTGGCAAAGGATCTGAAAAAAGAGGTGAAACTGACTATTGTCGGCGGGGATACAGAACTGGACAAAGCAGTAATTGACAATTTAAAAGACCCGATGATGCATCTGGTTCGAAACAGTCTGGATCATGCATTGGAATTTCCTGATGAACGTGTCGCAGCCGGCAAGGAGCCATGTGGTCAGGTTATTATTAAAGCAGAACATCTTGGATCACATGTCATGATATCTGTGATTGACGATGGAAAGGGACTTGACTCTGAAAAAATAAGGGCGAAAGCAGTAGAAAAAGGGCTTATAGCCGCATCTGACAATCTGACTGAAGATGAAATATTTCAGCTCATATTTCTGCCGGGTTTTTCAACTGCGGAGAAGACAACAAATATCAGCGGACGAGGAGTCGGAATGGATGTTGTCAAGAAAAATATAGAGTCAATCCGCGGAGAGGTTATTATAGAGTCAATAAAAGGCAGTGGTACTAAAATAAAGATGAAACTTCCTATTACACTTGCTATTATTGATGGACTGCTGTTTTCTGTAGGAGACGAACTGTTTGTGGTAAACATTTCATCAGTTTCCGAATGTCTTGAACTGACTCCTGAAATCCGCGCTGCTGCAGGTAACAGAAATATTCTGAAGCTTCGGGACAGTATAATACCATATGTCTATCTGAGAGATATTCTGGATATCAATAAATCACCAAAGGAGCATGAACAGATAATAATTATGCAGACTCATGAGCAGACACTTGGGCTTGTTGTTGATTCAGTTGAAGGGAAACATCAGACTGTAGTGAAAACGACCGGAAGGTTGTTTGCAAATGTAAAGGAAGTTACAGGTGCTACAATTCTGGGAGACGGCAGAATCGCACTTATTCTTGACGCTAATAGAATTGCACAGAAAGTAAATGAAAATAAGTTTGATATACAGAGTGAAATCAGAGTAAAATAAACATGTGTAAACTAATCTTTTAATCTTAAAGGAGCTTTTTAATATGCTTAACAAACTAAAGATCGGGCCAAAATTGATAGGCGGCTTTTTACTTGTGGCGGTTATCGCCATAATAATCGGTATTGTCGGTATAAGTAAAATGAATCAGATAGACAAGGCGGGAACTTTTCAATATGAGAAAGCAACGCTTCCGCTTGGAGATCTTGTTGAAATCTCCATGTACTTTGAAATGGTACTGAGGGATCTCAGGGATTTACCGAGAATAAAAGATCCGCAGAAAAAGGAAGAATTGATTAAATGGATTGAAGAGTGCCGGGTACGCATATCAAAAGCAAGTGACCGGTACGGAGCTGCAAATGTCACAGAAGCCGGGAAAAAAGTTTTTGAGGAATTTCTTTCAGCCAGAAAGGCAATTGCTGTTGATATTGATAATATGTATGCGTTATGCAGGGCAAATAAGGATGTTGAAGCATTTGCCTACATAGACGGTCAGTTGGGAAAAGACAGCAAGATAGAAGAGGCCTGCATTGAAAAAATGATTGAGCGTAAAATTGCAACTGCGGCAGATATTGCCAAAGAAAATACAGCAACTGCAAAAAGTGCAACAATACTTCTGATAATTGTTATGATTGTCGGTGTTGCACTTGCAGTGTTTATAGGTTTTGCACTTACTCTTTCGATTACAAAACCACTGAATATGGGTGTTCAAGCCATGGGTGAATTGTCAAAAGGCAATCTCCTTGTAAATTTTGATTCCAATACATTGACAGTTGCTGATGAAACAGGCATTCTCACCCGCGCAATGAAGGAGATGGCTGAACAGCTCAAAAGTACGATCTCTTTTGCATTGAATGCATCTGAAAATGTTTCAACAGGCAGTATGCAGCTTTCTTCTGCGTCGCAGGGTATTTCACAGGGTTCATCAGAACAGGCCGCTTCAGTTGAAGAGATATCCGCATCAATTGAGGAAATGACTGCATCTATCAATCAAAACGCGGATAATGCAAATCAGACAGAAAAGATTGCAATGAAGTCTTCATCAGATGCGAAAGAGGGTGGAGAAGCTGTTTTAAAAACTGTGGCCGCGATGAAACAGATTGCTGAAAAAATATCGATTATACAGGAAATTGCCCGTCAGACAAATCTGCTCTCTCTCAATGCGTCAATCGAAGCTGCGCGGGCAGGGGAACACGGAAAAGGATTTGCTGTTGTTGCCTCTGCAGTTCAGAAGCTTGCTGAACGCAGTCAGGATGCCGCTGAAGAGATAAGCAAGCTTTCGAAAACAAGCGTTGATGTGGCTGAGAAAGCTGGCGAAATGCTTGATAAGCTGGTTCCTGATATTCAGAAAACAGCTGAACTTGTCGCAGAAATCAATGCTGCAAGCGCAGAGCAGAATAAGGGAATACAGCAGGTAAATACTGCGGTCCAGCAATTTAATCAGGTTGTTCAGGCTAACGCCTCTGCATCAGAGGAGCTTGCATCTACATCAGAGGAGCTTTCTTCACAAGCGGAAGAGCTTAAAAGCAGACTGGCATTTTTCCAGGTGGAAAAGGCCGGTTTTCATCACAGATCAGATGTTTCTCATAAGTCAAAAGGTCATATAATTCCACCCCCCAGTGTACATTCATCATCAAAGGTATATGGGGAAAAAACACATGCATCTGATGATGGCATTTCTGATCAGAAGAGCGGCATTGCACTTGACATGAGTGATGATGAGGATAATAACTTTCAGAGATCATAAAGGTGGAAAATTCTATGGAAAAAAAAGAAGCCATAAAAGAATCAGGGCAATACCTGACTTTTCAACTGGGAGATGAACTTTTTGCCTTTGATGTGCTTCGCACAAATGAGGTTCTGGAAGTATCCCAGATTACCCGTATACCGGGAGCAAGTGATGCCATGATTGGGGTCATCAATCTTCGGGGCAGTGTTGTGCCTGTAATTGATTTACGAAAAAGACTTAACATGCCTGAAATTGAACGCACAGTTGACACGTCGATAATAATCATAGATACTGAATATGGTGAAGAGAAAGTGATATTGGGTGTTCTTGTTGATGCGGCGAAACAGGTGATAATGCTTGACAAGACACAGTTAGAGGAACCGCCCAAGGTGGGAATGAAACTTAACATTGAATATATTACTGCAATTGGAAAGCAGAATGAAAGTTTCATTATTCTTCTTAACAGTGACAAAATATTCTCAGAGGCAGAACTTGTCGAGGCTGCGGAATCAAAAGATATGGTCTGTTGAGGAAGAATAAGGTTAAGGTTAAGGTTAAGGTTAAGGTTAAGGTTAAGGTTAAGACAGGACAGGACAGGACAGGACAGGACAGGACAGGACAGAGAATGGGTTATCCATTTGACTGTCCCCTTTTTTACAATTGTAAATTCGTTATTTATACTTTAATTTAAGGTGCAGCATTGTACGAATTAAGTGAAAAAGACCGGGTTTTACTGAGTAATTTTATTGAACAGCAGTATGGTATTCAGATGCCGCCGGAAAAAAAAATACTGCTGCAGACACGTTTACAAAAAAGAGCTTTGCAGCTTGGGTATAATTCAATTCACAGTTATCTGGAGTATCTATTCAGTCCGCAGGGGCGAAAAATCGAGCAGGATAATTTTGCGACAGTTATTTCAACACATAAAACAGAATTTTTCAGGGAAATTGATCATTTCAATGCATTAAGGACAGTCTTATTACCGGAGCTTGTAAATGATGATAAAATTGGCCGCAGTGAACCGCTTGTCGCCTGGAGTTCTGCATCGTCAACAGGTGAAGAGGTATACTCGATTGCAATAACAATCAAGGAATTTTTCAGACAGAAAATGAATCTGCTGCCAGTTTACAAAGTGATAGGGACTGATATTTCTGAAAACATTGTTGAATTTGCAAGGCGGGGGATTTATTCCGATCAGGCTCTTTCAACTATTCCGGTAGAGTACCGGCAATATTTAATGAAAAGTAAAGATCCGAAACGTCATGCCGTCCGCGTTGTTCCGGAAGTCCGTAAATGTACTGATTTCCGGCCGCAGAATCTCATGGATGCCCAATACAAAGTAAAAAAAGGTATTCATATAATTTTTTGCCGTAATGTACTCATTTATTTTGACCGGCCTACACAGGAGAGTATCCTGCGTAAACTTGTCAGCTTTCTCGCAGACGATGGGTTCCTGCTTATCGGTCATTCCGAAACTCTTTCAGGAATGGATCTCCCGATAGAACAGGTGCAGATGACAATATACCGAAAAGTCAAGGAATAATCATGAGAAAAATCCGTGTGCTTATTGTGGATGATTCTGCGGTGGTGCGGCAGACATTATCAGAGATAATTTCTGCTGACCCGGAACTTGAGGTAATGGGGACTGCTGTTGACCCTTTTGCAGCTGCAGAAAGGATGCGCACAGATAAACCTGATGTCATTACACTTGATGTGGAAATGCCGCGAATGGATGGATTGACATTTCTAAAAAAAATCATGTCGCAGCACCCGATTCCTGTTGTAATCTGCTCAAGCCTTACAGTTGAAGGGTCAGATACCATATTTAAAGCGGTTCAATATGGCGCTGTTGAAATCATAACCAAACCCAATATCGGAACAAAAATATTTCTTGAAGAGTCTCGTATCAAGGTTTGTGACAGCATAAAAGCTGCGTTTCATGCAGATGTCAAGAAACAGGCATACGTGCTTTCAAAAACGCAGCCTAAGCTTAGTGCCGATGCTGTGATTGCAAAATCAAGAACAGTCTTGACAGAAACAACAGAGAAGATTATTGTAGTCGGGGCATCAACAGGCGGCACTGAAGCCATTCGCTACTTTCTTGAACTGCTTCCTGCTAATACCCCCGGAATTGTCATTGTTCAACATATGCCGGAGCATTTCACCGCATCATTTGCAAAGAGACTAAATGAGATCTGCAAGATTTCTGTCAAGGAAGCAGCTGACAATGATACTGTACTTCGCGGACAGGCTCTCATCGCGCCGGGTAATAAGCATATGTTACTTAAAAGAAGCGGGGCACGGTATTTTGTTGAGATAACAGATGGCCCTCTTGTCAATAGACACCGTCCTGCGGTTGATGTTCTTTACAGATCGGCAGCCAGATATGCCGGAAAAAATGCCATGGGGATTATTTTTACAGGTATGGGTGATGATGGCGCAAAAGGTTTAAAGGAGATGTTTGATGCCGGTGCATTTACAATTGCGCAGGATGAAAAAAGCTGCGTTGTTTTCGGCATGCCCAGAGAGGCGATAGAAGCAGGCGGCGTCTCAAAAATATTACCACTTGACAAAATAGCCGATGAAGTGATCCGGATTCACGGTCTGACAAGATAGTCTTCTGACAAGATAGTATGTATCTGATTCACTGATTGTTATGAATCGCAGTATTATACCCTGTATAATCCATCCCTGCATGCAATCTGAAACCGGATTACGCCACTCCGACAAGCGACCTGACTTTGTCAAGAGTCTGCGCTGCCGCCGCACGGGCTTTCTCTGCACCTTTACGGCGGATTTCCATAACATGATCCATATTTTTAACAAGATCATCTCTTTTCGCCCGGAATGGACTGAAATATTCCCAGAGCATCTCGAAGAGCTGTTTTTTTGCATCGCCGTATCCCATGCCGCCCCCGGTGAATTTTGCAGCGAGTAAACTTGACTGTTCAGCTGATGCAAACAGTCTGTAGATTGCATAAATTATACTTTTGTCAGGATCCTTTGGTGATTCAACAGGTGTTGCATCCGTAAGAATAGACATGATTTTCTTGCGGATATTTTTTTCCGCAGCAAAAATTTCAATTGTATTATTGTAGGATTTTGACATTTTCTGGCCGTCAATGCCAGGGATCACAGCTAGCTCATCCTGAATCTCTTCTTCCGGAATTGTAAATGCATTGCCGTATGTGTTGTTGAATTTTACTGCAATATCGCGGGCAACCTCGACATGCTGCTTCTGATCTTTACCGACAGGAACACGGTCAGATTGATACATGAGAATATCGGCAGCCATAAGTACCGGATATGAAAACAGGCCGTTATTGGGAGGAATATTCTTTGCAATTGCATCTTTATACGCGTGGCATCTCTCAAGTAAACCAACTGGTGTGACATTGCTCAGGTACCATGTCAATTCAGCGACCTCAGGGACATCGCTTTGCACCCAGAGAATGGATTTCTGAGGGTCGATACCAAGAGAGAGCAGGTCTAAAAGTGCATCGTCTGTATACTGATGCATTACTTTTGCATCAAACATGGATGTTAGGCTGTGCATGTTGGCGATAAAACAGAAGAGCTCACCGCGGCTCTGTGATTCCACCATCGGGCGGATCATGCCGAGGTAATTTCCTATATGAATAATTCCTGATGGTTTAATGCCTGATAATATACGCATTTCTATAACTCCTTATTACATATCAATCATTTTTTATAATCTGATTTTTCCACAAAATATATTGCGGATTAAAATGCAGAGGTCTGATGCTGTATAAAATATATTCAATATAGCCTGCATGCCTAATTCTACTTTATTACAATTACTTTATTGCAGCAGGCAATGCATTCTTTGCACAGTATATCCATATTGACAAAGCAGAATTACTGGCTGTCGAAAAAAACAAGTGCGCGTGATTTCAATGCTGCGAGATCCGGTGACGGCTGCACGGCACGGAACAGTTCATGGCCGAAAAAAAAGTTTTTCGAGTAATGAATGGTAAACTCTTTTATGCGTCCGATGGCTTTTTCCGGCGGGAAATCCTCGCATGTATAATTGAAAAACCGCAGCCATACTTCTCTGTAGTCAATTTCAGGGGTTTCGCCTGATAATGATCTGAAAATCCATGGTTTTGTTACGGATTCCCGGCCAATCATAAGGCCGTCGCAGTGCTCCAGAAGCTGGAGTGCACTTTTATCTTTAATATCACCATTTGCAATAAGCGGTAATTTTGTCTGTGAACGTATCCATGAAAAAAGATGCCATCTGGCCAGCCGTTTCAGTTTCTCATCAGAAAATCTCGGGTGGACACATAATAAATCAACACCGCTGTTTTCAAACAGTTTAAGCCGTGTCAGGAAACGTTCTTCCCATCCGTCAGAATTGTCTCCAACCCGGCATTTTACTGAAAAAACACCGCTCCAGCATGATCTTATGGTGTCAAGTACTGGCTTCAGCTTTTCGATATTGTCAAAAAGAGCTTTTCCTGCCCCGGTTCTTTTGATAGCAGGAGCGGGGCAGCCCAGATTTATGTCTATTGCTGTGGGTTCACATATGCGAAGGCGCTCAATTATTGCCTGCAGCGGTTCGTCACCGGTAAGCTGAAGCTGATATATGACCTGACCTTCGCATGCCCTTTTTTTTGTAAATGGAGAAGCTCCAAGATCTTCTTTCAAAAGGGCACCCGGACTTAACATTTCGGTATAAAGTGCACCATAGCCTCCGAAATCAGCCAGAAGCCGCCTGAAGGCGCTGTGGGATATTCCGGCCATTGGCGCAAGAAATAACCGAGGTGTAAAATGTTTGTCTTTTATGTGAAGAACGTCGTGAAGTGTACTCATCGTTTAAAAAACTGTCTTGAATGCAATACCTGCACAAAGGTAGAATAAGAGAAAAATAAGAGAGGAAAAAATATAAGTTGACATATGTGATTTCTCAAAAGTGATCGTGTCAGCCTGTTTTTCAGATTTTTTTATCTCTCTATTGATAAGGTATTCGCTAAATGTAAATATATTTATAGGAATGATGAATCCGATGACAGCCCACATAAAAACAGAAACCAGTTCAAGTTCCCAAATTTTATATCCAATAAAAATATTCAGTACCGTGAGCAGCAGCGTTGATATTATCAGTGGAAAAAAGGCCTGTTTTTCCCTGTAATATGCAAATTTTCGCATATGTGCCGCACAAATCATGGATCCGGGTTCGGGTTCGTCAAGTGTCTGGGATTTATTTGCAGTTATAATGCGTTCATTAAGTGTAAGTACAAGGTCATAAATTCCATTGATTGAAAATGGAAGTTCTATCGTCTTATCATTAGATACTATGCGTATCTGTTCTGAAAATAAAGTCTGGGCATATTTACACAACACGATATCACTGAAAAAAATCTGTCGGAGTTTCCCTGGGGCTTTTAAAATTATAACATCTTCACTGATAAGAAACATTGTTTTTTTCAGTTCACTTTTAAGTAAGATTACAATACCGATCAGAATCAGAATTGTAAAATCCAGAAAAACACCAAACCGGATAGTTGATGGATAGATGTGTCCGTAAACTGAATAACCAATAGCGGCAGGGAGCCAGGATGCAATAAAAAGTACAGTGATCAGAGAATAAAGCGGTGCCTCAAGATATGTGAAACGCTTCTGATAATTATATACTTTTTTTGATTCGTTCTGACCCATAACTTGTAAATTATATCCGGCGTAAGCGGTTTGTAAAAAATTAAATTGCCGGTAATTATTTTTTATTACATTTTATCTAAATCACAAAATAGTTTTTTATGATAAATAAACATTTGTTTTATTATCAGTAATATTTTCAAGTCTTGAGTTTTCCAGGTCCATTCATTATATTCATAGTTTTCTCTCAAAATATCTATGATTGGTTATCCGGTAAGGAAAAAAGTTACTATGCCAATAAGAAGCATGACAGGGTTCGGACTTGCTGAAGGTGCAAGCCCATCAGGGACTTACAGGGTCGAGATCCGGGGCGTCAATAACCGGTTTCTCGAATTACAGATACGGCTGCCTAAATTTGCAGCTAATCTTGAATCACGGATCAAAAAAGAGATATCATCAGTCATTTCACGCGGTTCAGTTACAGTGCTTATCAATTGCGACCGTGAAGAGGGTGATACAAAGCTTACCTGGGATAAAAAGTCAGTTGACAGCTACATGCAGATTTTTGGAGAAATTGCCAAAACTTATAAACTTGAAGGTAAGGCTACTCTTTCAGATCTGCTGCATTTCAGCGATTTTATCAAATCAGAAAATGGCGGTTACGATGAGGAAGTTTTATGGAAGCATCTGAAACCGGTTTTACAGGATTCAATTGCTGCGTTTCAGAAAGCACGTGAGACTGAGGCTGAGATGCTTGTAAAAGATCTGAAGAAAATGCTTAAAGAGATAACAAAGTCTCTTCAGCAGGTGGAAAAACGTGCGCCGGTTCGTATTCAGGAGTATTCAAAGGTTCTTACTGAGCGTGTTCAGAAATTAATCGAGAATCCGCCAGATCCTCTTCGAATGCAGACTGAAATTGCTCTTTTTGCTGACAGGCTTGATATTACTGAGGAGTGCACCAGATTGCGTGCGCATATTGAAAAATTCAGTGCTGATTTTGATCTTGATGAGCCGGTTGGAAAACGCATGGGTTTTCTGCTTCAGGAAATGAATCGTGAGGCGAACACCATAGGTTCAAAAGCAAATGATACTGAAATTTCTCATCAATCTATAACTCTCAAGGAAAATATTGAAAGAATCCGCGAACAGATTCAGAATATTGAATAAGATAATCAAAAAAGTTGTATATTGAATATCTGTACTATGAAACAGTAATGTATTTGTAAACTATCTCTGCTGCCGGTCCTTTAGGCAGCAGTTAACTTCCGGCAATGCCGGCTCAGACTCAGGAGGGTATAAATGGCAGATTTACTTGAACTCGATCTTGAACAGCTTGAAAAACGCGGTATCAATCGTTATAAGGCTGTGCTGATGGCATCACAGGAAGCACGTTTTATCAATGATCAGATTCGTCTTGACATTATACAGTCAAAGGAAAAACCGACCACAATAGCGCTTCAGCGTCTTTTTGAGGGCCGGGTTATTGAGAACGAAGAGGGTGAGATTGTTCACTGAGTATGGATGCAATAGACCGAATAGTCATTGGAATTTCAGGCGGCATTGCCGCCTATAAGATTCCATCTCTTGTCCGTCTATTAAAAGTAAAGGGTGTTGAAACCAAAGTGGTTTTAACACCGGATTCCCGCTCCCTTGTCGGCGAGGATGCACTGCGGACAGTGTCTGGGAATCCTGTTTACAAAGATGATTCTGTCAATTATGATATGGATCATATACGTCTTGCGGAATGGGGGCGGAAGCTTCTTATCTGTCCGGCGACTGCCAATACGATTGCAAAAATTGCCCACGGTATCGGCGATAATCTGCTTACAACACTTGCACTTTCTTTTAGAGAATCACAGATAATAATTGCACCCGCAATGAACACTGTAATGTGGGAAAATAAAGCCACACAGGCGAATATTGCGCTTTTAAAGGAGCGCGGCATCACTGTCCTTCCTGTTGGTTTCGGGAAACTCGCCTGTGACACCACAGGGGCCGGAAGAATGATTGAACCTGAAGAGATTGTTTCGTATGTTGTCGCATCAAGTAAATCAAACAGTCTGCTGAGCGGTAAAAGGGTGCTCATTTCATCGGGGCCTACAGAGGAACCTATTGATCCGGTCAGAGTAATCACAAATAAGTCATCAGGAAAAATGGGCGCGGCGCTTGCACGTGAAGCCCTTGTTATGGGAGCACAGGTCACTGTTGTGAGCGGTCCGACAAAAGAGAAGTTTCCGTCGGCGGTTCGTTTACTCTTTGTAACAACAGCACAGCAGATGCATGATACCCTTCACGAAGAATTTACTAATGCAGATATATGCATTATGGCCGCAGCAGTGAGTGATTATCGTGTTGCACTTTTCAGTGAATCGAAACTTGAGCGTAAAGTTGACGGCACCCTTACACTTGAACTTGTTCCAAATCCCGACATCGCGGCATCTTTGGGAAAAATCAAGGGCGGGTGTACTCTTGTCTGCTTTGCACTTGAGAGTGATGACAGAGAATTCCGGGCAATAGAAAAAATGGAGAAAAAGGGTTGTGATCTTATTGTGTTCAATCGTGCTGATAAGGCACTTGGACTTGACCTGACCACTATAACAATTCTTGGAAAGCAGGGCTTTCGCAAAGTCGTTGAGTCTGCAGATAAGGAAGTCGCAGCGCAGAGAATTCTCGAATGCGCAGCAGCACAGAGCGGGATGAAATAATGGTTGACAAAAAGATGCTACTTGCATATTTTCGCCAGCAGCGCGATCTGTCAATGCCGGATGTCATTTTCAGGTCAGGGGATGATGTTGACGCGCTTTTTGGCTCTGAAAATGCCCATCCTGCAGATCAAATTCCATTTGTAAGTAAAGCAAGCATTACTGCCCCCTCAGTACCAGGTTCAAAAAGCAGCTTACCTGATCAGAAAAAAACAACCCCGGCAAAATCAGCGGACAAGCAGTCGATTTCATCCAGACTTTCAGGTTTAAAAACAATCGAGCAGCTCTCGCCATCCATTAAACCGCGTCAGGTAAATGTAAAGATGCCCTCAGGGGAAAGCAGTTCTGCGCAGAGCCTTACATATAATCAGAAACGTGATACCCTCAAAGAGCTATATTACGGGAGCTGTACAAAATGCGCACTTTCACAGACCCGCAGAAAATTTGTTTTCGGTGCCGGATCAGCAGGTGCCCAGGTTATGGTAATCGGGGAGGCGCCCGGTGCTGATGAGGATGAGCAGGGGATTCCGTTTGTCGGTGATGCCGGGCAGCTGCTGGGCAGCATGCTTAAAGCAATTAAACTTGACAAAAAGAACGATGTGTTCATTACAAATATTCTTAAATGCAGGCCGCCTGAGAACCTCAAGTCTGAAAGCCCGGAAATTATTACATGTCTGCCGCTGCTTGTCAGGCAGATAGATATTATAAAGCCTCAGGCAATTCTTTTACTTGGAAGAATTGCAGCACATTCAC
>Ga0209373_10001842_pt1 | contig 23315 bp, 25 predicted proteins | sample Higcelweek5metaG_FD_187173 | JGI IMG/M metagenome (GOLD analysis project Ga0209373, IMG submission 187173) | Freshwater pond sediment microbial communities from the University of Edinburgh, under environmental carbon perturbations - High... | ecosystem: Environmental > Aquatic > Freshwater >... | reverse complement strand
CCCGGATGAGTCCATCGTTGACAAAAATCCGGCAGTGCTGATGCACATCTTTGAACACGCCCAGAAACACGGGGTTACGCTGAATATCCGTGTCAAATGGCTGATCAGGCGCTCACTGCACCTGGTAAACGATAAATTCCGGCGCAATCGCGAGGTCAACCAATCCTTCCTGAACATCCTCCGTTCAGAAAAAGGGATGGCCGAAACCCTTCGTCTGATGCACCATCTGGAGTTTCTGAACGAGTATATCCCCGAGTTTGAGCATATCTACTGCAAGGTACAGCATGACCTATATCATATCTACACCGTAGATATTCACACCTTGTTTGCCGTCGAGCAGATGGAAAAGATTCTGAATGGCGAATTGAAAAAAGAGCTCTTCCTGCCCTGCGAGGTTGCTCGCCAGATTGGCAAACGGGAACTGCTGATCCTGTCGATCATGTTCCATGATATCGGCAAGGGTGAGGGAGGCGGGCATGCCGACAAGGGGGCCGACATGATCCCCACCATCGCCCGCCGGATGGGACTTTCAAAGGAAGACAGCGAGCGGCTTGAATTTCTGGTACGTAGCCACCTGATCTTCGCCCATATCTCCCAGCGCCGTGATCTGGCTGACGAACGGATGATCATACAGTTTGCCCGCCAGATGGGGACCAGTGAAAACCTGAAGATGTTGTTTCTGCTCACCATAGCCGATGTACGGGCGGTCGGTTCCGACGTCTGGACCACCTGGAAGGCGATGCTGTTTAATGAGCTGTACGAAAAGGCCTTTAACATTCTTGAACGTGGTGATTTCAGGCTGGAAGCAGGCACCGAGCGGGTCCGCAGCGTTCGCCGCAAGGTACGCGAAATGGTGGAATACGATATTCCGGCAGCCACTGCCAAGGAAGAGCTGCGTGCCCTGCCGACCCGCTACCTGCTGTCCGCTCCGCTGCAGAACATTGCAGATCATCTGAGGTTGCTGGTCAAACTAAATGAAACAGATCTGGTCATGCAGGTTCAACATGAACCAGAGAACGGATTTTCCAGTTTCACTATCTGCACGTTTGATACAAACGGCCTGTTTTCAAAAATAACCGGTGTCATGGCGGCCAACGGCATCAACATTCTGGGAGCCCAGATTTTTACCGGTAAAAACGGCAAGATTCTTGATATCCTGCAGGTCAACTCTGCCCAAGGTTTTCTGATTACCGACGAAAGCCGCTGGCAGAAGGTTGAAGCAGACATGACCGATGTTCTGCATGGTACTGTCCAAGTCTCTGATCTGGTGCATAAACGTCAGCGCCCGACCCTGCTGCAGGCAAAATCAGCCCGCCACTTCCCCACCCGGATCGAAATCGACAATGAGGTATCAGAGGAGTACACCGTCATCGACATCTATGCCCATGACAAGGTGGGGCTGCTCTACCTGATCACCAGCACCATCAATCAACTGGGACTCTATATCGGTGTATCCAAAATCTCTACCAAAGTTGATCAGGTTGCTGACGTCTTTTATGTGCGGGACATCTTTGGACACAAGATTGTCTCTGAAGAAAAACTGGAAGAGATCCGCACCACCCTGGCCTGGGCCATTGATGACTGGCAATGAACCGCTTTCTTGATCTGTTTCTGGCCTGGCTGACCGTGGAAAAAGGTCTGTCAGGCAACACCTGCAGTGCCTATGCCGCTGATCTGGGGCGCTACCTTGACTATCTGGAGCGACTCAAACGCGATACCCCGGACAGCATCCAATCAGCTGACATAGCAGCATTTCTTGGCAAAGAGCGGGAACGGGGACTGGCTCCCCGCAGCCGGGCCAGGCTGCTTTCCTCCATCAGGATGTTCCACCGTTTCCTGTTGATCGAGCGTTACGCCACCACCAACCCTTCAGCCATCATTGAGGCCCCTCGCCCGCTGAAAAAGCTGCCAACCTTTTTGAGTATGCAGGAGGTAGAAAAACTGCTGGGTTCCACGCAAGGCGAACGGGCAGAAGAGATCCGTGACCGGGCCATGCTGGAGCTGCTCTATGCAACCGGCCTGCGGGTATCAGAACTGGTAAACCTGAAGCTGCGCGAGGTGAATCTGGAGATCGGCTATCTGATGACCATGGGGAAAGGGAGCAAGGAACGGCTGGTGCCGATCGGTGCCACCGCCTGCCACCGGGTGGCCGACTATCTGGAACAGGTACGCTGCAAACAGGACCCGGAACAACAGCAGAACGAGCTGTTTCTCTCCCGTTTGGGGGAGTCCATGACCCGTCAGGCCTTCTGGAACATTATCAAAAAGCGGGCGCTGCTGGCCGGTGTCCGCACCAGTATTTCACCACACACCCTGCGTCACTCCTTTGCCACCCACCTGCTGGCCAACGGAGCCGACCTGCGTAGTGTCCAGATCATGCTGGGCCACGCCGATCTTTCATCCACCCAGATCTACACCCATGTGACCCGTGAGCGGCTGAAGCAGCTGCACAAGGATTTGCATCCGAGAGGATGAACTTTTGTAAAATGAGGGTATTGGCTATCATGCACCGCTTTAGCATCAATAGAAAACCAGTACGTATTTTGATCATTGCAGGAAGCGTACTCGCTATTCTGACAGTTGTCACACTGTTCTGGCTGTCCCGTAATCTGACCAGACTGATTGAGACCACCCTGCAGAAAAATCTTGGTCCTGACTTTTCTTTAGGCTCCATTGAAGCAGGCTGGAACCGGGTGGTATTGACGGACGTTCGTATCCGTCGCGGTGGACCAGGCCCTTTCCCGCACCGACTCCTGATCCCACGGCTTGTTCTGACTCCCAGCTTTCGCGCCCTGGCCTCCCGCAGGATAGAAATCAAACAGCTTACCGTTGAACGGCCTCAAGTGCTGATTGAAATCGGCCCTGACGGCAAGGTGATCGCTCCACTGCCAGCCACTCAGAAACAACATACCGCTGTTCCAGAGCAAGGGAACAGCCCTGCATTTTCAACCGCTATTGGAAAAATAGAACTGACTGATGGCGAGCTGATCATCCTTGATCGACACTCCAAACGACGTGCTGCAGTGGGTATCAGCAATCCCAAAGACGGCTACCACCTGCTGCGATTTCCCAAACTGCAGCTGACCTGCGGTCCCTTTAACTACCCCTTGCTCAATCAGGCAATGCCGCTCAGCTTTTCTTTGGCGGCACCCCAGGTCGGCAGCCTGACCGTCAAAGGCCAGATTTCCCCGGCCTCCCTTGACAGCTCACTCAAGCTCTCCCTGCGGCAATGGGATATAACCCGTTTCCGTCCCTACTATCTTAAACCTGGCGACTTTGATGTGAACCATGGCAGCCTGGATGGCGATGCAAATATCACCATCAGCAAGCAGCACCTGAATGTTCCGGGCGAAATCCGTATCAAGGGACTTGAGCTTAAGCAAGGAGGAGGCCGTGGATTCTTTTTGGGGCTTCCGGCCCGAGCGGTGCTGGCTTTTTTAAAGAATAACAAGGATGAAATTGCTGTGCAGTTTACACTGGCTGGCGATCTTGCCAATCCTCGCTTTCAGCTCCGCCAATCCCTGGTAGACCAGATTGCAACCGGTGTAGCCAGCAAGATCGGCATACCGGTTGTCTCCGATGTTGCCCGTGGGATCATGTTTCTGGGGGGGAAAGGGGTTGAGGGGATCGGCAAACTATTCGGCAAATAAAAGCAACTCTCTTTGATCAGATCCCGGCAGCAAACGGCAAATCCCCCCCTGCCCCCTTTCAAAAGGGGGGGACTTAAGACTGCTTATACGTAGAAACAGCGCCATTGGGACCTTCACTCTTCAGGATCACCAGCCATTCCAAAATGTTTCACGTCTGCCTTGCCACAGACAGTGATAATCCTGTATAAACGTTTGGATGAGAATCTGTTCACTGGCCAGCGGCAGCAAAGGTAACTGTCTTTTTCTTGAAACCGGCGGCGTTCGCCTGTTAATCGATGCCGGGCTGTCTCTGAAAGAGACCACGGCCCGTTTAACAGCTTCCCGCATTGCCCCGGAATCAATCCACGCCATGCTGGTGACCCATGAACATATCGACCATATCCGCAGTGTCGGCTCATTTGCCCGCCGTTATAACCTGCCGGTGCTGGTCAGTTATGCTACGCGCACGGTAGCTGAACGCTACCTGCAAAAAATAGAGCTGGTGGAGTTTGAAACCGGTTATTCATTTTCCTTCAGGGATATCATGATCGATCCTTTTCCCCTCTCCCATGATTGTTGTGACCCGGTTGGATTTGTGATTGAATCAAGTGAAGGCAAGGCAGGCAGTGCCACTGACCTGGGAATCGTCACCCGTCTGGTGCGGGAAAAGTTAAAAGATTGCCGCGCCCTGAATCTGGAATCAAACCATGATCCGGAGATGCTGCTGAATGGACCGTATCCCTGGAATCTGAAACAACGGATCAAATCGCGTCATGGTCACCTTTCCAATCAGGAGTCGCTGGAACTGCTGCATGATCTGGCCCATGATCGCCTTGAGGCGCTGGTAATGGCGCATCTTTCCGAGACAAACAACCATCCTGACAAGGTTATTGAAACAACTGCATCATTTCTGAGAGATCAGAACTGTTGCGCCCCCCGGATCGTGATCGGTGAGCAACATCAGGCCGGTCCGGTGATGGAACTATAGGTGCATACATGAGAGATAACTACGATTTTTCTGATTCTAAACCGAATCCATATACCAAATTGCTAAAAAAAGAGATTAAACTAAATAACAGTAAACCATAAACCAAGGAGCTTTACCCCATGATTCCACGCTACACACGCAAAGAAATGGCCCAGATATGGGAACCTGAAAACCGTTTCCGCATCTGGCTTGAAATTGAAACCCTGGCTTGCGAAGCACAAGCCCAGCTTGGCGTCATCCCCAAAGAGGTAGTCCCGGTCATCCGTGAAAAAGGCAATTTCAACATTGAGCGGATCGACGCCATTGAGGCTGAGGTCAAGCATGACGTCATCGCTTTTTTAACGTCAGTTGCCGAATTTGTCGGCCCTGAAGCCCGCTTTATCCATCAGGGAATGACCTCCTCTGACGTACTGGACACCTGCCTCTCCGTACAGATGGTTCAGGCTGCCGATGAACTGCTGGCCGATCTTGAGATGCTGCTGGAATCGATCAAGCTGCGGGCCTTTGAGCATAAGGATACGGTTTGCATGGGCCGTTCCCACGGCATCCATGCCGAACCGGTCACCTTTGGTCTGAAGCTGGCCTCGTTCTACGCCGAGATGCAACGTAACCGCACGCGGCTGCAGGCTGCCCGTGAAAATATTGCCACCGGCGCCATCTCCGGCGCTGTGGGTACCTTTGCCAACATCAACCCCTTTGTGGAAGAATATGTCTGCGAGAAGATGGGGCTAAAACCGGAACCGGTCTCAAGCCAGGTGATTCCCCGTGATCGTCATGCCGAATACTTCTGTGTTCTGGCGATCATCGCCTCCTCCATAGAGCGGATCGCCATTGAGGTTCGTCACCTGCAGCGCACCGAGGTGCTGGAGGCGGAAGAGCAGTTCACCAAGGGGCAGAAAGGCTCATCGGCCATGCCCCACAAGCGCAACCCGATCCTGTCTGAAAACCTGACCGGTCAGGCCCGCTATGTCCGTTCCATGTGCATCCCTGCCCTGGAAAACGTGGCGTTGTGGCATGAGCGGGATATCTCTCACTCCTCGGTAGAGCGCTACATCGGACCAGACGCCACTGTGGCGCTGGACTTCTCCCTGCGTCGCCTGAACGGCCTGATCCGCAATCTGGTGGTCTACCCGGAAAATATGCTCAGAAACCTGAACCAGATGAAGGGGCTGGTCTTCTCCCAGAAGATCCTGCTGGATCTGACCCAATCCGGTGTCTCCCGGGAAGATTCCTATCGTCTGGTACAGAAAAATGCCATGAAGGTCTGGGAAGAAGGCAAGGATTTTCAGACCGAGCTGCTGGCCGATCCTGAAGTGGTTGGCGCGCTTGGCGAAACCAAGATTCGCGAATCCTTTGACCTCTCCTATCACCTGAAACATGTTGACACTATTTTCAAGCGAGTATTCGGTGAGTAATCTGCTTGAACTGATCATAACCATTTTCCTGCCATCGGCAAATGATGCCGGTCTGCTTTTCTGGGCAAAGCGTTTACTGGTGGCCATGATTGTCTTTGGCTGCTTCTGGCTTTTGGCTCAGGCGGTCTGCTACGTCATCAACCGCTGGGGCAGCAGATTAACCTCTTTTACCAAAACAGAACTCGACGACAGGATCTTGAAGCGAGTCACCCCTACCCTGTCGCTGTTTCTCATTTTTCTGGGGATATACCTGGCATTTCTTACCCTGCCACTGCATGAAAAGATTTCCCGGCTCCTGTCTGGCGGGCTTTTCATGGCTAATGTTGCCATTGTCTGCATCCTGTTCTACCGAATACTGCATGAAATCCTGCTCTGGTACGAAGAGCGACAGCAGGAAGGCGAGCACGGCAGCTTCTCCCGTCAGATGACACCGGTGGTTGAGAAGGTCACCATGCTGTTCATTATCGGCGGTGCGCTGATGGTGGTGCTGAAGCATTTCAACTATGATATCCTTTCTCTGGTAACCGCGTTGGGTATCGGTTCTCTGGCCATCGGTATGGCTGCCAAGGACACCTTGGCCCACGTCATCTCCGGCTTTACCCTGATGCTGGACCGTCCGTTCAGAATTGGAGACCGGATACAGCTGGCCAGCGGTCAGGTGGGTGATGTACAGGATATCGGGCTACGCTCCACCAAGATCAAGACCCTGGACAACCAGCTGCTGATCATCCCCAACTCCGACCTCTGCAACACCATGTTGACCAATCAGGCCTTTCCTGATCAACGGATCAAGGGCAGGATTAATGTGGGAGTCAGTTACGGCAGCGATGCCGAACAGGTGAAAGCGCTGCTGGTGGCCATAGCACTTGAGGTCGAAGAGGTACTGAAAGAACCGCTGCCGGAGGCATTTTTTGTCTCCTTTGGCGAATCAGCCCTGAATATGGCGGTTTTTTTCTGGGTTGAGGAATATTCACTGTTGTTTGCCACTACAGACAAGATCAACTCAAGGATTCTCAGCCGTTTTCGTGCTGAAGGGATAGAAATCCCGTTCCCGACCAGAACTATTCAGATGCAAGAGACACCCGGTTCAATCCAACCAATACCCCACAACAGGATCTGATATATGCCAAACAGAATCGAAATAGCCTTGAAGGACAGTATCCGCGACTCACGCGGTGAGCGGATCAAGCGCGAGATTGAACATTTTCTGCATCTGAAAGTGAAGCAGGTGCGTACCCTTGATCTCTTTACCGTGGATGCAGAGCTGTCCCGGACCGAGCTGGAGGCAGCAGCTTCCGGCCCGTTCTGCGATCCGGTGATTCAGAACTGGAGCATCGACCTGCCCCAGGTGGTCGGCTTTGACTGGGCCGTAGAGGTTGGCTTCCGTGCCGGCGTGACCGACAACGTGGGCCGGACAGCCGGTGAAGCGGTTTCCTACCTGATCCAGCGTCCTCTTGCAGAGAGCGAAGCGGTCTATTCTTCAGTCCAGTACCTGCTCTCAGGTGATCTGAGCAGTGAACAGGTAGAAAAGATCGCCACCGGCCTGTTGTGCAACACCCTGATTCAGCGCTACAGCGTCATGTCTGCGGCTGATTTCATGGCCAGGCGGGGTTTCCCCACCAGCGTACCCAAGGTGACCGGTAGTGTAGGGGCGTATGGCAATACGCCCGTACGGGAGATTGATCTGGAGGTCTCCGATGAGGAGCTGCTGCGGATCAGTAAGGATGGCGTACTGGCCCTGACCCTTGAGGAGATGAAGATCATCCAGGCCCACTACCGTGATCCAGAGGTGCTGGCAGAGCGTTCTAAACAGGGGCTGGGCAGCAAGCCGACCGATGTTGAGCTGGAATGCCTGGCCCAGACCTGGTCTGAGCACTGCAAACACAAGATCTTTAGCGGCACCGTGCAGTACGAAGATGAAAACGGCACCAGGCAGGAGATCAAGTCGCTCTTTAAATCCTACATCCAGCGGGTCACCAAAGAGGTACGCCAGAACATGGGAGAGCAGGATTTCTGCCTCTCGGTGTTCAAGGACAACGCCGGGGTGATTACCTTTGACGAGAACAACTCGCTGGTCTTCAAGGTAGAGACCCACAACTCACCTTCCGCCCTTGATCCCTACGGCGGGGCGCTGACCGGTATTGTCGGGGTTAACCGTGACCCGTTCGGCACCGGCCAGGGCTCCAAGCTGATCTTTAATACCGATGTATTCTGCTTTGCTGACCCGTTCTATGACAAGCCGCTGCCATCACGCCTGCTGCACCCCCGCCGGATCTTCGAGGGGGTTGTTGAAGGTGTAGAGCATGGCGGCAACAAGTCCGGCATCCCCACCGTGAACGGCTCCATTGTGTTTGATGAGCGCTTTGCCGGTAAGCCGCTGGTGTTCTGCGGTACCGCCGGGATGATGCCTGCCAGGGTCAACGGTATTCCGGGCCATGAGAAGAGCATCAAGCCGGGTGACCTGATCGTGATGGCCGGCGGCCGGATCGGCAAGGACGGCATCCACGGCGCCACCTTCTCATCTGAAGAGCTGAACGAAAACTCGCCGGTCACGGCGGTACAAATCGGCGATCCGATCACCCAGAAGCGGATGTTTGACTTCCTGATCAGGGCCCGTGACAAAGGACTGTACCGTTTTATCACTGACAACGGCGCAGGTGGCCTCTCCTCCTCCATTGGTGAGATGGCTGGTGAGTGCAACGGCTGCAGGATGGACCTGGCCAAGGCGCCACTTAAGTATCCCGGTCTCAATCCTTGGGAAATCCTGATCTCCGAGGCCCAAGAACGGATGTCCATGGCCGTACCGCCCGAAAAACTGGACGAATTTATGGCAATGTCCAAACGGTTTGGCGTGGAATCAACCGTACTGGGTGAGTTTACGGACAGCGGCACCTTCCATATCCAGTACGGCGATGCAACCGTAGCCTGGCTGCCGATGGAGTTCATGCATGAAGGTCTGCCGCCGATGCAGATCCCGGCCAAGTGGCAGCCACCGGTTAACCCGGAAGCACCGGCTCAGCACAAGGACGACTGGACCGCTGACCTGCTGGGGCTGTTGGGGCAGCTCAACATCTGTTCCAAGGAATCGGTGGTACGGCGTTATGACCATGAGGTGCAGGGGGGGTCCGTGGTCAAGCCGTTCACCGGCGTTACCAACGATGGCCCGTCTGATGCAGCAGTGGTGCGGCCGATCCTTGATTCCTACAAAGGGGTGGTGGTCTCCCACGGCATCTGCCCCCGTTATTCTGATATTGATGCGTACCATATGGCTGCCAACGCCCTTGATGAGGCGCTGCGCAACTATGTGGCGGTGGGCGGCAACCCGGACCACTGGGCCGGTCTGGACAACTTCTGCTGGTGCGATCCGGTCCTGTCCGAGAAGACCCCGGACGGTCCCTACAAGATGGCCCAGCTGGTACGGGCCAACCAGGCCCTGCTGGATTACTGCGTGCCGCTCAACCTGCCGCTGATCTCCGGCAAAGACTCGATGAAGAACGACTTCTACGATGGCTCCACCAAGATCTCGATCCCACCGACCCTGTTGTTCTCGGTAATCGGTACGATTCCTGATATCCGCAATGCCGTAACCATGGACTTCAAACGGCCCGGTGACATCATCTGCCTGCTGGGTGCCACCAAAGATGAACTGGGCGGTTCTGAATATCTGGCCATGCAGGGCTACACCGGCAACAAGGTGCCCAAGGTGGATCTGGCTTCGGCCCTGGCCCGCTACAAGGCGCTGCATGGGGCAATCATGAGCGGCCTGGTGGCCTCCTGTCATGACCTGTCCGATGGTGGTCTGGCCGTGGCCCTGGCTGAATCAGCCTTCTCCGGCGGCTTCGGCTGCCATGTTGAGCTGGCCAATGTCCGTTTTGATGGAGATCAGCGGTATAGGACGGATGAGCTTCTGCTGTTCTCGGAATCAGCCTCCCGTCTGCTGGTAACGGTGCATCCAGCCCAGTGGTCGGCCTTTGAAGAGGTGATGGCTGGCACAACCTTCAGCCAGATTGGCCAGGTGTTAGACACTGAGATGGTCACCATTGCCGGACTGGAATGCAAGACCGTGCTGCAGAGCGGCCTTGATCAGATGAAAACGGCATGGCAACGGACATTGCGGGAGCTGTAATGAGTATCTGAATGTATATACCGAAAGGTTCGCCAGTGTACTCTTCATCCGATTTTGAAATAATCAAGGACATTGTCATTTCTGCCATACCACAGGCTGAAAGCGTCTATCTGTTTGGCAGTTATGCCAAGGGTACCGCGCGGGACCAAAGTGATATTGACATAGCTGTTTTGCTTAAAAACGACCTTCACTGGCGTGAACGCAATGTTCTTCTGAACCGCCTGTATAGTGACATGTCACAACGAGGGTATAATGTTGATTTTGTACTAAAAAGAACTGATGCATTTCGTGCAGACAGCCAACTGCCGACCCTGTCGCGGATAATTTTACGGGAGGGAAAACTGTTATGGACGAACAACTGAAAACCGTTATCGGTCACTGGCTTATCAAAGCTGACAACGACCTGAAGACGGCTGAATACGGACTGACTGCGGACGAACCAATAACTGATACCATCTGTTTTCACTGTCAGCAGGCTGCTGAAAAATATCTCAAAATGTATCTTGTCAGTAAAGGCAACGATCCGTTTATAACGCACAACATATCCATGCTCGTTGCAAGATCTGCTGAGTATGATCCTGATTTCAACGAACTGCAGCTATTTGACTTTTTGACCTCATATGCGGTGTCGCTTCGCTATCCGGATGATTTTTATATGCCGGAGGTTGAAGAGGTGCAAGAGGCGTTGGCAGCTGCTCACGCTATTCGGACATTTGTAGTTACAAGGTTGGGACTGTGATACATCCCTTATCCTCCTGCTCTGTGTGCTCACCCCTCACAGCCTTAGCCACAGACAGGCCGATCATTTTGCTATGACCGCCTCCATTCAGCATACCCTTAAAACCGTCTTCGGTTACCACGGTTTCCGCCCTCCCCAGCAGGAGGTGATTGAGCGGGTGGTGGCCGGTGAGGATGTTTTTCTGGTGATGCCAACTGGCGGCGGTAAATCGCTCTGTTACCAGATACCGGCCCTGCACCGGGACGGTGTGGCGATTGTGGTGTCGCCGCTGATCGCCCTGATGAAGGACCAGGTGGATGCCCTGATCGCCAACGGAGTACGGGCGGCCTGCCTGAATTCATCACTCTCTGCCACTGAAGCAGGCCGGGTATTTCAACAGATTGATGCAGGAACACTGGATCTGCTGTATGTGGCCCCGGAACGGCTGATGATGCCTGATTTTCTGGAACGGATCGGCTCCATGCAGCTGGCGCTGTTTGCCATTGACGAGGCCCACTGTATCTCGCAATGGGGACATGATTTCCGGCCGGAATATACCCAGCTTGGCCGCCTGCGTCAGCTTTTTCCCGGTATTCCGGTCGTTGCCATGACCGCCACTGCCGACCCGGAAACCCGCAAGGATATTCTGGGGCAGTTGGGACTTGCCGATGCAACGGTGTTTGTGGCCGGTTTTGATCGCCCCAACATCACCTACACGGTAATCCCCAAACAGAAACCGTTGGCCCAGCTTGGCTCATTCCTGAGTAACCGGCGTGACGAAGCCGGTATTGTCTATGCCCTGAGCCGCAAGCGGGTTGAAGAGGTTGCCGAACGGCTGCAGGCGGCTGGATTCAGTGCGGCGGCCTACCATGCAGGACTGCCGGATACTGAGCGGCGGCGGGTTCAGGAGGGGTTTCAGCGGGATGACATCCGGATTGTGGTGGCCACAGTGGCCTTTGGCATGGGGATAGACAAGCCCAACGTTCGGTTTGTGGTGCATTACGACATGCCCAAGAGCGTGGAGAGTTATTATCAGGAAACAGGACGGGCCGGGCGGGATGGCCTACCCTCCGAGGCACTGATGCTGTTTGGCATGGGGGATGTGATGACCGCCCGCAAGCTGATTGAAAACAGCGACAATGCCGAGCGGGTCAGAATCGAGCTCCAGAAACTGAACGCCATGGTGGCCTATGGTGAGGCGCTGACCTGCCGCCGTCGGGCGTTACTCTCGTATTTTGGTGACCAGCGGGACCATGATTGCGGCAACTGTGATATCTGCACCGATCCGCCACAACGCTTTGACGCCACGGTACAGGCCCAAAAGGCGCTTTCCTGCGTCTACCGGACCGGGGAACGGTTTGGCATGCTGCATATCATCGAAGTACTGCGCGGAAGCAAGAATCAGCGGGTGCTGGATCTGAAGCATGACAAGCTTTCCACCTGGGGAATCGGCGCGGACACACCTGCAACGCAATGGGAGAATATCATCCGCCAGCTGATTCACCTGGGCTATCTGGTGCAGGATTTTACCCGTTTCGGCGTGCTTGGCCTTTCCTCCTCGGCCCGTCCGGTGCTAAAAGGTGAGACCGTCGTTATTCTGGGTAAACCACGTGATACACAGGAGACCATGGAGCGAGGCAAAAAGCGGGCCGGTGGCAGAAGAGACTACGATCAGGCCCTGTTTGACCGATTACGGGCACTCCGCAAACGGATTGCCGACGAATCCGGGCTACCTCCCTTTGTGGTTTTCTCAGACGCCACCCTTGCGGAAATGGCCCGCACCATACCAGACAATCGGCAGGAGTTACGGCAGGTAAACGGCGTTGGCGAACTGAAGCTCGGCAAATACGGTGATGCATTTCTGGCAGAGATCAGGCAGTATCAGGGGCGAGAAACCGGGATTGATACGATGGCAGGTCAGTTTGAAAACGACCTGCAGCTCTCCCTGTCTGCAACCAAAAGAGAAACCCTCCGGTTGTACAAGCAAGGACTCAGTCTGCCTGAGCTGGCTAGCCGCCGGGGCTTGTCAGAGGGAACCATAGCCGGTCACCTTGAAGAGCTTGCAAATGCCGGTGCTGCGGTTAACCTGCTTGATTTTGTTGATGAAGAGAAGGTTCCGCTCATTATGGAAAAACTGAAGCAACATGGCGCTTTTGCCCTTTCCAAACTAAAGGAAGACCTGCCGGAAGAGATCAGTTATGGCGACATCCGGCTGGTACGGGCAGCATGGACGAATACCAAAGGCTGACAACGACCACCAGAGGATGTAGTAGGTATGCCACCCAAGATTCGCGATATAGTCAGGCGGCTTGAACAGGATGGCTGGTATCTTGTCGCCACCAGAGGCAGTCATCGTCAATATAAACATCCGATCAAATTGGGGAGGGTAACACTTGCCGGACATATGGGAGATGAACTTGCACCGGGGACCCTTAACAGTGTGTTGAAACAGGCGCAACTCAAAGAACAGGAGTAAATGCCATGTACAGATTTCTTGTGGTCATCGAAGAATCAGACACAAATTTTTCGGCTTATTCACCGGATCTGCCCGGCTGCGTGGCAACCGGCAAGACCCGTGAAGATACCGAGTCAAACATGTACGAGGCGATCCGTTTTCATCTGCAGGGATTACAGGAAGACAATCAGGCAATCCCTCGCAACTCATCATTTGCAGAAGTTATGGCTATAGCTGCTTGATTACTACTTTTTTTACATGGGACGAACGCTAACATGAAATCAACCCGCGCGATTGTAATTACCGGCAACGGTACCAACTGTGAAACTGAAGCGGCCCATGCCTGCAGGCTGGGCGGCTTTGATGAGGCCAGAATTGTCCATATTGCCGAGATTCTATCCGGTGAAGTGACGCTGGATGATTTTCACTTCCTGAACCTGACCGGCGGTTTTCTGGATGGTGACGACCTGGGCAGCGCCAAGGCCCAGGCCAACCGGCTGAAAAACGCCACGGTCAGCGGTAGCAATGAAAAGCTGGTGGAGCAGTTCAGCCGCTTCATCAGTGCTGGCAAGCTGGTGCTGGGGGTCTGCAACGGCTTTCAATTGATGGTCAAGATGGGGATGCTGCCTGCCCTGGATGGTAACAACTTGACCCAGACCGTGACCCTCTGTCACAACGATGCAGGTCGTTTCCAGGACCGCTGGTGCTACCTGAAGGCAGACCCTGCTTCCCCCTGTGTCTTCACCAAAGGGATTGAAAAGGGGATCTACCTGCCGGTTCGTCACGGGGAAGGCAAGTTTCTGACCGATACCCCCCAGACCCTGGAGCGGCTTGAGTCTGGCCATTTGACGGTGCTCAAATACAGCGAAGCCGACTATGCTGAACCTACCATGGAGTTTCCCGCCAACCCCAACGGATCAACCAACGCCATTGCCGGTCTCTGTGACCCCACCGGCAGACTGATGGGGCTGATGCCGCACCCTGAGGCCTTTGTCCATTACACCCAGCATCCCCGCTGGACCCGTGAGCAGTTGCCTGAAGAAGGTGACGGCCTGATCCTGTACAAAAATGCAGCCGACTTTGTGAGGAAAAACCTGTTATGAAACTCTTCCGTCCTGAAGAAGAATGTGGTGTATTTGGTATCTATGGCCACAAAGAAGCTGCCAATCTCACCTACCTGGGGCTGTACGCCCTGCAGCATCGCGGCCAGGAAAGCTGTGGTATTGTCTCCTCTGATGGCACTGGTCTCCACGCCCACAAGCGGATGGGGCTGGTAGCCGACGTCTTCGGCAACCAGAAACTGTTTGAAAAACTACCTGGCAAGGCCGCCATCGGCCATGTGCGCTACTCCACTGCCGGTGCCTCGGTGGAAAAGAACGTCCAGCCGATCATGGTGGATTACTCCCGAGGCTCCATTGCCGTTGCCCACAACGGTAATCTGGTCAATGCCAACCTGCTCAAGGCAGAGCTGGAAGCCTACGGTTCCATCTTTCAGACCACCATGGACACCGAGATCATCATCCACCTGCTGGCCATCTCCCGTACCCATTCACTGGTTGAGCGGATCGGCGATGCCCTGAACCGGGTCAAGGGTGCTTACTGCCTGCTCTTCTTAACTGAAAGCCGGATGATTGCGGTGCGCGACCCCCACGGTTTTCGCCCGTTGTGCCTCGGCAAACTGGGAGACGCTTGGGTAGTGGCATCGGAAAGCTGCGCCCTGGACCTGATCGAGGCAACCTTTGTACGGGAGGTTGAACCGGGCGAGATGCTGGTCTTCACCAAGGATGGCCAGATGCAGTCCCTGTTTCCGTTCAAGAAGATTGAACCGACCCCCTGTGTCTTTGAATTTGTCTATTTTGCACGGCCTGACTCAAACATCTTCGGTAAAAATGTGTATCAGGTACGCAAAGAGCTGGGCCGCCAACTGGCACGGGAATATCAGGTGGATGCCGATGTGGTGATTGCCGTACCGGACTCCGGCGTTCCTGCCGCCATGGGCTATGCTGAACAGGCAGGCATCCCCTTTGAGCTGGGACTGATCCGCAACCACTATGTTGGGCGAACCTTTATCGAGCCAGCCCAGGCGATTCGCCACTTCGGGGTCAAGATCAAGCTGAATCCGGTACGGGAGCTGCTGGAAGGGAAGCGGGTAGTGGTAATCGACGATTCCATCGTGCGGGGTACCACTTCACGCAAGATCGTCAAGATGGTGCGTAATGCCGGGGCAAAAGAGGTCCATATGCGGATCTCCTCTCCCCCCACCAGCTACCCCTGTTTCTACGGCATTGACACCCCCAACCGCAAAGAACTGATCTCCTCCTCCCATACCCTGGACGAGATTCGCCGCTACATTACTGCCGACTCACTGGGATACCTGTCAGAAGAAGGTCTGGTGCAGGCCACCGGTCTCAAGCACAACTTCTGTACCGCCTGCTTCACCGGCAACTACCCGATCAATTTTCCGATGCCATCACAGGTTCCCCAGATGGGACTATTTTCCAAAGATGAGGAGTACACCGAACAATGACTGACCGCGATACTTGAAGCGGACACAGATTGAGCCATCGTTCCCTTCGACTTCGCTCAGCACAAGTCCGCTCTGGGACGGTTGCAATCAGGAAACTTCTGGAAGCACCACCCAATAGACGCCATATTAGATATTGATATAAGCATCTATTTTGACGTGAGGTTACTGTCATGAACATGATTCTTGCCGCGATGAGCACCAATGTTACCGAACTGAAAAGAAATTATGCCGCAATTCTCAAACAAGCGGATGACGGGCCGGTGGCGGTCATGAACCATAACCGACCCGAAGCATACCTGTTGCCAGCAGCGTATTATGAGCGGCTCATTGCCTATATGGAAGACCTTGAGGATGCAAAGCTGGTGCGTGAACGGTCGGCAGGCCCATTCGTCGAGGTAAGCCTTGATGATCTATAAATTACGGTTTCACGAACGTGCACTCACCGAATGGCAAAAGCTTGATAACAGCATACGGATACCTTTGAAGAAAAAGCTGGCCGAACGACTGGAGAACCCCCGCGTCCCTGCAGCGGCGTTGTCCGGTATGCCTGATTGCTTCAAGATCAAGCTCAAAGGGCTCGGCTATCGTCTTGTTTATCGCGTGGATGAAGACGTGATTTTTGTAACGGTCATTGCTGTCGGCAAAAGAAACAGGAATCAGGTGTATGAGGATGCACAGGCGAGGACATGAAAAAGTGTTCCAGTTTCGGCAGGTTTGGGATGACAGGTTACCAAGGGTAGATGATAAGGTGCCAGAGTATAAGCAGATTGAGACGGAGATTTTATGGGAGATCGGGGTGGATGAAGAGGTTGCATAATTCTTGTATCAGGGACGCTGCATGGGGGTCTGAGGGTAGGATGGCGATTGACGATCGTAGCAGAAGGGGCTGGTTGCTTTTCTTGCCGGAGCAAGCGATTTGGGTTACATCTATGGTTGGTATGTTGATGGGGTTGTTGTTAAATTTTTGTACTAACGTACCACAGGATAAGTATTCCATTTGGGGGGATCTCCCGTTCACGTGCGCGTGAACGGGTCAATTACGAGTTAACCAAACCGAGAAATACCAATAATCCCACCAATAGCCTGATCCACTGAATTATCGCCGGAGGAGCCGTTATGGCTGACAACATGAGTGCAATATTTTCTCTCATTGGAACCGCAATCGGAGGACTTATCGGCTACAACACGGCTATTAGAGTCTCCGACAGAAAAGAAATGCAAAAAGCTGCCATCGACTTTCATGAGGCTTTCCTCGATGCTTTGATGAGTCTCGACCAAAGATATTTTTGCAGGGAAAGTCGGGAAAGAGAAGGACATGGAAGTGTTTATGAAATTCTCGAACGAACTTTCCCGCAACAGATCAAAGCGATGCTGCGATTCCGGCTTTATCTCCCCACCGATAAAAGAGAAGCATTCGACACTGCATGGAAGGAATATTGCCGCTATGACGTAGAAGGTGAGCCTGAATACCCATTTCTTGAAAAATACTTTGAAAATAAATGGGACGGTCGCCCTACGCGAGAATTGGCTTTAGAAAACATCAATAGACTTCTGAGTTTTGTTGAAAATGTGCATAAATCACCCTTTGGAAACGATTGTAATGGTTAACCAGACCGTTGGACACCAATAAAAAAGGAGTAATCCCACGCTCCAGCGTCCCGTGTTGGCTTATTCTGACAGTTCCAAAGATTCAGTTTTTTTAGACCTGCTTACAATAGTATCAAACGGTTAAGCTATAATTTGGATGTCCAAAATTGATTGTTTGGTTGTGTCGCTCTACTACCAGAACTGTATGTTTCACCTGACGTGACGCAGGAGCGTCACAGGCGGCGTTCCCAAGATAAAGCGGAGAATAGTATGCAAAACCAACCCGTAACCGAGGAACTCCTTCAGGAGATGACCGAAAAGATTGTCCGTGAGGTGAATCCACGCAAGGTGGTGCTGTTTGGCTCCCATGCAAGAGGAACTGCCCGTCCTGATTCTGATCTGGATTTTCTGATTATTGAGGATGGTCCCTTTAATGCCCAACGCAGCCGCCGCGCAGAGATGGCGCGACTTTGGATGCTATTCCCAGAGTTGCGTATACCTTTGGATTTTCTGGTGTACTCTTCTGAAGAAGTTGCCAAGTGGCAATGCTCCAAAAATCACGTAATCCACCATGCTATGAATGATGGGAGGATCCTGTATGAATGTTAGCAATGAAGCTTCTGTCTTACTGATTATGGCAGACAAAGACCTTGATCTTTTACGCTACATTGTATCTTCTGGACTGATAGCAGATGAAATATATGGTTTTCATGCGCAACAGGCCGTTGAAAAATCCCTGAAGGCGTGGATCATAGTGGCTGGTGGCACCATTGACCGGATTCACGATTTGAGACGACTGTTAATTGCTCTTCAAGACATGGGTATTGACGTTGCTGCATACAGAGAGTTGATTCCGCTGAACAGCTTTGCCGTGCAGTTTCGTTATGAAGCAATTGAAGAAGAGGATGAACCGCTTGATCGTGCAGATACACTCCGCAAAGTTGAAGCTCTTTATGAATTTGTCCAGTCTCTGCTGGTAAAAGTAGAAACCAAAGTATGACCTCATCCCACGCCACTCATCCCGGCCTTGATCCTGACGTATACAGAAAACTGGAGACTGCACGTACTATCTGGTAACATAACGATTGATCAATTATCCGATGCCGACACAAATCCCCCAGATGGGACTATTTTCCAAAGATGAGGAGTACACCGAACAATGACTGACCGCGAAAAACTGAAGGCAATTATCCTTGAACTGTCCTACGAAAAGCGTCTGGTAACCCTGGCTTCCGGCCGCCAGAGTGACTTTTACTTTGATGGCAAACAGACCACCCTGCATGCCGAAGGTGGGCTGCTCACCGGCAAACTGTTCTACGAGGCGATTAAAGACGTTCCCGGCGTGCAGGCTGTAGGCGGTATCACCCTGGGTGCCGACCCGATCGCTACTGCCACCTCCATTGCAGCCTGCCTGGACGGCAAACCGCTGCACGCCTTTATCATCCGCAAAGAGCCCAAGGGACACGGCACCGGCCAGTGGCTGGAAGGTCGCAAGAATCTGCCCGCCGGTACCAAGGTGGTGATTGTTGAAGATGTGGTCACTACCGGTGGTTCCTCCATGAAGGCGGTTAACCGCGCCAAGGAGGAAGGGCTGGATGTGTTGGGGATTGTCTCGCTGGTGGACCGTGAAGAGGGCGGACGGGAAAATATCGAGGCTGAAGGGTACTGGCTGAAGGCGATCTTTACCAAGAGCCAACTGGTTGGGGAATAATCAGGTCTAAAAAGCCTTTGACATTCGAGGCTCTTTCAAAAGTCCTGATTTGCCCTTCGACAGGCCTAGGGCGAACGGTGCCTTATTTGTAAGTTGTTGCTATTCCGTTCGTGGTGAGCTGGTCGAACCTTGAACGGAATACTTTTACAAGAGGTTCATACATCAGGGCTTTTTACTTCAGTTGCCACGCAGGAGATTCACCATGCTTCTGAAATATCTGAAATTCATCATCCTGATCGGTGGTGGAGCCCTTGCCGGTGGCGTGTTGGGCTGGATGTCAAAATGTGCCGGAGGCGGTACCTGAGCCATGATGAGCAACCCCTGGTCAGGGGCTGTCTATGGTGGTGTTATCGGACTTTTTCTTGCCCTTATACCGGGTGAATCACAATCGCAGCCCCCTGAGGACAAACCATGATGGAACGTCTGCAAAAAATAATCTCCGCTGCCGGAATCACCTCCCGCCGCGCTTCAGAAGAGTTGATCCTGGCCGGACGGATTGCAGTCAACGGCGTTGTGATAACGGAGCTGGGCAGTAAAGCAGACCCGCTCAAGGATCAGATTACCCTGGATGGCCAGCCGATAAAACCGGCTGAGAAGCTGTATTATGTCTTGTTGCACAAGCCGGCCGGGTATGTAACCAGCCTGAAAGACCCCCAGGGACGCCAGCTGGTGACGGAACTGGTCAAGGATATAGGTGAGCGGCTCTTCCCGGTTGGCCGTCTGGATTACAACTCGGAAGGGTTGCTGCTGCTGACCAATGACGGCGAATGGGCTAACCGGCTGATGCATCCCCGCCATCAGGTGGACAAGGAATACCATGTGCGGGTCAGGGGCAAGATTGATCCCCAGCAGATAAAAAAGCTGGCCGAAGGGGTAGAGCTGGAAGATGGCCCCACCGGCACAAGTACGGTACGCCTGCTAAAAAATGACCAGAGCAATGACTGGCTGTCTGTTACCATCCGTGAAGGCCGCAACCGCCAGGTGCGCCGGATGTGCGCGGCCGTGGGCCTGTTTGTGGTGCGGCTGCGCCGGATACGCTACGGCAACCTGACCCTGGGTGGTCTGCAGCCGGGGGAATACCGCCTGCTAAGCAAGGAAGAGGCCCAGGCACTGGATGCGCCACCACCGGTCAAGCAGCGGGAACAACGGACTGCAGCACCGGCTAAAACAGCTGCAGCTCCCCAGCCACCAACGCCTCCCAAACGGCCACCACGCAGAAAGATCATCGGAAAGCCATAATGCCAAACCAAACTGGCCCAATTCCTAGGAGGCGGTTCTAATGAAGAGTGAGGCAATTTTTGTAGAAATGTTAAACATGTACCAGCCAACACGTGCGAGACGTTTGCTTTCTCACATGATCACCTCTATACCGTTGCCTTCTTTTTTTCGCTGTAATATCTGTGGCCGCACTACTGCTACATTATTACGTTGGGAAATATACAGAGATTTTCCAGCCTGTCGGCATTGCGGTTCAACATCCCGTGTCAGACAGATCGTTGACACCTTGTCACGTGAGTTTTTCAACAGGAGCATACCGTTACCACACTTTCCTACCCGAAAGGACATCGTTGGCTGTGGCCTCTCTGACAACACTGTCTATGCAGATGCCTTGGCGAACCATTTTGAATATAGCAATACGTTCTATCATCAGTCCCCCTTTCTGGATATCACGGCAGTACCTGACGAATGGGTTGGTAAATTTGATTTTGTGATAGCCAGTGACGTCTTTGAACACATCACCTTTCCCGTAGATCGTGCGTTTAGTGGTTTACGGGCACTTCTTAAGCCCACAGGTTTTGCTGTTTTTTCAGTTCCTTATTTACCGATTTCTGAAACTGATGAACGTTATCCAGAGTTACATGACTTCCATATTGATCATGACGAAAAAGGACCGGTTCTTATTAATACAACACGGGATGGCAGACGGCAGGAATTCCGTAATCTTGTTTTCCATGGTGGCGATGGCCAGGTACTCGAAATGAGACTATTCTCCGAACAAGACCTACCAGTTCGATTTGCAAAGGCTGGATTTACGGCAACACATTTACCCAAATATATGCCTCGGTTTGGAATTCTTGATTTCGCAGCGCACTCACACCTTTTTATTCTTAGACCAGATAATCAAGGACAACCAGAACTCCCACTGAGATAGATATTGCAGAAACGAGTTTCGGGTTGAATAGAGAGCAGGCTTTTCACAGCCCTCCCTTATCAAACACCCACGGAGAGAGGTTAGTCCTTCTGCCCTTCCTGTAATGCATAGCAAAAAGGCGCGCCTGATTCCAATGAGGTTACCTGAGGAGATTCCGTGAAGATTGAGCTGATTACCGTATGGTACAATGAAGCGTTTCTGGCACCTTTTTTTCTGGACTATTACAGGTGGGTAGACCGGATTCATATCCTGCTTGACGCAGATACCGACGACGATACGGAGGCCATTGCTGCCAGGTATCCGAACGTTTCAATAGAGAAGTTCAGTTTTCCGGATATGATGGATGACCTGATTAAATCCCGTAAAATCAATGAAAAATACCGCTCAATCACCGATTCCGACTATGTAATTGTCGTGGATTCCGATGAATTTATCGCCTGCAACAGACTGGAAGATTCGGTAACATCACATATAGCAGCCAAGGATAAGAGTCTCTATTTTGCAACATTGTGGCAGGTGTATCAGCATCAAACAGAGGGTATCCTTGATGCCGCCAAACCGGTCATGCAGCAGCGTCGCCACGGCGATCCGACAATAGCAAACTGCAACATCAAGCCGACCATTGCCAGAACCGGACTTGATCTGGTTTGGGGAGTAGGCAATCATTCCGTTGTGCTGGATGGAAAACCGGTAAGCTGGCTGACTCCCAACGCTGCCAGCATGGCAAAACTGGGGGTTGCTGTCCAACCGTCCGACCTGCTGCAGGGGGCGCACTGGCGACTCTTTGACCTTGACCAGGTCATTATCAGAAGAACGCGAAACAGAACTGCCCGGCAATCCCGTGTTAATCTGGCAACCAATCTGTCTTCCCACCTGCACAAAACATCTGCCGAAGCCATCAGAAGCGAATACCAGCAGATGAAAACCTGCCCGGTGGTGATTAAAGACCGTATCTGCATCAACAGCACCCATGCCACCAGTATTTTTGAGGCCCTGCTGGCAGAACCGGCCTTTACGGACAATCTACCGGTTAACGACTATCCATCAGGCGTCAGCCACCTCTATGAAAGCTGTGCGTTGCCTGACTGGTATGCCATGGTCAAACCACAAAGCTCGCAGGAATCGTTGGCTGAGGAAACGCTCGTGCTGGCCTGCACCTATCACAAGGCTGGAGAACCTGAAAAAGCTATCACGCTCCTGAAAAAAGCCCTTGCCCTTGCCCCTGATTCCGAACATTGCCGTTTTTATCTACAGCAACTTCAAACAGAGCTGTCAGCGCATAAACCGCTATAAACCGTTTTAAGGTTTTTCACCGGAGACCTTCATGTTCAGATTCATCCATGCCGCTGACATCCACCTTGATAGCCCACTCAAAGGCCTTGAGGTGTATCAGGATGCACCGGTGGAACAGATCCGTGGTGCTGCCCGGCGGGCGTTCGACAATCTGATTGAGCTGGCAGTAGCTGAAGCGGTGGCCTTTGTCCTGCTGGCCGGTGATCTCTATGACGGCGACTGGAAGGATTACCATACCGGCCTCTATTTTGTGAACCGGATGGGCCGCCTGCGCGAGGCAGGAATCCCGGTTTTTATGGTCTCCGGCAACCATGATGCCGCCAGTCAGATCACCCGCGCCCTTAACCTGCCCGATAACGTTACGCTTCTTTCCCACCGTACCTGCGAAAGCCGCATACTGAATCAGCCGGGGGTTGCCATTCACGGGCAGAGTTTCTCCTCACGATCAGTTGCTGACGACCTGACCCTCTCCTATCCGCAGGCCCTCCCCGATCTCTTCAATATCGGTCTGCTTCACACCAGCCTGAATGGACGGGCAGGACATGAGCCTTACGCCCCCTGCACACTGGATGCCCTGCGTTCAAAGGGGTATCAGTACTGGGCGCTTGGCCATGTACACCAGCATGAAGAGGTTGCCCGCGAGCCCTGGGTTCTGTTTCCGGGCAACATTCAGGGGCGCCACATCCGGGAAACCGGCCCCAAAGGATGCGCCCT
>Ga0209373_10001840_pt1 | contig 23335 bp, 21 predicted proteins | sample Higcelweek5metaG_FD_187173 | JGI IMG/M metagenome (GOLD analysis project Ga0209373, IMG submission 187173) | Freshwater pond sediment microbial communities from the University of Edinburgh, under environmental carbon perturbations - High... | ecosystem: Environmental > Aquatic > Freshwater >... | reverse complement strand
TGGGGGCGTCCGGCGTGGTCATGCTGCTGTCTTGGCTCATGGGGCGGAGACCTCGGTCCACGGGGCGTCGGGAAAGGACGGCGAGGTCGGGGGCGGGGCGGCGGCCGGCGCAGCGCCGGCGGCCGGCCCCGGCGGCGGCGTCGTCGGCAGGGGCATGATCAATCGGGCGAGGGAGATCGCCGAAATCGAAGAGAGACCGGACGCGACATTCGGGCTGGCCGAGACGTCGCACAGGGCAAGCTGCCCGGCTTCGGCGGCCGCCAGAGTGCCGCCCAACCGGCGGGTCGTGTCGAGACGGGTGGCAAACAGGCGGGTGGCCCCGACCCCGGCAAAGGTCTCAGCGATTTCGGCCGCCTCGCAAGCATCACCGCCGGCCGCCATCACCAGAATCGGTTCGACATCGGCGGCTTCAATCAGGGTCTGGAGATAGTCCATATCGGCTTGACGGAAGGGGTTGAGACCAGGGGAATCGATCAGGGTCAGATCGAACCGCCCCTGGCTATCGGCCACGGCGCGGGCCAGACCGTCGGGATTGCGCGCCCGGACCAGCTCGATTTCCAGGATCGACGTGAACGCGGCCAATTGTTCGACCGCCCCGGCGCGTAGATTGTCACAGGTGATCACCCCGACCCGGCGCTGTTTCAGCACCGAGCGGGCCGCCAGCTTGGCAATAGTGACGCTCTTGCCCGAACCGTTCGGGCCGACCAGCATGAACGGACGCGGGGCGGAATGTTCCGGCAGATGGGCAAAGGCGAACCCCGCTTCCAGGGCGGCGGCGCAGGCCAGCACCGGGTCACCGATCTCGGCGGTGCGGGCGGCATTGACCAATCGTTCCACCAGACGCGGCGGGGTGCCATGATCGACCAGGGCGCCGCGGACCCTCTCCGCTGCGCTGGCGCTGTTGCTCTCGCCGAGCAGTTCGGCTACGGCCAGATCGGCTTCGGCGGTTTCCAGCGCGGCCGTGATCCGGACTCCCTTGCTGCCGGCAGCGCGCTGGGTCGAAACGATGATCGCATCTTCACCCAGTTCGGCGCGGACCATCTCCATCGCTTCCGACATCGTGGGGGCGGTGAAGGATTTCAGCCGCATCACCCTGCCTCCCGTTCAGCCGTCCGAGCGGAGATCCGCACCATCATATTTGCCCCAGAGTCTTGATCCTGGCCTTGGGATGGATTTCCGACTGACTCATCACGACGGTCATCGGCCGGAAGCGTTCGATGATCGAGCGGACATAGGGACGGACCATCGGGCTGGTCAGCAACACCGGGGTTTCGCCCTGCATCGCGAAGCGTTCGAAGGTCTGACGGACCCGGCTGATGAAATCCTGCAATTGCGACGGTGGCATCGAGATCTGCTTTTCCTCGCCGGCCCCGACCAGGGATTCGGCAAAGGCCTGTTCCCATTCCGGCGACAGGGTCAGCAACGGAATGAAGCCCTGCGGACCGCAATTGGAGTCGGAAATCTGGCGGGCGAGGCGGGAGCGGATATGCTCGGTGATCATCGTCACATTGCGGGTGTGGCCACAGGCCTCGGCCACCCCTTCGAGGATGGTCGGCAGATCGCGGATCGAAACCCTCTCCGCCAGCAGATTCTGAAGCACCCGTTGCAGGCCGCCGACGGTCATCTGATTGGGGATCAGTTCGCCGATCAGCTTGTGCTGGTCCTTGTCGAGATCGTCGAGCAGCTTCTGGGTCTCGGCATGGCTCAACATCTCGGCCATATTGTCTTTGACCACCTCGGTCAGATGGGTGGTCACCACCGTCGGCGGATCGACCACAGTATAGCCCCGGAACAGGGCTTCCTCACGCGCCGAGGCATCGATCCACATCGCCGGCAAACCAAAGGTCGGTTCGCGGGTCTTTTCTCCCGGCAGCGAGATCGGTTCGCCGCGCGGATCCATGATCAACAGCATCGTCGGGCGCAGATCCCCGCGTCCGGCTTCCACCTCCTTGATGTAGATCACATAATTATTGGCCGGCAACTGCATGTTGTCCTGAATCCGCACGCTCGGCATCACGAAGCCGACTTCGGCGGCGATCGCCCGACGCAGGGATTTGATCTGCTCGGTCAGGCGCTGGCCCTTCGGATTGTTGATCAATTGCAGCAGGCCATAGCCGAGTTCGAGCCGGACCAGATCGATCCGTAACGCGGTCGAGATCGGCTCTTCCGGCACCGGGGCCTGCTGGGCAGCCTGGGCGGCGGCGACACGCTGTTCTTCGTCAGCCTGATTGCGCTTTCCCCGGTCGAGAAAGAAGGTGGCCACCCCCATCCCGCAGGCCAGCAAGGCGAAGGGGACGAACGGCATCCCTGGTACCAGGGCCATCATTCCCATCAGCACCGCCGCCATCCCGACCGCGCGGGGATAGCCGGCCAACTGGGCGAACAGGGCGCGATCGACCGCATCATGAATGCCGGCCTTGGTCACCAGCATGCCGGCCGAAACCGAGACGATCAGCGCCGGCACCTGGGTTACCAGACCGTCGCCAACCGTCAGTTTGGTGTAAATGTCGGCGGCCTGGGCAAAGCTCAGTCCATTCTGAGCCATCCCGATCACCATCCCGGCGATGATGTTGATGGCGGTGATCAACAGGCCGGCAATCGCATCGCCCCGGACGAATTTCGAGGCGCCATCCATCGCGCCAAAGAAGGCGGATTCCTGTTCCAGTTCCGACCGCCGCCGCCGCGCCGTGGTCTCATCGCACAGCCCGGCCGACAGATCGGCATCGATCGCCATCTGCTTGCCCGGCATCGCATCGAGGGTGAAGCGGGCGGCCACTTCGGCGATGCGGGTGGAGCCCTTGGTGATCACCACGAAATTGACGATCACCAGAATCGCAAAGACGATGATCCCGATGACGAAATTGCCGCTCATGATAAAGCTGGAGAAGGCGGCAATCACCTGACCGGCCCCGGTCACGCCTTCATGGCCGTGCGACAGGATCAGACGGGTCGAGGCGAGATTGAGGGCGAGGCGGATCAGGGTAGTGATCAGCAGCACCGTCGGGAACGAACTGAATTGCAACGGCCGCTCGATGAAGATCGACACCATCAGGATCAACACCGAGATGGTGATCGACAGCGACAGCCCGACATCGAGCAACCAAGCCGGCAGCGGCAGAATCAGCACCGCCAGAATCAGCATCACCCCGCCGGCCAGGGCGACATCGCCCCGCCGTGCCGCCGTGCCGAGCCGCCCCAGCATCTGCCGGGTGGATAATGTCGCGTTCCCCATCTCGCCGCCGGCCATGATCAGGCTCCGTTACAGGGGGAGGCGTTCGGGTTCGCCGCCCGCCGGTGGCGGGACCGCGATACCCTCGTCGGCATATTGCTTCAGCTTGTTCCGCAACGTCCGGATCGAGATCCCCAGGATGTTGGCGGCGTGGGTCCGGTTGCCGAGATAGGCGTTGAGGGTGTCGAGGATCAGGTCGCGTTCAACTTCGGCCACCGTCTTGCCGACCAAGGGGGAGCGGGCGCCGCTGGCCACGGCAGCGGCGACGGCCGCCGCCTGGGCCACCACCGGATGGGCCGGCGCCACCGCCGGCGGGCCGCTCAACAGGATCGCTTCCGCCCCGATTTCGCCGCCCTGAGCCAGCAACACCGCGCGATGCATGCAATTTTCAAGTTCGCGCACATTGCCGCGCCAGCCATGCCGGGTCAGCATCTGCCGGGCTTCGGCGGTCAGCGGCCGCACGGCGAGGCCATTGCTTTCGCTGTAGCGTTTGATGAAATGATCGGCCAGCACCGGAATGTCGAGCGGTCGCTCCCGCAACGACGGCAGGGCCAGAGTCACCACATTGAGACGGTAATAGAGATCCTCCCGGAAGGTGCCGAGACGCACGGCCTCTTCCATTTGCCGGTTCGAGGTGGCGAGAATCCGCACATCGACCCGAACCGGCTGGCTGCCACCGACCCGATCGATCTCTTTTTCCTGGAGCGCCCGCAGCAATTTTGACTGGAGGCGGACATCCATTTCCGAGATTTCATCGAGCAGCAATGTGCCGCCATTGGCCTCCTCGAATTTGCCGATCCGTCGGGCCACCGCGCCGGTAAAAGCGCCTTTCTCGTGGCCGAACAATTCGGATTCGAGCAGATTTTCCGGAATCGCCGCACAATTGATCGCGACAAAGCGCCGCTCCGCGCGCCGGCTCTTGCGGTGAATGAAGCGGGCAACCAGTTCCTTGCCGGTGCCGGATTCCCCGGTGATCAGGATCGAGGCGTCGGACGCCGCCACCTGCTCGGCCATTTTCAGAGTCTGCGCCATGCGCGGATCTTTGAAGACGATGCTGTGGCGCTCCTCGGTCACCGCCGCCAGAATCGCAGCGATCAGGTCAGCGTCGGGCGGCAGCGGAATATACTCCTTAGCCCCGGCCTTGATCGCCCGCACCGCCGCCGAAGCGTCGGAGGCAATGCCGCAGGCCACCACCGGCACCGAGATCCGCTCGGATTCGAGGGCTTCGATCAAAGCCCGGATATCGCATTTGACATCGACCATCACCAGATCCGCGCCCTGGCTCCGCACATCCTCCAGCCCGGCCTCCAGGGTGACCGCATGACGGACCTTGGCTCCGCGCTCGATCGCGATCCGGCTGGCGGCCCCGATCTGGCCGTCCAGGCTGCCGATGATCAGAAGTCGCATCGTTTCGCCCTTTCTCCCGATCCTCAGGCCCGATCGGTCTTGATAATTTCGGTCATCGTCACCCCCAGGCGGTCTTCAACCACCACCACCTCGCCCCGGGCCACCAGCCGGTTGTTGACGTAAATGTCGATCGCCTCGCCGACCTTGCGGTCGAGTTCGACCACCGCACCCCGGCCGAGTTTGAGCAACTGGTTGACCTGCATCGTCGATTTGCCCAGCACCGCCGAGACCTGAACCGGGATGTCATAGACCGCCTCAAGGTCGCGGGCGGAGCGCGGGCTGTCCGGGACATCGCCGCGTTGCTGATCGTCGCCGTCGATCTTGAGGTCGTTCAACTCGAAATCAGGCATGAAGTCCTCCGTCTCCGGCGCTGCGTGCGCCTGGTTATTCGTCCCGGAATCCCCGGGTGCCGCTGCGTTCCCTGGTCCTGTCCCCCGGCGCGGGAACCGAACCGGTGCCGTCCCGGCTTAGCCCAGACCAGCCCCCGCTCCCGCGGTGGGGTCTCAGCCGGCCCCACTCTCCCGTTCCGGCGGCGCCAGAGCCCGGGCCACCGCCGCCTCGATATCGGCAATCAGGCGGGCCTGATCGCGTTCCGCTCCGCCATCGGTCCATTCCACCCGGCAATCGCCGGAAGGCAGACGTCCGTCCAACTGGACCACCACCCGCCCCTCGAAGCCATGTTCTCCCGCCAGCGGTTCCAGCCGTTCCCGCACCGGATCAACCAGTTCGGCGGCAACGCGGACGATGATGCGGGGTTCGTCCAACACCGCGCCGAGACAATCGACCACGGTGCGAACCACTTCTTCAAAGGCGTTCTGCTCGCAGGCGGCGGGCAGCACCTTGCGCAACACCGCCATCGCCACCCGGGCCGCCACCCGCTGCGCTTCATCGGCGGAGTCCGCCTGGGCCTGCCCCAGCGCCGCCATGGTGGCGGCGAGGTGGCTCATGGCCTGACTCATCTGTCCTTCGGCGGTCTCCAACGCTTCGGCCTGACCGGCGCGATAGCCTTCGGCAAAAGCGGATTCGCGGACAAGTTGCAGATCTTCTTCGGTAAAGGTCGGCGGCGGCTCGGGTTCTTCGACCACCGGATCGTCCATCACCAGATCCATCTCGACCGTCTCGACCGCCGACGAAAGGCGCGCCGGGGGGTCGAAATCGAGGTCGAACATATATTTGCGATACGCCATCCCCTCGCTGCCTTTCAACGTCGTATCCGGAATCCCCCTGAGTCCTTACACCACCCAGGCCTCAATAAACCAGTTCGTCCTCTTCCCGGCCCTCGGAGATGACGATCTGGTTGGAGGCGGCCAGTTCCTTGGCCATCGCCACGATCGCCGACTGGGCCTGATCGACATCGCGCAACCGCACCGGGCCGAGGGCTTCCATATCCTCGCGCATCATCTTGCCGGCGCGTTCGGACATGTTTTTGAAGAACAGATCCTTGACCGCATCGGCGCCGCCCTTGAGGGCAATCGCCAGCTTGTCCTTCTCGATCGAGCGGAGCAGCACCTGGATTCCGGCGGAATCGATCCGGATCAGATCGTCGAAGGTGAACATCAGGGCCTTGATCTTTTCCGCACTCTCGCGGTTGCGTTCCTCCAGGGCGCTCATGAAGCGGTTTTCGGTGTTGCGATCAAGGTTGTTGAAGATATCGGCCATCAGTTCATGCGAATCGCGCCGCTGGGTGCGGGCGAGGTTGGTCATGAATTCGGTGCGGAGGGTCTTTTCGACGCCATCAAGCACATCCTTCTGCACCGCTTCCATCCGCAGCATACGCATGATGACTTCCATCGCGAAATTCTCGGGTAATACCGCCAGCACCCGCGAGGCGTGGTCGGGCTTGATCTTCGACAGCACCACCGCCACCGTCTGCGGATATTCGTTCTTGAGGTAATTGGCCAGAACCTGCTCGCTGACATTGCCGAGCTTGTCCCACATCGTCCGTCCGGCCGGCCCGCGAATTTCGTCCATGATCGCGCTGACGCGATCCTTGGGCAGGGCCTTCATCAGCAACCGTTCGGTGGTGTCGAACGAGCCGGTGAGCGAGCCGGTCGAGGAGAGGGCGTCGGCGAATTCGACGAACACCCGTTCGACCATGTTCGAGGAGACCGTGCCGAGGCTGGCCATGATCTGGGACAATTCCTTGATCTCATCGTCCCCCATCATGCTGAACAGCCGGGCCGAATGTTCCTCATTGAGCGACAGCATGAACATCGCCGCCTTCTGCGGGCCGGTCAGGCTGCGATAATCTTCCTTCATGCGGGCCATGAATCGGGGCGCTCCCTGTCGGTGCTTCCGGCGCGACGCCGGGGATCAGCTTTCCTGGTAAAGCCAGCTGCGGATGATCGACAAGGCCTCTTCGGGGTGCTTGTCAACGATTTCGCCGATTTTGCGGATCGACGAGGCTTTGACCCGGCCTTCGACTTTGTCGATGTCGATCAGTTCGTCGGCGATCACTTCCTCTTCCTCGCCGAGACCGGGCGGGGCCAGCGCGACCGCACCCGGACCGGTCAGTTGCGGCATCGCCCCGCCTTCGGCGGTCAGCAGACGGCGGCCGTCGGGACCAACCTGACCCTGCATCGATTCGATGGCGCGACTGATCAGCGGGCGCAGGACCAGCAGCAGGAACAGAATGGCGACGATCGACAGGCCGAGATTCGAAGCGATCTTCTCGACGAATTCGCGGCGCATCCCGAAGATGAACTCGCCCGGTTCCTCGGCCTGATCGATCTCATCGCCTTTGTAGAAGGCCATTGAGGCGACCTTGACCTGATCTTCTCGATCCTTGCTGAAGCCGATCGCGGATTTGACCAGCGCCTCGATCTGGGCCATTTCCTCCGGGGTGCGGTCGCGATAGGTGGTCTGTTTGCCGTCGGCCGATTTCTCGCGGATTCCATCGACCAGCACCGCTGCCGAAACCTTGCGGACTTCGCCGATCTCGCGCACGACGTTGCGGGTCTTCTTCGAGATCTCGTAATTGACGGTTTCCTGGGTTTTGTTCGATTTGGTGGAGGTGCGGACATTGCCGCCGGCGCTGGCGTTGGGATCGGGCAGATTCTGCTGGACCGAGACCGGGGCCGGATCGCTGTCCTGGCTCTGCTCGCCCTCATTGATATTGACGGCGGACCGAATCACCTTGCTTTCGGGGTCGTAGGTCTCCTCGGTGGTGACGGCGCGGCTCATGTCCATATCGACATTGACCTCGGCACGAACCCGGCCGGGGCCGAGCGAGCGTTCGAGCAGATCCTCGATGGTGCGGACCATCCGGGTCTCATAATTCAGCCGCATTTCTTCGGCGCTCTGAGCCATGAATTCCTGGCTATCGTCGAAGCCCTTGGCGAGGAGCGTGCCTTTGTCATCAATGATCGAGATCCGCGACACCTTCATTTTGGGGACGGCGGTGGCGATCAGATGCTGGATCGCGCGGACCTGCCCCTTGTCGAGGCGGTAATTCCCCTGCATTTTCAGCACCACCGAGGCGGACGGATCCTGGGTGTCGCGCGAAAAGGCCTCCCGCTTGGGCAGAACGAGATGGACCCGGGCGGCCTTGACCCGCTCGATCGAGCGGACGGTGCGGGCCAGTTCGCCTTCCAGGGCGCGAACCATCGTCATGTTTTGTTGGAAGCTGGTGGTGCCGAAATTGTCCTGCTTGTCGAACAATTCATAGCCCGCCATCCGGCCGCCGCTGGGCAGGGCCTCCTCGGCCAGCTTGACCCGCAGATCAAGCTTGCGGTCTTTCGGCACCCAGATTTCGCTGCCCTCCCGGCGCAGCTCATAGGGAACCTTCTCGGTGGTGAGACGATCAACGATCTGTTTGGAATCTGCGAGTTCGAGATCGCCATACAGCAGTTCCATTTGGGGAGCAGCGACCCGGCTCATCAAATAGATGAAAAAGCCCAGGACGCAGATGCCAACCCCGGCGATGGCCGCGAGGCGCATCGGGCCAAGGCCCCGCAGCATTTGTAGAAATGCGTTCACGTCGTCTCCACCATCCAGCCTTGCCGGTCCCCTGGGGCGAGGCTAGGCCACGGCGGCTGAAAAGATGGTTAACGGTACTCGGCAAATCTTGCCGGGCGAGGGGATTAGCGTGGAAAACGGTGGTGACGGAGGCGGGCTTCCTGGTTCTATGTCCGGGGCGCCGGGGAGGAGTCCGGCGGGCGAAAGGCACGGAGAGGGATGAAGACGGCGGATCCGAAAGGCTATTATGCGTGTCTCGGGGTTGATCCCGCAGCCGATGCCGAGGCGATTCACCTCGCCTACCGGCAGCGGGTCAAGCGGGTCCATCCCGACCATGACCCCTCGCCGGAGGCGCGTGAGGCTTTTCTTCGCCTTCAGGACGCTCATGCGGTGCTGAGCGACGTCCTGGCCCGGGCGGCTTATGATCGTGCGGCGGCGGCCGAGGCGGAGGCTCTGCCGTCGTTGGCGCCCTGCGATTGTTGCGGCCGATCGACGGCCCAGCCACGCCATATCGTGTTCCGTACCGTTCATTCCTACCTGATCTGGGGTCGATTGGGACGGCGGACCGGGATTTTTTGTCGCGATTGCGCCGATCGTGCGGCGATTGCGGCGGCGATTGTCTGCTGGGCGCGGGGCTGGTGGTCGCTCCCCGGGCTGGTGCTGACTCCCTGGGCGCTGCTGTCGAACCTGCTGGGCGGTTACAAGCCACGTCAGGCCAATTTCCATCTGCTGTGCACTCAGGCCGAGGCCTTTCTGGCCCATGATAATCTGGCTTTGGCGGCGTCCTTGGCCGAGCAGGCAAGCCGGTTCGCCCGGACGCCGGCGGAACGGGAGACGGTGGCGGGGTTGCTGCGACGGAGTGCGCGGGGCGCGTCACCGCACCGCCGACTAAAAAACCGCTGGGGCCTCGGTGGGCCGGCCTTTTTGCCCCAGGCCTTGCCGTTGCTGGCGCTGCCGCTGACGCTGGCGATGTTTGCGGTGATCGCCCTGCGCCCGTGGGAGCCCCCCCCTTCGACTGCGGCGACGATCACCCTTCCCCCGGCCCGGGTCGGCGAGATGCGCCATGTGGCGGTCGATGGGCTGAAATTGCGCGAGGCGCCTCTGCCTCGGGCGCCGGTGCTGACCCTGCTTGACCGCTTTACCCCGGTCGAGATTACCGCGACTCCCGAGGATCTTGATTGGGTCGGGGTCCGCAGCACGGCCGGGATTGAGGGCTTCGTGGAAACCCGGCTGCTGTATGCCGGTTCGGGAGAACGGTTCCGCACAGCGTGGTGCCGCGATCATCGGGGTGTCCCCCCGAGTCCGGGAGAGGTGCTGTCGCATCCGGTCGGCGGCGAACACCGCTTGTTGCTGCATAATGATGGCCGCCGCGACGGGGTGGTCAAGCTGAAGACCCTGGCCGGCGCCACCGTGCTGTCGGTGTATGTTCCGGCGACATTCCATATCGGGGTGGGCGGGATTCCCGACGGGACTTACCGGGTTGAATATGCAACCGGCGAACTGTTCTCGCGGGGCTGCGGCCTGTTCCTGACCGAGATGCGGGCCTCGGTGCTGCCTCTGACCGTGACGTTTCGGTATCAGTCGCCGACGGCGCCGCGCTCGCTCGATCATCTGGCCGAGATCTGGCTGAATCCCCGGCATGACAGCGATTCCCCGCTGCTGCCGCTGGCGCCCGACCGTTTCGCCGCCGACGAGTAAGGGTTGCGGGGCTGCCGCCCCGGTCCCCGCCTGGAGGCTGCGCCTCCAGACCTCCCTGATTTCATTGATAAAATAAAAGGGGGTCTGGGGCATCGCCCCAGCCGGGTTCGGGCGGGAGCCCGAAAGCCCATGCTTGCCGGATTGGGAACGACGGGGTAAACCGGATGGCACGGGAGACCAGCGGAAAGGGCCGGAGATGAGCGGGTTGGAGCGAGTCGGCGTGATCGGGGCCGGAGCCTGGGGCACCGCTCTGGCGGTAACGGCACGGCGTGCCGGCCGGACGGTAACGCTGTGGGCGCGCGAACCCGATGTGGTCGCCTCGGTCAATGGCGCCCATTGCAACGATCTGTTCCTGCCCGGGATTCCGCTCGATCCGGCGATTCAGGCCACCGGCGATCAGGCGGCCTTGGCCGAGTCCGACCTGCTGCTGCTGGTAACCCCAGCCCAGCATCTGCGCGCCGGCTGTCGCGCCCTGGCCCCCTATTGTCGGCCCGGGACTCCGGTGGTGATCTGTTCCAAGGGGATCGAGATCGCCAGTTGTGCCCTGATGCATGAGGTGGTCGCCGCCGAACTGCCCCAGGCGGTGATCGCGGTCCTGTCCGGACCAACCTTCGCCGCCGAAGTAGCGCGCGGCCTGCCGACCGCGATCACCCTGGCCTGTGCCGATCCGATTCTCGGGGCGGCGCTGGTCGAGGCGCTCGGCACCCCAAGCTTCCGCCCCTATCTGTCCGACGATCTGGCCGGGGCCGAAATTGGCGGCGCGGTCAAGAATGTGCTCGCCATCGCCTGTGGCATCGTCGAGGGCCGTGGCTTTGGCGACAATGCCCGCGCCGCGCTGATTACCCGGGGTCTGGCGGAAATGACCCGGCTGGCTCTGGGCTGCGGTGGCCGGATCGAGACCTTGATGGGTCTGTCGGGCCTGGGCGATCTGATGCTGACCGCCTCGTCGAGCCAGTCGCGCAATTATTCGCTCGGCTTCGCCCTCGGCGAAGGGTGTACCCTGGACGAGATCCTGAAAGGCCGTCATTCGGTCACCGAAGGCGTGCATTCCGCGACCGCCGTGGTCGGGATGGCGGAAAAACACGGGATCGAAATGCCGATCTGCGCGGCGATTGACGCCGTCCTCAATCGTGGCGCCGCTCTCGATGCCGAAATTGACAATCTGCTGGCCCGACCATTCCGCAGCGAAGGGGTATGAGATGCAGCCTGTCCGACGAGCCCTGGGCTTTGGTCTGCTCGTCCTGGCCCTCGCCGGCTGTGCGGAGGATCCGGTCAAGCCCCCCCGCCCGGATGGCGTGGTCAGCGGTTCAATCGGCGCCGGACTCGGCCGGGTGGCGGCGATCGGCACCACCTATCCCTGGGCTTTGACCGGGGCCGGTCTGGCGGCTGGGGCGGCGGTCGGAATCACCGTCAGTGATTATCTCTATCCCCCCCCGAGCCGGATGTGGGCCGCCGCGACCGTAGCCGCCGCAGAGGCTGCCCGCCCGGATCAGCCGGTTGCCTGGGAATTGCGGGACCATCGCGGCCAAGTGACGATGATCGGCAACAGTTGGACCGATGCCGGCGGCCGTTCCTGCCGGATCCTGCGCCAGCAGAGTGACGACGAGGATGATCCCCCCCTGGTGCGTGATGTGATCGCCTGCCAGAGCGCCGACGAAACCTGGGAAGTGGTTCCCCCGCCGGAAGGGAGCTGAGAAAATCCTGCGGGCTCAAGGGCTTGACTTGACGCCGGGCGTTGGCGTCGGCATGCTGATCGCCTGACTGTCTGATTGTTCGCGAGGATCCTGACCCATGACCAAGTCGGAGCTGATCGCCCGTCTGGCCGAGCGCAACCCCCACCTCTACCAGCGCGACGTCGAACGTATCGTCACCACCATCTTCGACGAGATCGCTGACGCGCTCGCGCGAGGCGACCGGGTTGAATTGCGCGGTTTCGGCGCTTTTTCTGTCAAGCGGCGGGACCCGAGGCTGGGCCGCAATCCCCGTACCGGTGAAGCGGTGGCGGTCGAATCCAAGACGGTGCCCTTCTTCAAAACCGGCAAGCAACTGCGCGAGCGGCTGAATGTCGGCGAGGATTCTTCCGAATGAACCGGATGTTCGGCTGGGCCGGGGCGGTCCCGCTGGTGATTTTGGCGACGGTTTTCGCCATCTCCAATCGCCAGGGGGTCCGGCTTGACCTGTGGCCGGTGCCGCTGGATGTTCCGGTGCCGTTGTTTCTGGCCGTACTGGCGCCGCTGGCGCTGGGGGTGGCCGTCGGCGCCGCTCTGACCTGGCTGGCCGCCCGGCCGTGCCGCCGCCGCGTGATCGAACAGCAGCGCCGGATCGAGAGTCTCGAACGTCAGCTTGGCGCCGCGCGCGGCCGTCCCGAAGGTCGTTAACGCTTTTCTCTCCGCCGCAAGGATCCGCATGACCCTCGCCAATCCCGTTTTCGTCGCCCTCGACACCACCGAGCCAGACGTTGCCGCCGATTTGTCCCGCCGTCTGGCCGGCCGGGTCGGCGGGCTTAAATTCGGCCTCGAATTCTTTACCGCCAATGGTCCGGCCGGCGTGGCCGCGGGGCGCGATCCGTCCCTGCCGTTGTTCCTCGATCTCAAGCTGCACGACATTCCCAATACCGTCGCCGCCGCGATGCGCGCCGTGGCCCGGCTCGGTGTCGCCGTCACCACCCTGCATGCCGCAGGCGGCCGCGAGATGATTCGGGCCGCCGTTGACGCTGGCCGCGAGACGGCCGCCGGTCTTGGTCTGCCTGCGCCCAAAGTGGTGGCGGTGACGGTGTTGACCAGTCTTGACCGCGCCGCCGCCGAGGCAATCGGCTTTGTCGGGCCGATCGAGGATCAGGTCCGCCGCCTCGCCCGCCTCACCCAGGAGGCTGGGGCCGATGGCGTGGTCTGTTCGCCCCTGGAAATCGAGGCGGTGCGGGCCGAATGTGGTCCTGATTTCACTCTGGTCGTGCCCGGTATCCGGCCGATCTGGAGCGAGGTCGGTGACCAGAAACGGTTTCTGACTCCGGGTGAAGCCCGCGCCCGGGGCGCGGATATTCTGGTGATTGGCCGGCCGATCACGGCTGCGGCCGATCCCGCCGCCGCTGCCGCCCGGATCCAGGCCGAACTCGGACTTTAAGCCGCGCCAACGGCCCGCCCCGGCCAAGGAATCGTTGGCGACGCAGGCGGCAAACGCCTGTCCCAATGCTTTCAGGCCGGGGGGATCAGGGCGGCGGGCCGGAGAGTGAGCCGGGTTCAGCGCGGAGCGGACTGCCGCAGGCCTTGCAATAATTGAAATGGACGAAATTGATCGCGGCGCAGGCTGGGCAGGGGCCGAACAGCGGCAGACCGCAGTGCAAGCAATAGCCCGGGGGCGGTTCGCCCGGACTGGTCCGGGTCTCCAGATAATCATGATCGCAGGAGGGGCAGCGATGGGTGCGGAAGGCCTCCAGCGCGGCATCGCCATCGACGCGGCGGGCTCGTTCGACAAGCGAGGCCCGCAATGCCTCTTGCTGGCGCTCGGCATAGGCCCGCATCCCGCGAATCGCGTAGAGTCCTCCGGCGGCAGTCAGAAGAACGCCGATGCCATAGCGCAGATAGCCGCCGAAGCTGGGCAGATAGGGGACCAGTCCGAAAAAGAACACATAGACTGAAAACAGGATATAGCCCCAGGCCAACGGGGCATAACGGGCCTGACGCCAGCGGAGGAAGACGAAAATGCCGCCCGCCAGGAAGGGCAGAGTGATGGCCAGCCGCCAGCCAAATGTTCTGAGATCGTACCAATCGAGCGCCTGCTGATAGCGTTCGTGCGCGATTTTATTCTGTTCGGCCCGTTCGATCCGGACGGTTCTGATCCGGTCTTCGAGTCCGCGTCGTTCGGCCTCGATCGCGTCGAGCCGCTGGGTCCATTGCTGACGAATCGCCATCCGCTGGTCGAGGGTACGGACCCGGGCGAGGATCTCGTCATCCTGTTCCGGGGAGGCGATCGATTTACGGGCCTTGAGCCAATTGTCGTAGGTCTCGGCGGCGGCACTATAGTCGCGGGCGGCCACTTCGACCGCGACAGCGATGGTCTGGGCCTCGGCCGCTTTCTGCTCCCGCGCGGTTTCCAGGTCCCGGATCTGGGCGTCAAGAGCCGGAAGGGCGGCGGTCTGGGCGAAGTCGGCGAGTTCGGGCGGACTGATCCAGTGCCCAAGATCCTCCATCACCTGATCGGCGAGCAGAATCAGGAAAGAGGCGAGCAGCACCGCCACCATTCCCAACCCGAAACGGGCAAAAAAATCAGGGGAAATCAGGCGTCTGCGTTTCATTCTCACCCGGCTTTCCTCACAGGCAGTGGCCTCTTTGCCCCAACCATAAGGATGGTAGCGCAGCCCCGGCCGGCTGTACATCTCAGGCGGAGCGGATCTGGGGAGGCTGTTCCAACACTGGCCTCGGTTCGGGCAACGCGCTATTTTGCCGGAGTGTGACGCCCTCGGCCGATCTTTCCGGCCGTTCCGCCTCTCAGGCCGGGCGCTGGCGGTCCCGCTCCCCCGACGCAACCTGAAGGGATTCCCGCAAAATGGCCGATTCAGAACAATCGTCTTCCGTCGTGGTCCTGTCCGTGGTGATCCCCTGTTACAACGAGGGCGAGAATGTTCCACTGCTGTTTGCCCGGCTGATCCCGGTTCTGAGCGGATTGGGACTCCGGTTCGAGGTGATCTGCGTCAATGACGGCTCGACCGACGATACGCTCGACCGGCTGCGGGCCGTTCAGCGCAACGAGCCGACCTTACGAATCGTCGATCTGTCGCGCAATTTCGGCAAGGAACGGGCTTTATCGGCCGGGCTGGCCCATAGCCGGGGCCAAGCGGTGGTGCCGATGGATGCGGATCTCCAGCATCCTCCCGAAGCGATCGAGCCGATGTTGGAGAAATGGCGCGAAGGGTGGGACGTGGTCTGTGCCCGCCGCGATCTCCGCGCCGGTCAGAGCTTCAAGGACCGGATGTTTGCGCGCGGATTCTACTGGGTGTTTGACCATCTGTCCGAGGTGCGGCTACCGCGCGAGGTCGGTGATTTCCGGCTGATGGACCGCAAAGTGGTTGAGACGATCAATGCGATGCCGGAACGCTCCCGGTTCATGAAGGGGATTTTTGCCTGGGTCGGCTTCCGTCAGACCGAGATTGTCTATCATCAGGGCGAACGGGCGGCCGGGATTTCGAAATTCAATCCGCTCAAACTCTTGCGTTTCGCTTTTGACGGTCTGACCTCCTTCTCGAATTTTCCGTTGCGGGTCTGGGGGGTGATCGGAGCGGTGATTTCGACCCTGGCCTTCTTCTACATTCTGGTGCGGATCGTCCGGACCCTGGTGTGGGGGATTGACGTCCCGGGGTATGAATCGATCCTGGTCTCGGTTCTGTTCCTGGGCGGGATGCAATTACTGACTCTGGGCATCATCGGTGATTATCTCGGACGGGTGTTCGATGAAGTCAAAGGACGGCCTTTGTTCATTGTCCGACAGCTTTACGAGCCGGGCGAGGAGTGAGGAGGGCGGGAGAGGCTCCAGCGGGACCGGACGTTCCGGCAGCACTGCTGTTTACGCAGAGGGGGCCTGATTCGTATTGCCTCTTCCCAGCGTCGTTCGGCTGTTTTACCGTCTGACCGCGATTGGCGTGGGGCCATCGCCGGCGCGGGGGGGCTGAGGCCTCCACCGCCCTTGTTGTTCGCCTCAACGGACCAGACCGCCATCATGACCGCGTTGTCTCCGCTTGCTCCTGCTTGTTTTCCTGCCCTGCCGGTGTTGCGGGGCGTTCGTCTTGCCAGCCATGCCTGCGGGGTACGCTATGCCGGCCGCACGGATCTGTTGCTGGTCGCGCTTGATCCAGGCAGCCGGGTGGCCGGGGTGTTTACCCGCTCGCTGACGGCCTCTGCTCCGGTGGATTGGTGCCGTGCCGCGATCGCCCAGGGGTCGGCCCGGCTGTTGCTGGTCAATTCCGGCAATGCCAATGCCTTTACCGGCGCGGCCGGGGTGGCATCGGTTCACCGCACGGTCGAGGCGGCCGCCGCTTTGATCGGCTGCGCTCCGACGGAGGTGACGGTCAGCTCGACCGGAACCATCGGGGTGCGTCTGCCTGACGAGAAGATTACCGCCGCTCTGAACGAGATTCAGGCCAAGCTGTCGGCCGATGCCTGGGAAGAGGCGGCGCGGGCGATCATGACCACTGACACCTATCCCAAAGGGGCGACCCGTCAGGCGGTGATCGATGGGGTGACGGTGACGATCAACGGCATCGCCAAGGGCTCGGGGATGATCGCGCCCGATATGGCGACGATGCTGTCTTACGTCTTCACCGACGCCGACATTGCCGCGCCGGCTTTACAGGCGTTGTTGAGCGAGGGCGTGGCGGGTTCGTTCAATGCGATCACCGTCGATAGCGATACTTCGACCAGCGACACTTTGCTGCTGTTTGCCACCGCCCAGGCTGGTCATCCGCCGATCAGCGAGGCCACCGACCCGCGTCTAGCGGATTTCAAAGCCAAATTGTTCGATCTGCTGCTCGATCTGGCCCATCAGGTGGTGAAGGACGGCGAAGGCGCGAGCAAATTCGTGTCGATCCGGGTTACGGGCGCCGAAAGCGATGCGGCTGCTCATATCATCGCCATGGCGATCGCCAATTCCCCGTTGGTCAAGACGGCGATTGCCGGTGAAGACGCCAATTGGGGCCGGATCGTGATGGCGGTGGGCAAGTCGGGACAAAAAGCCGACCGTGACCGCCTGACCATTCAGATCGGCGGCGTGCTGGTCGCGGAAAAGGGGGAAGCGGCCGAAGGCTATGACGAAACCCCGGTTGCAGCCCATATGAAGGGGCAGACTATTGAGATCGCGGTCGATCTGGCGCTCGGTGCCGGACAGGCTCAGGTCTGGACCTGTGATCTGACCCACGCCTACATCGATATCAACGGCTCGTACCGGACCTGACCCTTGTTGGGCTGCCGCCCAAACCCGCCTGGGGCGATGCCCCAGACCCCCTTTGAAATCAAGGGGGGTTTGGGGGTCTCCCCCAAGCGGGGAGCGGGGCGGCAGCCCCGCCAGCTTACTTCGGCCGGGAGCGGGTGGTGGTGTAGATCCCGCGTTGCTCCGGCACCGGCTTGAACTTGTCGGAAATCCCCAGAACCGTCTCCGCCCCGCCGAGATAGAGGAATCCATCCTCGGCGGTCACCCGGTCGATATTGTCGAGAACGCGGGTCTTGGTCGGCTGATCAAAATAGATCAGCACGTTACGGCAAAACACCACATCGAACTGCCCCAGCGGCTTCAGATCGTGCAGCAGATTATATTCGCGGAACTGGACCATCGCCCGAATCGCCGGATCAATCTGCCACAATTCATTGCTTTTCTTGAAATACTTCACCAAAAGCTGGATCGGCAGTCCCCGCTGGACCTCAAATTGGGAATAGAGACCCGCTTTGGCCTTTTCCAACATTTCGGTCGAGATATCGGTGCCGACAATCTCGATCTTCCAGCCAGCGAGGCGGGAAGCCTCCTCCTTCAGGATCATCGCCAGACTATAGGCTTCCTGACCGGACGAGCAGGCCGCTGACCAAATCCGGAACGACCGCCGGCTTGACCGGGTGTCGAGCAGATAGGGCAGCACCAGAGTGCGGAACTGATCGAACGGCTTGATGTCGCGGAAGAAAAAGGATTCGTTGGTGGTCATCGCCTCGGTGACCTCGCGCAGGAGGTCCTCCCCGGCGGAACGAAGCCCGCTCATCAACTCGTCCAACCCCTTAAGGCCCCGCCGCCGGGCGACCGGGGTCAACCGGCTTTCCAGCAGATAGGTCTTGTCCGGGGTAACAATCAGGCCGGATCGCTCCTTGAGGATCTTGGCGACGTAATCGAATTCATCGGGCCGCATCGTTCTAGCGCCTCGTCGCCTGCTTGATGATCCAGGGAGCGATGTTGGGTAAGGGCAGCACTGCGGAACAAATTCCCGCCGTGGCAACCGCCCCGGGCATCCCCCAGACCACTGAGGTCGCCTCGTCCTGGGCAATCACCGTGCCACCACAGGCCACCACCGCCTGACCGCCCTTGAGACCGTCCGATCCCATCCCGGTCAGGATGCAGGTCAGCACGCGGCGGCCATAGGCGGCGGCGAGACTGCGGAGCATCGGATCGACGGAAGGGCGGCAAAAATTCTCCGGCGGGTTTTTATTAAGACGGATCACTTTATCCGCCCCCTTGGTCTCCACCACCATATGGAAATCCCCGGGGGCAATGTAAACCCGTCCCGATCGAACCGGTTCGCCATCCTGGCCTTCACGCGCCTCCCAGCCAGACAGGCGGGCGACATGTTCGGCGAGAATGGTGGTAAAGGTTGCCGGCATATGTTGGGTGATCAGGATCGGCTGCAGCACGGTGCCGGCACGCATCGTGCTGAGCAGGGTGAACAGCGCCTGCGGGCCACCGGTCGAGGAGCCGATCGCGATCACGTCGCATCCATCCGCCGGACCGGGGGCAGGCCGCAACGTCAGCGGCGGCGGGGCCGGCGGGGGAACCGAGAAAAGTGGGCGGGCGGGAAAGGGTGCCGCCAGGGTGCGCGGCATCGTCCCGGCCGCAGCGGGAGACGGGGCAGCGGCAAGGCGGGCCGGACGCTTGGGGTCTCGCCGCCGGGCCTGTCCCAAGGCGCGGATCTTGGCCAGCAATTCCGTGCGGAAATCGGCACCGCCGGCCAGTTCGCGCGTTGCGGTCGGCTTGGGAATATAATCGGCGGCGCCCATCTCCATCGCCCGCATCGACACATCCGCGCCTTTGAGGGTCAGGGTCGATTGCATGATGATGCGCAGGCCGGGATCAGCCTGAAGCAGCTTGGGCAAAGCCGTCAGCCCGTCCATCACCGGCATCTCGATATCGAGCAGCACCACGTCAACCGGGATCCGCTCCAGGCTGTTGAGCGCCATCTGCCCATTGCCGACCGAGGCCACAATCTCGATATCGGATTCGGGTTCAAGGATCCGGGTGACCAGACCGCGCACCACCGCCGAATCATCGACTAGCATCAGCCGAATCGGATCGGAGACAGGGGACTTGGGGGACAGGGGGGGCATCGACACGGGATCCGGCTAGAGCAAGCCAACCTGGGAGAATTTAGCCTGTAAGATCTCGCTGTCGAACGGCTTCATGATATATTCGTTAGCTCCGGCAGTGATCGCTTCCTGGATGTGTTCGATATCATTTTCAGTGGTGCAGAACACCACCACCGGCCGGTCACCACCGGGGAGTTTCCGCATCTCGCGCAGAAATTCGATCCCGTTCATCACCGGCATATTCCAATCGAGGAGCACCGCATCGGGCATCGCCCGTTTGCAGGCTTCGAGTGCCACCAATCCGTCCTCGGCCTCTTCGGTCGAGAAATGGAGTTCCTGAAGGATTTTCCGGGCCACCATGCGGATGACCTTGGAATCATCGACGATCAGACAGGACTTCATGCCCAAGGTTCCTTCCGATGGCAGTCGCGTCACGGGGTGAGGCGGGAGACAGGGAGGGAGTCCCCTCCGCGATCCCGGCCACAGCCGGCGGTGCCAGCCTTATTCGTTGCGGGTAAAGTCCAGCAGTTTGCCGACGTCAAGCACCACCAGCAGCTTATCGTCGAGACGGTAAATGCCGATCGAAAATTCGCGCCAGTGCGGATCGAGAGTCGGCGGATTGCGTTCAAATTTGGCGGCGGGCAGAGAGAGCACCTCGCCGACGGAATCAACCATCAGCGAGTAAAGCTCACCGCCCATATCAACCACCACACTCATCCCCTTCTTGTCCTCGGCCCGACGCGGCAGGCCGAGGCGAAGGCGGACATCAATCGCGGTGACGATCCGGCCGCGCAGATTGAGACTGCCGGCAATTTCGCGGGGCGCCAGCGGAATCCGGGTGATTTTCTGCGGCCCCAGCACATCCTGGACCGTCAGCACCGGAATCCCGAACAACTGCCCCTCGATGAACATGGTGACAAAGTCCTGGGTCTCGGGGGCGACGAGATCCTGGGATGGACGTTTGCCGACGGGAACGATCTGCTGGTTCATGCGGCACCTTTGGCGGCGGCGATGGTCGAGGCCAGGGACTGCAATAGGGCGTCACGATCGAACTTGGCGATGTAATCGTTGAACCCGACCTCGCGTCCCCGTTCGAAATCCTTTTCGGTGGCGTGCGACGACAACGCCACCAGCGGCACCTGAGCCCAGCGCGGATCAGATCGCACCGCATCGGCGAATTCGAACCCGTTCATGCCCGGCATCTCGATATCGCTGATGATCGCATCAAATTCATTGCCCTGTTCGCGCAGAGCCAGAGCCCGGTCCGCTCCCTCGACCGCGATCACCTCATAGCCGGCCACCGACAACAGCGGAGTCAGCAGATTGCGGAAGAACGGGGAATCATCGACCAGCAGGATCCGGGGGGAGTGGGCTTCGCCGGCCCCGAATTCCTTGTCATTGCGCCCGAACCAGTCGCCGAAGGCCTGCGGCAGATAATAGCCGGCATCGATGATAGTGGTCGCCTTACCGGCGATCACCGCCGTTCCGATGATCCCGGGCGAACCGGCGCTGAGTTCGACCTTGAGGCGGTCTTCGACGATATCGACGATCTCATCGACCACCAGCCCCATCGTGTGCTCGCGATCAGAGAAGACCAGCACCGGCTGGCGGCCATCCGGATGGAAGGTGGTGGAGGAATCGATCGCCACCAGCGGCATCAATTGGCCACGATACTGAACCATCGGCTTGCCGTGGCTGTGTTCGATGTCCTTGACGTCGAGTTCTTCCAGACGGGCGACCAGGGCCAGCGGGACCGCTTTGAGATCGTCGCCGCCGGCGCGGAACACCAGCAGGGAGGTCTTCGAATCGGCATGGGCTTCGCGCGGCACCTGGGTCTCGGCCGCCTGGGCGCCGGCCAGCATGCTGGTTTCTCCGGTCGCGCCGCCGGCGATGCCGTTGGGATCGAGGATCATGATCACCGACCCATCGCCCAGGATGGTATTGCCGGAGAACATCGTGATGTTGCGCAGGATTGGGGCCACCGGCTTGACCACGATTTCTTCGGTGTCGAACACCCGGTCAACGATGATGCCGAAGGTATAGGTCCCGACCTGAGTGACGACAATGAAGGTTTCCTGACGCTCCTCATTGCCGTCGGTGAGGCAGAGCAGGCGCTTGAGCGAGACCAGCGGCAGCAGCCGGTCGCGCAGGCGCAGCACCGGGGCATTGTTGATCATCTCGATGCCATGTTCGGAATTGGCGGTGACCCGCACCAGTTCCAACACGCTGATCTGGGGAATGGCGAAACGCTCGGTGGCGCATTCGACGATCAGAGCGGAGACAATCGCCAGGGTCAGCGGGATCTTGATGACGAAGGTGGATCCCTTGCCCGGCTGGCTCTTCAATTCGACCGTGCCGCCGATCCGCTCGATATTGGTGCGGACCACGTCCATCCCGACGCCGCGCCCGGAGACGCTGGTCACTTTTTCGGCGGTCGAGAAGCCGGCCCGGAAAATGTACTGATAGATCTGCTGCGGGGTCATCGTCTCCAGTTCGGATTCTGTAGCGAGCCCGTTCTGGATGGCTTTTTGTTTGATTCGGTCGAGATTGAGACCGCGCCCATCATCCGAGATTTCGATGATGATATGGCCGCCTTCATGGAAGGCGTTGAGGACGACCTTGCCGATTTCCGACTTGCCGACCCGCTTACGCTCTTCCGGCCCCTCCAACCCATGATCGGCGGAATTGCGGACCATGTGGGTCAGCGGATCCTTGATCAGCTCCAGGACCTGGCGGTCGAGCTCGGTCTCGGCGCCGAGCATCTGGAGATCGATCTTCTTGTTCATTTCGACCGCAAGATCGCGGACGATGCGCGGCAGCTTGGCCCAGGCATTGCCGATAGGCTGCATCCGGGTCTTCATCACTCCTTCCTGAAGGTCGGTGGTGATGTGGGACAGGCGTTGCAGCGGGGTGGCGAATTCGCTGTCGTCCTTGCCGCGCACCATCTGCAACAACTGGTTGCGGGTCAGCACCAGCTCGGACACCAAGGTCATCAGGTTTTCGAGCAGATCGACATTGACCCGGATGGTCTGGGCGGCGACCGCAGATTCCTTGGCCTCACCAATGGCAACAGCACCTCCGGCCGGAGCGGCCGGAGCGGCTGCCGTCGGGGCCGGCAGATGGACCGCAGGCGTATGCGGCGGCTCCGCCTCATGCGCGGGCGGCGGCGGGGGGGGAGGAGGCGGAGGCGGAGGCGGAGGAGGGGGCGGTTCGCTGGCCGTGGCCGCGACTGGTGGCGGCGAGGCTGGCGCCGGCACCGGTTCCGGCTCGGGCGCGGCGACATTGACCGGTTCCGGGGCGACCGCGGCGACATTGACCGGTTCCGGGGCGACCGCGGCAGGCGGCGGCGCGGCCGAGACGGCGCTCCGGCCATCGGCCATATCGTTGAGACGGGCGATCAGAGCCGAATCATCGCCCTCGGGTTCGACTTCGTTTTGTTCGAGATGCCCCAGGATCGCTTTGATGGTGTCGATCGACTGGAGAATCAGAGTTACCGCATCGGGCGTAACTTCGAGTTCGCCATCCCGAAACTTGCCAAGAACATTTTCGGCGGCATGGGCGACATGCTCAAGCCGGGGCAGGCCGAGGAAGCCACAGGTGCCCTTGATCGTATGCACAAGGCGGAAAATGTTGCCGAGGATCTTGGGGTCGTTGGGATTCTGCTCCAGGGTCACCAGAGCGACATCGAGAACGGAAAGGCTTTCCGATGTCTCGGTCAGGAATTCGCTGAGGAGATCATCCATGGTCGACTCCAGTAGGTCCCCGCGGGCTTCAGCCCACCAAGGCGTCAACCCCTCCCGACACTTCCGGACGGATTCACGAAAGGCCGATAGGGTTAGTCATAACACGGCCGGGTTGGCTCGGGAAGAACCGACACGGCAGATTCACGCCAATAAAACCTTTGCACCGCGAAGTCGATGCCAGACCGTTTCATGTCGCCATCATGCCACGATTCTCGCCGATTTCGACGGTAATCGCGCCTTTCGCCTGGGCAACCAGC
>Ga0209373_10001839_pt1 | contig 23339 bp, 22 predicted proteins | sample Higcelweek5metaG_FD_187173 | JGI IMG/M metagenome (GOLD analysis project Ga0209373, IMG submission 187173) | Freshwater pond sediment microbial communities from the University of Edinburgh, under environmental carbon perturbations - High... | ecosystem: Environmental > Aquatic > Freshwater >... | reverse complement strand
GCTTTTAAAATCGATGATGAATCCGGGATTCGGATTCGGTGGTATCATCTCCATCGACCTCGAAACTTCGGAAAGGGCCAGCAAAGTCATGGAAGCCATGGAGATCAAAGGTGTTGGCTATCTGGCCGTCAGTCTGGGATATTTTAAAACTCTCTTTAGTAATTCGGGAAAGAGCACTTCGTCGGAAATTCCTGATGATATACAGCATGAGATGGGCTTATCTGAAGGTTTGGTCAGGTTCTCTGTCGGACTTGACAATGATATAGAACGAACCTTTGAACTGATTAAAGAGTCGCTGAACGAATGATCATCTAAAACCCTGTCATCATGATCAGAAAAATTGAAAGTACGCTGGGGAGCACGCCCGTTCTGGAAGGAGCGGGAGTGCAGTTGCAGCGGGTATTCGGATATCCGCGCAAAGGATGGTTGGATCCTTTTCTGATGCTTGATCATTTCGGGTCGGGCAATCCGGATGACTATATGTCCGGGTTTCCCTGGCATCCGCATCGCGGGATCGAAACCGTGACCTACATGCTTGCCGGAGAGGTGGAACACGAGGACAGCATGGGCAATAAGGGAGTCATCAAATCCGGTGATATCCAGTGGATGACGGCCGGAAGTGGCATTCTTCACCAGGAAATGCCCCGGAAATATGAAGGAGTCATGAGTGGATTCCAGCTATGGGTTAACCTGCCTGCCTCGCATAAAATGATGGCACCACGCTATCAGGATGTTCCGGGGCATCTGATCCCCGAATTCGACTGGAAAAACATACGTATCCGGCTCGCTGCAGGAAAGTTTGGCGAATACACCGGTCCGGTAAAAGATATTGTGGTCAGACCGCTGTTCATGGATATGTCATTACCGGCAGGTGTGCAGCAGACTATCGAGGTGAATCCCGATCATACTGTATTTGCTTACGTATTTGAAGGTGTTGCCTTTTTTGACCTGCAGATGGCGCATCCGATCGCTGCCGGAACGCTGGTGAAACTGATCGGCGGCGACCAGGTGTTTTTGGCGACGGACAAAGCCAGTGCGCGGTTTCTGCTGATCGGAGGGAAACCGCTTAATGAAGAGATCGCCTGGCGGGGCCCGATTGTCATGAACACCAAGGAGGAGCTTTATCAGGCCTTTGAGGATTACCAGACGGGAAATTTCGTTAAAAAGTGACCCCTGCTTTCGCAGGGGTGTTCCCGCTTTCGCGGGAATGACAACCCCCGTTTTCACGGGGGTGACAGAGAACGGGGTTTTGCAGGGGTAGCTATCTACGGGCGTTTACTTTGCCTAGTCCTGATATATTTTGCCGAACAGTAGGATTGCCATAATAATCAATGGCGCCGATGCCTTCAACGGTGGCATCGAGTTGTGAGGTTACCCAGACACTGGCTTTGCCGACCCCTCTGAGGGCAACTTTTGCTTCGCGTGATTCCAGGTGGGGCGCATCAAAACTGCCGGCACCTTTCACCGAAACATGCAGGCGATCGGTTTTACCCTCTAAAAATACCCGTCCGGCACCCGGAAGGTCAACATCCGTTAAACCGGCTTCGAGCCCGCTTAAGGAGATCTCCCCTGCCCCCTTTAATGTCAGATAAAGTGATTCCGTTTTCAGACCCTGCATTTTTACAGTGGCAGCACCCTGCACATAAATTCCATCGAGGCTTTTCACCATCAGATGATATTTCAGCACGTGACCCTCGACGGCGCTTGCCATGGCATTCCAGGTTTTATCGAACCATCCGGTATCGATATCCAGCACCAGTTCACCCTCCCTGACCGACGTTTTAACGGTAGGCAGCACATCGGGTTCTCCTTCAATCCGGAGGCTCTCCTCTTCACCCTGGCTGATGAACAAATGACCGTAGTCCTTTAAAAGAACTCTCTTTACATCTTTAATTTCGCGCGTTTCGGTACTGAAATTCATTGAGCTCATGGTGATATCGTTTTGTGATAAAGGTACGAACCTAAATAGAATTTATAACTTTGACCAAACATTTATTCAAATGGTAACCCAACAACAAATTGAACAATTTCTTTCGTGCGGCCCCATTGCCATGGCAGGGGTTTCGAGGAATCCTAAAAAATTCGGCCGGGTAGCTTTCGAAGAGCTCAGCCGTAAAGGGCTCAAATTGATCCCGGTAAACCCCAATATTGAATCCATTAACGGGGAGGTATGCTATCCAACTGTCAGCCAGTTGCCGGATGACGTCAAAACACTTCTGGTGATGACCAGGAAAGACCAGACTGCCCGGGTCATTGAAGAGGCCCTGGCCAAGGGGATTAAGAATATCTGGATACAGCAATCATCAGATTCCCCGGAAGCATTGGCGCTGCTAAAGGATAAAGAGGTTAATCTGATCACAAAACAGTGTGTGCTGATGCATCATCAGCCCGACAGTTTTCATAAATTTCACCGGAATATCAAGCGTTTTTTCGGGGGGTTACCGAAATAATAAATTGGAAACCTATTCCGTGCCGGTTCTCGATTCTGATATCAGGATCGGCACTCAGATATTTACGTAAGCGCGAGATATACACGTCGAGACTGCGGCCTGCAAAATAATCGTTGCCTCCCCAGACCGATTCGAGTATTTGAGCCCGGCTCAGTACAATTTCCTGATTTTTCAGGAAATAATGGAGCAATTCCCCTTCCCGGAAGGTCAGCTTAACATCACCGTCGGGCCCGGTCAGCAAAAGTTTTGCCAGGTGAAGGGAATAACTTCCAAAACGGATCTGCGTTTGCGGCACCGGCTCCTGAAGCGTTTTCGAACGTCTGAGAAATATCCTGATTTTCAGGATAAGTTCTTCGATGCTGAAAGGTTTAACCAGATAATCATCACCACCCAGCAACAGCCCTTCCAACTTATCTTCCTTTAACGATTTGGCCGTTACAAAAATGATCGGAACATCCTGATTGTTCTCCCGGATCTTTCGGGCTAGCGTAAAGCCATCCATGCGCGGAAGATTGACATCGAGCACGCAAATATCCGGGGTCTGCTGCCCGAACAATTCCCAGGCCTCCACACCATCTGATGCGGTTACCACCTTGAATTGCTCACGTTCCAAATTATCAGTGGTAATGAATTTCAGCGTTTCATCGTCCTCAACATATAAAATCAGTGGCTTTTCCATAGTTAATTCACTTTATCGGGGATCATAATCTGAACCCTTGTGCCCTGTCCCTCTTTGCTTTCCATACTGATCTTCCAGCCATGAGCCTTTACGGCATTACGGGTATAATAGAGGCCCAGGCCAAAACCCTTGGTATTATGAACGTTGCCGGTTGGCACACGGTAGAACTTCTTAAAAACCTGGCTCTTCAGTTTCGAGGGTATCCCGATACCTTTATCGCTGACCCGGATCATCAACCCATTTCCGGAATCTGTCACATCAAGCCTGATGTCTGGAGTATCGGCTGAATACTTAATGGCATTATCGAGGAGATTCAGAATAATATTGGTGAGATGCAGCGGATCTGCATGAATCGATTCAATTTCTGATTGATAGTTCATCTCCAGCGTTCCTCCGGAATGATGCAACCGGGGCTCCATCTGATTGCAGATTTCACGGAGCAGTACCTTCAGCCTGACCGGTTCTTTTTTGATCAGCAGCCTGTCTCCTGCAGGGCCTCCCATTTCCAGCACAAGTTCAACCTGTTTTAACAGGTGGTTGGCCTGGCTCCGGATGATATCGCCATACCGGTAAAGTCGTTCAGGTTCCTGCAGAATATCCGGGCGTTGAATGACATCGGCCGACATGGAAATCGATGCCAGAGGGGTTTTGAATTCGTGAGTCATGGTGTTGATGAAATCGCGCTGTACCTCGGCAAAACGCCGCTGGCGGAGAATGACGATCTGGGCATAAACAAAAAAGAGGATCACCAGCAGGAGTATCAGGCTAAAAAAATACCAGATACCGAGCGAATCGCTGATCATCTGGTTTCGTCCGGCAAAATGGACCCCAAAATAATAGAGATAATCAGATGATTTGGGGAGACTCTCCACCATGGGCTTAATCCGGTTATTTTCACCAAAACGGACTAACCGGCCGTAAACCATCTTATCGGTCTGACAATCATAAATGGCATATTCAAAATCAAGCGCTAAACGGTTGATTTTAAATTCGGTGATCAGAAATTGCTCCAGAATGTCGGGTTGGATGTGTGTATTTACGTTAACGATGTAATAATCAGGACTATGATGGAAAACCGGGTTTTGGCGAGGCAGTTCGGCATCATTATATTTGGCCAGTTGTTCGGCCACCGAAGAGAGTGCAATCGTGATGGTCTGGTTAAGCTGTTTTTTCTCCTGATCCATAGCCTGCCTGACGAAATAGAACTGCACGCTGATGATACCGGCGATTGCTAAAATTCCGAGTACAAGCACAATCCGGATTGCATTTCTGTTCATAGGAGCGAAGATACCGGTTTCAGTGGTGGCAGACAAGAGTGCTTAACAACTCATTAACAATTATTGGCAACCCTTTAACTGTCTTTTAACCGGGAAGGTTCTACTTTTGGCTCATAATTTAAATGTAATCACGATGAAGAAAACAGCATTATTCATTCTGGCAGCCGGAACAATGGTATTGTCCATCATGCCGGCAAATGCACAGAATCAGACTACTACCCAACAGGTTAAGAAAGAGGCCCAGAAAATTCAGGGAAATTCGGGAATTAACAAAGCCGCTGCTACAAAACCAGCAGCAACCGCTGTCAATCCTGCCGTTACAGCTCCCGTGGCTCCGGCTGCTCCGGCCGTTGCTCCACCTCCGCTACAAATACCTTTGACCTGCACCTGGGATATGACTGATTACGATTTCGGGAAAAATGTAGCTCACATGAAACCCTGCAGCGCAACATTCACGCTGACGAACCGCGGAAAAGAGCCGGTTACCATCAACCAGGTATCGACCAGTTGCGGCTGCACAGCACCAAAATATGATAAGTCACCCATCAAACCAAGTGAAAGCGGTACGGTTACCCTGACTTTCAATGCTGCCACCAGCGGCTATTTTTCAAAATCAGCCATCGTTACCCTGAGCGACGGACAAAAATATCCCCTGACCATTAAGGGTGAAGTTCAGAAAGTTGAACCCGCACAAACCCCGGCAACACCTCCAACTACAACCAAGTAAGTGAGCTGAGGTTAATTTAAATAATTGACAGGAAAATCCCGGCAGTGAAAACTGGCCGGGATTTTTTGTATTGTTTTTGGTGAACTCTGAGTAATGCGACAAGGTCCCGACTTTCGTCGGGATGGAAGGTGCGTTGAGGAGAGGTGATGTCAGGCGCTTTTGGGGGACTCAGCGGTTTGCGACAAGATCCCGACTTTCGTCGGGATGACAGGTGCGTTGAGGGGTGGTAATGTCAAGCACTTTTTTATCTTTAGCCTTTAAAAACAGCGAAAAATGAAACAGGTATTCAAACTCGGTGTGGTGGTTCTCGCCCTGACGGCATTGTTCTCAAATACAGTAAAAGCACAGGAGCTGACCGGTCCGGTTGACCTGGTTAACCCGCGGATCGGGGGGATCAGCCAGGTGCTGATGCCTACATTCCCCACGGTTCACAGGCCTTACGGGATGATCCGGTTTTTTCCCGAGACGAGTCCGGGTATTTCCGATTCCTATCTGGGCGGACGAATTTACGGATTACCGCTGAACAGGCCCGAACACCGGGGTGGTTCTGCGATCACGGTGATGGCCGTATCGGGATCTGATGCACTGAAGAAACCGGATTTCAGTTCAGCCATCGATCATGATTTCGAGACCGTTACTCCCTATCATTGTGCCGTGTTACTGGAAGATGCGGATATCATGGTTGACTTTGCACCCACGGAAAGATGCGGGTTTTATCAGTTCACACCCGGATCCGATCAGGATATAGTACTGGTTTTCAATGCAGGAAAGGACGGATCATTTGAACTTAAAAACGAGACTAATCTGATTGGCAACCAAGGCTGGGGCAAGGCCCGTGAATATGTGAATATTCGGTTCAACCGTCCGGCAAAACAGTCGGGCAATCTCTCAAAAGAAGAGGGTAAAGAGATCAGCTATTTTATTGTTTTCAGCGGCAAGGAACCACTGAAGATGACTTACGGGGTATCGTGGATCGATGTGGCGCAGGCCGGACAAAACCTAACAAAGGAGATCCCCGGATGGGATTTTGACCGCGTGGTAAAAGAGGGCCGGGATAGCTGGAATCAAGAGCTTGGTAAGATTAAAATAAAGGGTGGCACCACCAATCAGCAGATCACTTTTTACACGGCTTTATACCGCTGCATGGAACGAATGGTCAACATCAATGAATATGGCCGATATTTCAGCGCTTACAGCGGCAAAACAGAGTCAACCACTCATGACTTTTATGTCGATGACTGGAGCTGGGATACTTTCCGCTCGCTGCATCCATTGCGGTTTTTGCTCAGTCCGGACCGGGAGTCCGACATGATTCAATCGTATATCCTGATGGGCGAGCAAAGTGGCTGGATGCCTACCTTCCCGGAAATCGGGGGAGATGCCAAATGTATGATCGGACATCATCAGGCCGCCATTATTGCCGATGCCTGGATGAAGGGCATCCGGGGATTTGATCTGCAAAGGGCCTATACCCTGCTGAAGAAGAACGCCATGGAAGGCACCATGATTCCCTGGCAAGAGGGCCCGGCAACGGAGCTCGACCGTTTTTATCGTGAAAAAGGGTGGTTCCCCGCTTTGGCGCCCGGTGAGCCGGAAACCGTGAAACAGGTAAGCAAATTCGAGCAGAGGCAGGCCGTGGCAGTGACACTGGAAGAGTCGTATGACGACTGGTGTCTGGCGCAACTGGCCGGCGAACTGAAAAAAACTGACGACGCCAGATTATTACTATCCCGGTCGGAAAATTATAAAAACGTATTTAATCCGGCCACCGGATTTATGTCGCCGAAAAAAGCCGACGGTACCTGGGTTGAGCCATTTGACCCCAAGACTTCGGGGGGTACCGGCTGCCGTGCCTATTTTGCCGAAATCAATTCGTGGAACTACTCCTGGTTTGTTCCGCATGACATTGACAATCTGATCAGTATGATGGGTGGTAAAGAAAAATTCACTTCGAAACTGGATCAGCTCTTTGAAGAATCGCTGAACGGATATGCCAAATGGACCACCATCTCCACCCAGCCGGATGCTTCAGGTATTGTCGGTCAGTTTGTGATGGGCAATGAACCGATGTTCCATGTGCCTTATCTGTATGTGTATGCCGGAGAACCCTGGAAAACACAGAAACGGGTACGTCAGCTTATGGATGCCTGGTTTCGCAACGATCCGCAGGGCATCTGCGGCGATGAAGATGGCGGCGGGCTCTCCTCGTGGTATGTTTTCACCGCGATGGGATTTTACCCGATGACACCGGGAAAACCGGAATATGTGATTGGTAGCCCGATATTTGAAGAGGTCACTATCGATTTGGGTGGTGGAAAAGAATTAAAGCTCAAGGCTCCGGGATCCAAAAATAAGATGAAGTATGTAAAAAGTGTGAAAGTTAACGGGAAAACGGTAACCAATTACCGGTTCAGTCATCAGGATATAGCGAATGGGGGGATTATTGAGCTGGAGATGGCGGAGAGGCACTAACCGGCTATTTCCTTACGGGCCATCCTGACAAATTCTTCCACCTTGAATTCGGCCAGATGCTGGTAGGTTTCCCAGTTTGAAATCATTTCGAAGAACTCGGCTTCGGTGATCTGTCCATGGTCAACCTGGCAGGATAATAGCAGTATCCATCCGGGGCAATGGTCAAACGCACAGCAATATTTCATATAGGTTTCCATGGTTGGAAATGAGGCTCCACTTTCAATGTGACTTGGATCCAAATGATAAACGTCCCTTACAACCTCAAACTTGACACCTGAAGATTGGCGTATGATTTTAAGCGCCTTCTTCATACGATCCTTCGGAAAAGAATTTCCTTTTTTCATGGTTAAGTTGATTATAGATTGTCTTGGGGACAAACGAAAGTAGCACACTTTACTGAAATTCCAAAACTCAAAAGACAAATTCCAACATTTCCACCATACGGCAAATGATCAGTTTTGCCAGGAACGAACCTCCGGAAAAGAAGGATTTTGATCATTACACGCAAGTTTGCGCTAATGTTTTTAGGGGGGGGGCGTAACTTTCTGATTGTCTTTGCGTTGGAGATTTCTCTTTTTTTCAGTTACACGCAAGTTTGCGCTAAGAAGTTAACAGAGTTATATAGAAATTTGAAATAAGGATTGCCACTTCAAGGTAGATTGTGTGACAGTTTGTTAAAAAAGTTCATTGACATCTTTGTAGTCTATAACATTAAGTAGGTCGTTGAATAGTGATGTATCTAGCGAAGAGATATCCTAAACATGATAGGATTCTATAAGTTGAACGATTGCCTGTCAATTCGGAGCCAGTAATAGCAACAATGCAACAAGCCATCAAGGCAAAGATACCAAGGATGCATACCGTATTTTCAGGGGCACTACAGATGACTTTTTTCTCAGATGATGCTCTATACTTTTGAAAAAAAGTAAGATCTGACACGATTGGTTAGTCGTCCTTTATCCATGCAGAGCAACTGGTTTCAGCTGTTTCAATGCTTAACTTGCTCTTTACCATCGTTATGGCCAACAATTCGATTAAAACTAGTTGGAATAAAAACTCAATAATCTGGGGGAAGGTCAATTTCACTTGGCTCATTACATAAATTAATTGAAGACCATCTTACCATTTCAATTGATCACACTTTCAAGTTATAGATATACAACGTATTGAAACTTATTTTTGAAATATTTACTTGACACTTTTGTAATTAATCATTCACCTAATCAAAAGATTTATGAGAAAGATAATGTATAGTGGCTTGATTGCCACATTGATGGTCACAACGCTGATAATAATGGTATCAGCAAAACATGTGTTTGCAGAGAATGGAACAACAGATTGTTCATGTACAAGTACTTCCCAAACAAAGGGACCTGGTTGTGTTGTTGGAGCATACATTAAAAATGATGGATGTTGGGAAGGTGCAATCTACAAAAAGTGTGAAAAAGGTGCTGAGGGTTCGCAATCAACGTGTAATTGTGATACTGATGAATGTGATGATTGCAACTCTGCTGATATGTGCTATTCAGATTGTCCTACAGAGATCATTTAATAGTAAATTAAAATACCATAAACATGAAAAAAATTACTTACACTGGTTTTGCAATAAACCTATTGATTCTTGTAATAGCTCTTCTTGTAACTCCAACTTTGGTGTACTCGGCTGACCCTGCACAATGCTCATGTACCAGCAGTATAGGTAATGTGGGACCAGGATGCGTTCTTGGAAATTACACTTATGAAAATCCTTGCGGTGGTTGTAATCCAGCTAAATATAAAAAGTGTGAGAAAGGTGCATCTGGATCTCAGTCCACTTGCTTTTGTACTGATCAATGTGATGATTGTGATGGAAAAGCAGGGAACGATTGCATACAAGCTCCAGTTCCGAACTAATAACTTTGCGAATATTTAGTTTTCAGTGCGGTCGATTGTTGTCAATGTTCAAAATTGCAAATATTTAACCGAAAACACTTTATAGTCTTGTTTTATTAAGTTCCCCTATTTTTGAAATGATTAGAATTTTTTAGACATTGACGTCAGGTTAATACACCATGACTTTAAAGCAGAAGGTGTGACTATTTTTTAAGGAAACATTATTCATGCGTAGCTTGTAAAAAAGAATAAGAACAAATATTCATATGAGTAAGAAAATAATAAGTTATTACATTTTAATCGTAATCATTCAAATCGGTCTCACGGTATCATGTAAAAATAATGAGAAAAAAAATAACATTAATACAGATGTCAAAAAGTTAGTATTTTCCGAAATAAGAGATTCGATTCCAATATCCAAGTTTTATCGCAAGGTTAAATATGTTACTTTGGAAACAAAAGAAAACTCTCTAATCGGAAGCGTTGCCAAAGTTATTGTAGCGAATAATCGAATCCTTGTTTGGGATGATCAGCAAAACGCACTTTTCCTTTTTGATATTTCTGGTAAACACATGGCAACAGCCAAGCTAAGCGGCAAAGGGCCAATGGAACTTATTAAAGTCAGTGATTGTGACTTTAATCCAATAACAAAGGAATATGCTGCTTTTGGGAATCAAAACAGACTGGTATTTTTTGACCAAAACTTAAAACCGATAGGAGATCAATCATTACAATACCAAGGAATACATTTCTCATTTTTAGATAAGGGATACGCGTTAAACACTCACTTTTATTTGAATACTGCTAAAAAGGATGACCCTGTAACACAGGTTTTAATTATTGATCAGCAAAGCAAGATATTAAATCGTTTTTTTAGCAATCCTATTGCAAAAGTTATTCACCATTCACCAAGTTTATCTTTCTTTAGATCTAATGGCGTAATTTTCACACTTCCATGTAGTGATAAAATGTTATGGATTAAAAGTGATCAAGTAGAGGAATGGGAGATTGATTTTGGTAAATACAACCATAACTATGAAGACCTTTATGTTAAAGCAGTAAAGGGAGAAATCGATTTTGACAACATTTTTTATGAAAAAGACAAAATATCATTTTTTACACATGCATATTTGGTTAATGATCTTCTACACTTTAAAGGAATTTATAATAGGAAGTACGTTACATGTTTTTACGATTTAAAAAATCAAAAAAGCTATGCCCAGAGAGAATTGTATAATGATCTCAATGGATTCCCAATCGGTCGAATTAAAGCAGCCACCAATGACTGCTTTGTGTATATGATACCAACAGAAGAAGTTTATGAATCCGCTTTGAATGATTCCCTAAAACTTGATTTAACCGCTAACCCAATATTAGCATTTTATTATGAGTAAATTTTTGAAAGTTGAACATTTAGTTGTCCTTGGCGCGATTGTCATTAATGTTGTATTAGCAGTAATGTTCGTGCAAGTTAGAAAGCAATTGCAGTTAACACAAATATCTGCATTAAGTAATTATAAAAAGCTGCAGTATAGGGTCGTTGACAATATTAGAATATCGAAGAAGTCAATAGACGACAACTTCTTCAAACCAAAAATTCTGTTAACCATGCAAGGCAAGGAGTTGAACTTCTACGATCTGCCAAATGGCTATTATGTATTGATTAATTATTTAGGGTGTAATGATTGCATAGAAGGGGCTATGGCCGCTATTAAAGGACAGAATTTTAAAGAGTTGAGATTTATTGGAGGCAATTTTGAAAGTTTAAACTCTCTGAAGATTTTCATGAGTAAAAATAATATCAACATGGAAAATGGATATTATTGCTCTGACTTTTCTTTATCTTATATTTCAAAAGAAGATGCACCAATCATTTTCCATTTAGTAAATGGTAAAATTGCAAATTGCTGTGTTATTGATGGTTCATTTCCTGTTGAGTATTATAAGTATTTTATGTCCGAATAATTTTCAAATTGAGCCAAATGATTTGATCTCATTTTGGTTAGCTGTTCCCGATTAAATTCAACAGACTGATTTAAGAACCTCCGATTTCCACATTATTTCAGGGTTGAGTAATAATAACGATTCCTTCAAATAAAGAACGGCTTTCGGTGGGATGATCTGACGGTATTGGGAGTGCCATATAACAACAGTCGATTTGTTGGTTATTCAGGTTCGGATATAATTATGGCAATGGATCCGAGTTCAGTGAGTGAGATGTTTAAAGCCGGCAAGTTAGATCATTTGTCTTTGGATAAAGCCAGTTTAGCCGCGCTCAGAAATCTGAATGCGTTAAGTAATCCGGTGTTGGTTTTTGCACAGTAATGAATTTTCGTTTAAATTTGCTGGATATCAAAATCTGCCCCATGAAATATCATTTTACGCTGTTTTTATTTGCACTTCTGATTTTAGCCGGATGTTCGCAGAACGGTCCATCAAAATTAAACAAGCAAGATACTCAGAATAAAACCGTCACATTTGATGAACCTAAGGCTCTTGAATTGGATTCCATACAGGTAGCTCCGGTTCTGCTTGAAGAACAAAAAGTGATTACAGCAGGCAATTATTTAATTACTTTAGGCATTAGAAGAGACACCCTTTTCAGAGTTTTTTCACTGGATGATTATAAATATCTGGGAGCCTTTGGCAATATCGGAAAAGGGCCTTCAGAATATAATTACCCCAGTTTATCCGGGTTCAGCGCCAATGGATCGGATTGCATATTACCTGACCAGGCAATAGTACGGACAGTCAGGATTGATGTCCAGCCTAATTCTACTATTCAACAAGTTGAATTAAGCCGATTCCGCATTCCGGGTGAATTTCTTCCCTTTAATTATGCAATGATTATCAACGACACCTTAATAGCTGGATTAATAGATATAAACTCAGAAAAGGAATTAGTCTGGTTTAATCCGAAATCCGGCTCAACCGGGTATATTTTTGATTATCCGCAATTAATGGATAACGTTCCGCCCGGTGCTTACACCCACTTATATACAAAATCGATAGGCCTCTCATCAGATAAAGGCACGTTGGCCTTTGCTTATGATTGGTTTCCGTGTATCAAAATAATTGATCTGAAAAAGAATAGATCCACACTTCTGAAAATCGAAACGGGGTTTACCCAGAATCTTCATCCAAACTTTACCCCTCAAACTGTTAACATATTTGATTTAATAAAATTTTACGAAAGAATTTGTGTGACAAATCATTATGTGGCTACTTTCATGAATATCCAAAAACTGATACCAGATGAAAAAAATGGCGCCACTTTTAATTATCTAAGCAACCCTGAGATTCAACTATTCACCACTGATGGCAAACCGGTGGCCCGGATTGTTGTGAAAGACTGGATGAATAATTTCACCCTTGATGAGGAACATAAGCGGATCATTTTCATTAATCCATTGGTTGAGAATTACATCTACTATTTTGACCTCGGAAAAGTTTTAACTGATTAACCCGGATTATTCACAAACCAAATAGTTGACATCCCGGTATCCGCATTATAGAGATTATTCACCTTCGTGACTGAATACCCCCACTCAAATTCATGTTAACTGCATTGAGCTGGCAGATTCCTACCTACGGTCGGAATGACGACTTAACCTGGTGGAGTGAGGAATCTATCGGTTACCTAAATACTTGTAAAACATGCTGTTTATTAATCCGGTGTTGGTTTTTGCACATTAATCAGATTTTCCCAACCTGTTTCCAGGGTAAGACTTCTATTCCATTGCTACGTTTTTCGTGGGTAATTCCCGCATAAAGAACGGTACCACCGGACTGGTTCGTAAACTTTTGCCAAGAAAGAAGTCCTTTAAAGAAATCCGGTATTATAGTCTGCCCTGATTTAATTTCTATCGGGAACAACCCATTCGGAGTATCCAGAAGAACATCTACTTCAGTGCCATTATTCTCTCTCCAAAAGAATAGATTATCAGGCAGTGATTTGTTGAACCTGTTCTTGATCATTTCGCTTACCATCAGATTCTCGAATAAGCTTCCAAACAATGGGTGCCAGATCAATTGTTCAAGAGTTTGAATTCCGAGAAGAGAGCAGACCAGCCCGGTATCATAGAAATATAGTTTTGGCATTTTCACCACACGCTTGTTAAAATTTCGATGGTGCGGTTGTAGCCTGTGTATGATAAAACTTTGCTCCAGAATGCCAAGCCAGGAGCCGATCGTTTTAGCATCAACTCCCGCTTCATTGGCCAGATTACTCATATTCAGTATTTGTCCGGTTCGTCCGGCACACAACCTGATAACCCGTTCAAATAAATCAAGATCGGTTATGTTTTTCAGTTGTCTGACGTCCCTTTCGATGTAGGTACGGATATAGTTCGCATACCACCTCTGCGGTTCCACCGGTTGATCGTAAACTGAAGGATAACTACCCTTCAGCATCAGGTCAGCAGCGTTTTTCAATTGATCAGTACCAATTTCATCGATTGATAAAGGCAACAGATACAAGTACGCAATACGGCCGGCTAAACTTTGTGAAATACTTTCCTGAAGAAGCAGGTTATTGGATCCGGTAAAAACAAACTGCCCAGGTTCAGGATTTTCATCCAACCTCTGTTGCAGGTAGGAGAATAATTCAGGGGTACGCTGGATCTCATCCAAAACAGCACCATCCGGAAATTGCGCAAGAAAACCCCGGGGATCATCGATCGCGAATCTTTTTGAATCAGGATTCTCAAGACTCACATAAGGCTTATGATCAAACAGATGCCTAACCAGGGTAGTTTTTCCTGATTGCCTGGGCCCAACCACGGCAACTGATTTAAACTGCCTGGACAGAGCCTCCAACTCTTTTGCTGCTAATCTTGGTATCACACCACAAATATACAATTTCGGAATCAGATTCCCTAATTGTATAAAACCAAAGAATAACAACGGGTCAGTCTGTAATTTTCAAATAATCCTCGATAAATCGGATACATCCGCTGTACCCGGCGTAACTCCTGCTCAAAATGAGTTTATCGGTAACCGGGAAGCTGATGCTCAAATGTTTCGCATGAATCTCTTTGGCAAACTCTTTATCCAGGGTACTTCCTAAAATATAGGAAGGATTGCACTTCAGCAATGTTTCATTGATCTCCCGCTGATCCTCGATGAAACTGACAGGGATCTCACCCGAATATTCAAGTTTTTTAAACTCTTCCAGAATACTTTTTCTGAACTTTTCGGGCGGATTATCGGTAATCACTGCTGCAACCGGTAATTGCCCCAGGTCGTTGGTCAGGAATTGAGTCGTTGCAATAACAGTTGCCGCATCACCAATCACGGCAAAACTATGTTGCAGATTTAATCCGGATATCACCATGGAGGCCCTGTTGAAAAAGTCGTACACCGTTTCGTTTTCCCTGTCGATCAGATTTGATAGCAATTCCTTATCCAGATTCAGCGATTCGCCAATTTTGCGGAGAAAATGACTGGTTGCGGTTGGTCCGATTGGGATTCCGGGAAAATGCACTGAAGGGACATCGAATTTTTCAGCATACTGCTTTGCCATATTCCCGCCCAAATATGGAGAAAAGAATATATTCAGCACAGCGCCCGATGAGTTCAGGACATTGGAAAAATCCTGACGGTTTGTGTAAAATGCATTTACCTTTAGTCCAAGTTGTTGCAGCAATCTTTCCATCTCCATGAGATTGCCGAGCCAGAACGGGTCCTGAGTCGGGACTACCCCGAACAAATTAACCGTGTCAGGTCTTTTCTCCTGCGGTTTGATTAGCCGGGCAATCATAGCCTCCCAGGCCAGTTCATAACCCTGATATGAATTTCCTTTAAAACCGGCTGTTTCAGCATAAATAACCCGCCCTTCACCGGAGAAATCATCGACGATCGATTTGATGTCATCTCCGATAATATCCGCAGTACATCCGGTTAAAACGACATAAAAATCGCCGTCAACCACTTCCATCGTACTTTGAATGGTTTCTCTGAGCCGCTGTTCCCCGCCGAAAACGATTTCCTGCTCATGGGTATTGGTACCCGGCAAAATCGAGCCGCCGATATATCCATACCCCTGAAAACCGCATCCGAAATTCTGTCCGATGAACAGTTGCATGCCGCATCCCGGACCCGAGTGCAATATCGGGATGGCCCTGTAAACAGATGATATGGCTGCAATTGCTCCTCCTAAAGAGCAGCTGTATCTTTTATTTTGTGCACTTTGCATTTAGAAGAAGTTTTTATTTTCGGGTTTCAGATATTTAAAAGCATTCTGATCGTACCAGTCCGGTTTGTACAGTGGCTGAATGTGCTGAGCCAACTTTTGATAGAAATTGATGTTTTTCAACGCATTAACCATTCGCCAACCGAAGCTGACCACTCCGGCATAACCCAGGTTTGCGGTGTGGCAGTCATAGATCGGGATAGTGGGAATTCCGGTTATTCCGGCATAAGGTATGGTAAGCCCTCTGCAGATATACAAATCAGGCTTCAGGTGCCTCAGAATATTGGCTTGTTCAAAGTGCAGGATGTTGGCCATATCCACAAAAGATTCATCTTCGATCCCTCCGGTTCCCTTGATGTTCAGGTAATCCTGAAGACCGATGATTTCAAATCCCAGGTCCTTCGATAATTCTTCTACCGACCTGGCAATGGTCAGATTTGCACCCACGAATACCCGTTTCCCTTTCAATACTTTCTGAATGGATTCCAACTGAGGTTCGATAGCGTTATGCTCTTTTCGGATAAATGCCTCAGCTTTAGCGGTTCGGCCAAACAGCCGGGCCAGCTGCAAAAGCCATTGGTCCGTGCTGCTGATCCCCTGAGGGATAATTGGTTCCACTGATTTCACCCCCTGCCGGTTATTCAGGTAATTAACAAAATAATCGTTGGAGTTATGGCTGATGGTTACAGTGGCTCCAGCCGAAACACTTCGCCGGATATCCTCCGGACTGGCAAAGCAAGGAATGAAATTGGGGTTAAGTCCGATGGAACCCAATATCCGTGATATCTCGACGGTATCGGGTTTACTGACTGAAATGGATGTCATCACATTGACCAGATCTGTCTCCTTTGGGCGATCATCCAGTAAACAATCCACGATTCCATGCCAGGCAGAATCCGTACCCTTGTGATAACGGCTCTTTTTGAACCCTTCACAGATCACCGGAACCAACCTGGCTTGAGTTTCCAATTGAGCCTTTTGTACGATCGAAGCCACATCGTCGCCAATGATTCCTGACACGCATGACGTATAGATGAAAATCACCTCCGGTTTAACTGCCTGATCGATGTGCAATATAGCGTCCTTCAGTTTCTGCTCTCCTCCCAGGATAACTTCTGTTTCCGACAGATCTGTGGAGTACCATCTGGCATCAGGGTGGAAATAACTGATCCCTAAAGCAGATGAGATACACCCCGACGGTCCATGCACCAGTGTTACCGAGTTTTTCACTGTAAACAAACCGAACAGGTTGTACATTTCATTACACATCGCCGACTGTGAGAACCGGCGTGGCAAGTGGTTCGGGCATTTACGCGCTGATTGGCATGTACAGTTCTCACCCATTGTGCTCAGTGTTTTCGGCATTAAAAACAACATCCCCCCACCCCCTGGCCCAGCGATGAAGTTCTTGTGTCTCAAGCGGATCAGGCACGATCGATTCCGTATGGTTCATGATTTTCTCAGCCAGCCGCATATAGATTTTTGCCTGATCGGAGTCACCAGCCACCTCGAGGGTTGTCTTTCCCTTCAGTTCGCTTTGCGTCACCGTGAGCGAGCGTGGAATATATCCGACCACTTCAGTCTTGGTTTTTCGGGCAAAATCATCAATGATGTTCTTTGATAAAGGGGTATTTATGGAGTTCGCGATAATCCCACCCAACAGTCCGCCACCGGTATCAGAGAACTTTTTGATTCCTTTAAACAGGTTATTGGCAGCATAAACCGACATGAAATCTGAGGAGGATATGACAAAGACATGCTCGGCAATACCCTCTCTGATAGGCATGGCAAAGCCGCCGCAAACCACATCGCCCAGTACATCATAAATCACAATATCGATATCCAGTTTCTCAAAAACATTGAACTTCTTCATCAGTTCAACCGCCGTTATGATACCCCTCCCGGCACAGCCAACGCCGGGTGCAGGGCCTCCGGCTTCCACACACCACACCCCGTTGTATCCAGAGAAAATGACATCCTCAGGCTTCAGCTCGGTATTGCTCCTAAGCGAATCAAGTATGGTTGGGATATATTCTCCGTTCCGCAACGTATTGGTAGAATCACTTTTGGGATCACACCCGAATTGCATGACTTTATATCCCAGTGTCGAAAGCGCTGCACTGATATTGGAAGCCGTAGTGGATTTCCCGATTCCCCCTTTACCGTAAATGGCAATTTGTTTAATCTTTTTTCCCATTGTCTTCCTTTAGCGCGTGAACAAACCATACTTTTTTCTTGATTTTCCTGGGAATGTGGCAAGTGCAGATTCCCATCAATACAACGATTACCAATAAAATGAACTGATTCTTGCCAATCAGAAAAATAACGGTGAGAAACAGCAATTTTGAAAGGGTAACCAATCCTTCGGTTTTCAGGAACCAGATCATTCCTTCTTCATACATCTCCCTGAGCATGAGTAAAATACCAGACCCTACAATCATGCAGGAATAGATCGGGTCAGGTTCTTTCTCAAAATAGAATGAACCGATCACCACGATAAATCCCAGAAAATGAAAAAACAGGAATAATGGTTTCAATACAGCATCAAAGGGCAGTTTTCTCTCGGGTTTAATAATATATTCTTTCATAAAGTATTTTAGTTTAATTCATTAACCGTCAATAAATTTCGATTGTAATGTTTGAAGGTAACCGTGATAAAAAACAAAACGGAAAGCACATTTACCCCGGCATAGATCAGAAAAGTGGTATGGAATCCGATTGATTCCGCTAAAAAGCCGGTTATTAATTTCCCGATTCCCAGATTAATAATGGTAAAGAGGGTCGCATTAGCAGCGCCACGCCGCTGTGACGGAACCAGATTGACAACCATCGTTTGAAACGACAGATAAAGGATTCCGCTGCACATCCCAAACAGGGCAGCGGCAGCGTAGAACCCCCATGCCGGCTTGATGAAAGCCAGCAACAGGAAAGCGATCACAGGCATCAGCAATCCGGAAGGAAGTATTTCGCGCGGGCCCCGTTTATTAAAAATCATTCCGGCAACCCATCTTGAAACAATACCGCCAACCGCTGAAATAGTAAAGAAGGCGCCGATACTGCAACCTCCTCTTTCTCTTGCATAGATCGCCACAAAGGCTGTTAATCCGCCGGTGGTGATTATCGTGATCAGGAAGTTTACCGAAGCCGGCATCGACGATTTCTCAAATAGATTCTTAAATTTAATTGGCTCTTTTACAGGTCGATAGACTGGATATTTAACAAACCAAGCCATACCCAGACCGATGATACAGATCCCAAAGGCTACGAAAAACATCATGGGATAACCCGCATTTTGCGCAATAAAAAGTCCAAGCGCCGGAGCATAAAGCGCTGCCACCGAGCCGGCAATTCCATGATAGCCCAGTCCTGAGCCACGTTTACCGGGAGGTACAATATCAACCAGTACGGTGCCTGAAGTGGTGCATGCAGCGCCCCATGACATGCCATACAAACAATTGATTATAACAAGCATCACGATTGATGAAGCCAATGTGAAACAGCAAAACAGCAATCCCAGGGCCAGTATCGATATCAGAAAAAATGTTTTTCGGCCATATTTATCGACAATCGAGCCGGATATTGGCCGCATCAGAACACCTCCCAGAGAAGATGCGGTCATGGCGATTCCCACCACTGACTTATTGGTATGAAGAGAATCCATAATAAACAGAGGCAAAGCGGCTTGTAAAAAGCCAAATGCCGTTCGCAGAAACAAATTGTTGAAGCACATCAGATAAAAACTGCGGCTCCACAATTTTGAAGGGCTATTGTTTTCAGGTGTCATTGAGTGGCAATAAGAATGATCAAGAAATGCGGGAAGTGCTGTTTATTCAGCACTTCCCGCAAGATCTCTACAGTTTGTAGCTTAGATTAAGTCCGCAATAGTAAGTTGCCGTATAGGGCCCCGGAATGAATAAGCCTGAATTCGTAGAATTGATATATACCGAAGTATAATACAAGCTGTTGGTCAGGTTATTAGCGCCGGCAAAAACATCCAGAGCAAAATGTTTACCCAGAATGGTTCTGTAGCCGATCTTAGCATTTAACAGCGAGAAGCTGTTCGTGTAATGCAGGTTGTTATAGTGCAATGGCATGGCATCAACCCATCTGTAAGTAGTGTTCAGATAGACGCCCCATTTTGATTCGAAATCAATACCTGCGTTCAGCACATGAGGTGAAACACCGGATACTTTATGGTCGGTATAATCAACAGTTTTGGCGTTGTCGTTGTTATCGCTCTTGAAATTCTTATACTTAAAATCAGAATAAGTATACGTGACAAAAGGTTGAACCAGTGAAATCACTTTACGGCTATCGTTTATCAGAGAATATGACAGGTTCACTTCCAGACCATTATCGATTTGTTCACCTGTATTGGTATAATAAGTGTACAGAATGCTACCTGTTGAATCTGCAACTGATTGCGGGGTCAACTTGTCGTTAACATCGAGCTGGAAAAGGGCCACCTGGTAAGAAAGCTTTTTGTTCAGCAAACTTCCTTTTGAACCGATTTCGTAAAGCATCCCGCTTTCCGGTTTAAGGTTCATATTCACTTCACCCAGATATGGGATGGTGGTCATGGTGGTTGCAGGCGGTGTATAACCTTTACTGATGTTTACAAATGCAGAGACATTGTTGTTAAAGGTTTTCAGCAGAGACAGGCGCGGGCAAACCACAGGATCAAAAGATCGGGTACCTGATTGATCAGGATGCGAAGTATTCCCAGAATAACCCAGACCATCTGCTATGCTGAATTTCACCGAATTATAGCTTGCTCCGGCAGTCAGGATAAAATCATACGGCAGGATTACATCCCACTGAGTGAACAAATTGTTCTGGAATGTCGTAATCTCATTATCGGCATTCATGGCACCAATTTTATAGTCTTTGGTAAATCCGTAGTTTTTATAGAAAGAGATTGAATTCTGAATTTCATCACCCAGGGTTCCTTTAACTTTCACTTTTCCAATATCATACACAAAGTTAAATTCAGTGCGTCCACCATAGTTTTGGTTGGCATAGCTTGAATATCCCACTGTGTACAAAGAGGTTTCATTAAATCCACCATAAAAAATGCTGGACAAATTGCTGATATGTTTCGAGAACTTGTAATGATGTGACATACCCACCCGACGGGAATCATATTCACTGTTAACATCAACTTTCAGGTGATTGGCAGCTGCAATGTTCTGTTTGCCATAATACTGGGTACTGTCGAGCTGTCCGGCACTTCGGTCGTACAAATGAGCGTAAGAAGCATATACTGAGAAAGTCTGTTTGTCGGAGGGCCTGAAAGTACCCGTGAACGAACCGAAATCCCGGTTCGAATTATTGTGCGGCCGGTAACCGTCATACGACTGGTGTCCATAGTTCACTACGATGGAGGACTGATTTGTTGCACTCTCAAGGCGGGTATTGGTCCGCCAGAGACCGTCGCTACCGACCAATCCCTGCTGAATGATTTTTGTACTCAGGGGTTCGGGCTGAACGGTGTACATTTTTAGGGTACCCCCAATACCGGCGCCATAAATACTGGAAGCTGAACCTTTAATAATTTCAGTTTGTCCGATGATCGTATAATCGATATCGTCGAGTAAAGTTTGTCCATCAGCGCTGGTAATCGGTATACCATTCAAATAAGCTTTAAAACCGGCAGTTACGGTGTTTGCCGAACTTCCGTACAATGATGTTCCATAACCACGAATGGTCATCCGCAAACCTCCTGAAATATTGCGTTTTTCCATCAGCACTCCCGGTTCGAGGTTTATAACCTTATCAAAGAATACCCCCTCTTCCCGATTCATCTGTCTTGGGGTAATAATCCCGATCGACTGAGCTTGTCTGAGGTTTTTGTTTTCCTCGATGCGCGATGAATTAATCGACACTTCATTGAGGTTGAAAGAGGCGGGGATCAATCCGATATTCAGTCCCTTCGACTGTTCAGAACACACGAATTTGTAAGCTTCATAACTCACATGTGTAACGGATATCTCATTATTTATCTGACAGTTGACTTTAAACTCCCCGTTCCCATCGGTTATGGTATTTGCCCCACCCTTAACCCGGATGCTGACATCGGGCAATGGGTTTCCGTTGTAAGTATCAAAAACTTTTCCTGTAACCAGTACATTCTGCCCGGACGCTGACAAGGAAAAGAACATTATGCTTAAAAAAATCAATAATTGTTTCATATAAATGGTTATCAGCAAATTCATTAAAAATTGAAAATGACAATACAATAACTGTTTTCAAATCAATGATTTATTAAAAAATCAAGATTTGAACAATCTCATTTTCATTCAAAACACAATACGGTAAAATGGAATTCAGGAGGCCTTGGGAGGGGGAATCAATTGATCCAGGTTTATCGATCTGTAAGAATTCTGCTCATCATAATAGGCGAGAATAATCGCAGAAAAAACCATATTATCGGCTGATAAACACTCTGCGTATACACTCTGAAACAGCTTTTTGAAAACATTCTCAAAGTCCTTCCGGCGTTGAGGATTATCATTCATGTGCTTTTGGACGTGTTTGTCAAGATCCGCAAAAAGCTTGCTTTCCTTAACATCCCGGATGCAATGATAGATGATGGTATCGTTTTTCAGTTCCTGTCTGACTATATCATACATCTCACCTTTGAACATAAATTCCTTGTCCTTTTTTGTCCAGAGTAAATCAGATGGGTCAGATGAGAGGACCCGTATGGCAACCAGGTCTTTTTCCGGAACGCTATTCTTGATGCGTTGTTTGACTTCCCTGCGGACTTGTTTTCGGTTGATTTCGAAGGAATAGTAATATCCAACCATGTTATACAGAAAAATGCAAAGTAGTGATATGGATATTACTCTTTTCAACAATCCGCAATTATTGGGTGCGAATGTACTCCAAGAATTTCAAAATCGGGACTGCCCGCCAAATTTTGTATTCCGATGTATTTCATCAGGTTGGCGGATGCAGCCGTTTTTGAAACCACTGCCGGACCGATCGCATGGTTTCCATCTGATAGTTTGGGGTATGACGGCGGCAGGAAGAGCGTTCCTCACTGTTTTCGGGGGCTCCCCATCTGATCTCGATGCCATCATTGGGATTGTATGCCATTTCAAACGCATCCCGGCGTTTCAGGATCTCAGCAATCGTCAGGACTTGCTCGCGGCCATCGGTACGGGTATATGTGATTGAAAGTTCAGTGATCTTCTTGTCCAGCAAACTTTTCAATTTTGCTTTGGTCTGTTCAGGGGAGCTCAGTTTCGACATTTTGTAGTCTTGTGGGGAGCGTACGATCTTATCCGGAAAATCCAGTACGGCATCCATTGCGATCAGCAACCGCAGGTCGCGGTTTGGCGTAGAGAAGTCCTCCCACTGGCCGCCGGCCTGAAATACTCCGGCAGCACGACCCGGCATTTGCACCACGGTTCCGGGATGTTCTTTCATGTATTTTTCTCCGGTGGAAACGGAGTTCACTCGGGTCAGGAGTTGTTCGTGTAACGCCTGAATCAGGTCGAGCAGTGCCTCTTCAGGGTCAAGCGGTTTGGGGTTGATGTTCCGCTCCATTGTCAGATAAAAGAGCTCGGGGTCCATCCCTTTTTGCTGGATGGAAAACGGTGCAAGTCCCGGAATTTTGGATATTTCCTCATTCTTCAGCAGCCTGCGCTGGTTTTCTTTCACC
>Ga0209373_10001838_pt1 | contig 23345 bp, 21 predicted proteins | sample Higcelweek5metaG_FD_187173 | JGI IMG/M metagenome (GOLD analysis project Ga0209373, IMG submission 187173) | Freshwater pond sediment microbial communities from the University of Edinburgh, under environmental carbon perturbations - High... | ecosystem: Environmental > Aquatic > Freshwater >... | reverse complement strand
GCCTTTTTATGGTACACAACAAAATCGTTTGATGCATGGCGTTCAAATATATGTATCGGATTTAGATAAAGCTTCGCTTACCCTTATTCAATTCTATGTACTACAAGAATGCCATAAATTATGGCCGGAAAAGAATGTATTTGAACTATGCGACCCTTCCCGTTTGAGCATGTTTGATAAGGTTTGCGGCACCAAAAAGATCAGAGAAGCCTTTACCCGATCATTCACAGTAGAGTCTATCCAAGACAAATGGAATGAGGATGTTGATAGCTTTAAAGCAAAAGCTAAAAAATATTTTTTTTATAACTAATGTTGTGTTAAGTCTGTTTTGACGGTAATTCCTTTAAAAAGCATAGTGAAGCCGTCATTAATTATAATTCAGCACCGTAAGAAGTGACGGCTTCACTAATACAGATGCGACATTTTATACATAACACAACACTAAATCAGAAACAGTGTAATTTAACATCACATTATCATGAGAAAAACTATTCTTATTTTATTTACCCTTATTGGCGTATTAAGTGCTGGCGGTAAAGGTAAACCTACTGAGATATTAACGGGTGCTGAACAATTGGATGCTTATCTGACCCTGCTGAAAGGCAAAAAGGTCGGCTTGATGGCCAATCAAACTACCGTTGTCAAGGATAAACATTTAGTTGACGTTCTTTTGGAGAATGGTATTGATCTGAAATTTGCATTTATACCTGAACATGGTTTTCGCGGAACGATAGAACGTGGTGAAAATGTCAAGAATGATGTTGATAGCAAAACCGGTTTACCACTCTATTCCCTTTATGGAAAAAATCATCAAGCAGATTCTTTAGTTCGTTCAGTTGATATTATGATTTTTGATATACAAGATGTAGGAGCGCGTTTTTATACCTATGTTGTCGGGATGCACAACGTGATGCAACTATGTGCCAATAATGATCGGCCGGTAATGATTCTTGATCGTCCAAATCCAAATGGAGAGCAAGTTGACGGACCAGTACGCAAAGATGATAAATTCAAATCAGACATAAGTTTTCATAAGGTGGCTATGATACATGGTTTGACTATAGGGGAGCTGGCTCTAATGATTAATGGAGAAGGATGGCTTGATAAAGGAAAGAAATGCAACCTTACTGTCATTCCATTAAAAAATTATTCTCATAAATCCAGATACAAATTGCCTATCATCCCATCTCCAAGTTTACCTAATTATTTATCTGTACGCTTGTTTCCTTCACTGTGCTTATTTGAGGCTACAGATTGCAGCATTGGTCGTGGAACAGACTTTCCATTTCAGGTTATCGGTTATTCCGACCCTTCATTTGGTAATTTTACTTTTACACCGGGGTCAAAAGTTGGCATGTCCGCTCATGTAGAGCAACAAGGGAACTTATGTTACGGTATAGACTTACGCACACTGGAGCCGGATAGTATTAAGTTTACACTCAAATACATTTTAGATTTTTACTCAAAAGAACCGGATAAGTTTTTTGCACGTCCGGAGTTTTTTGACAAGTTGGCAGGAACAGATAAGTTGCGAAAGCAAATCGTAGAAGGATGGACAGAAGAACAAATACGAGATAGTTGGAAAGAAGAATTAGCCGAGTACAAAACGATGCGCAAGAAATATTTATTATACAAAGATTTTGAATAGCATCCGATAATACCTCTATTTTGGATAGCTTTTCAACAATAAGTATATGCAATAAATTAGTTTGTATTGAATAGGCTAAGGTTAATGAGTTGAGCCCCCGTCCTTTCTGATATATGATTAGAAGTACTAAAGTTGGCGTACGTTGCTGGGAACCAACGGTTACGACTGCAAGGAGTAATTGTAATCCCAGCTTCTTGTTTTATAAGGATTTGTAATCCGCTAAGTTCAATATTTAGAATAAATAGCTATCATTGCTTTAATAAGTATCTTCTCCTTTGGTAAATGTTTTGGATTAAAAACCTGCCTGCAGCAGGCAGATCCTGATAATACATTACGACGGGATTGCAAATCCCGTCAAACTCCTGCGAGACTTTTACGTATAATGAAGATATCCGGTGGGACAAGTTTTTATTTTCTCGCTTTTGCGTGTTTTATTTGCACTCTTTCAATTTTCGTTCAACCATGTCTTGTTTCGTTTCGTCCCAAATATAACAATGTTCTTTTATTAGCACCATCTTGTTGTTTACAACTTTATATTCAGCTGTTGTAACCTGACTTCCTGCACAACATTGATTCCGTTCGTAAATTCTTTTTGCTTTGTTGTCGAATTCTAATGATACGCCCGTGAAACCACTTTCAATATATTTCCCTGATTTGGGGTCGTATAAAAAGTATAGACTTGAAGTATTTGGTCCTGTATAACTTGTTTCGAAAACTGCAAAATCTAAAATTCCGTCAAAATTGAAGTCTCCAATAGATATATTCTCTAAACCCATAAGTTGACAGTCTACATTTAGCTTTTGAAGAAGCTTATCTGTTTTCTTTTCCAGTATTTTTACGCCGGTAACTATGCCCTGAAACTTTCCTTTCTTCTTCGATACAATGAGTTTAAAGTATTTATTGCCCAACGAAACAGGCTGAAGTATTTCTCTGCCTTTCCATTCTGCACTATCTCCATAGTTTATCTCAAAGCTTTTGTTGAGTATTATTTTTAGTGTCTTATTCGTTTTTAAATCAGTCCAACTGCCTTCGTGTCTGTTCCTGGTTGCATCAAATTTATTGAATGTAAGTTTCGCACTGTTTTTATTTTTTGCGTTTTTTTCGTAAAGTATCAATTCATTGTTGATCAGTGTTCCGGTAATTATAATTGGTTCATCTCTGTTCGAATAAGTATAAATAGCACGAATAACTCCTTCGGAAGACAGGTCGGCTATAAGTTCAATCGGATACTTATCAATATATCCCGAAAACATGGTTTGGCCATACAAACCTGAAGTAATCAGTAGAATGGTCAGTAGAAGAATTGTTATTCTCTTTTCTTTTTTCATTTGCTAAAATGTATTACTCCTGTTGGGTTATCTTATCTGCTTGCAAAGCTTTGCGTAATGAATAAAGTATATCCCGTAGGACTGAGTTTGTTTCTCCGGAGCTTTATCTGAGAAGAAACGTTCAAAAGTCTTCGACGTTTTGAAGTTTTAGTGTAAAACTTTTAGTTGTCGAGGAACGAGACACTAAAATGTTTCTTCTTTCGTTTGCCCTTTCCTGCCGGATGTTCTTTAAATGACTAAAGTTGGTTCCCGTTATAGACCCGCAAAACTTTTTACATTTAAAGTATATTCGGTGGGACGAAGTTTGAGTTCTTTTCGTATAATTTGAATCACTTTAAGAAATAAACTATTTGTTTCTTGTTATTTTTAATGTCTACGCTATATTTCTTTATTTTTATTTTGTCTTTTTCTTTATATTCATAACTATAAGTTAACTCATATCCATTTGGCAGAACAACTTTGTCTTCTAGTTCTTGTGCTGGAATAAAAACTAAAGGTTTCATCTGATATTCAGTTTGTCCATTTTTAGTACCTGACAAATTAAAAGTATTACTATATTTTATATGAATTTTATCATCTATAAGCATATAACTAATTTGAGCTTCGCGTGGATAAAGCATGTTTATATATGTTTTACCATGATAAAGTATCGGAACTTTTCTAAAAATCATCGTTGTTAGACCATCTTTCACTTTGTAGTCAGAACCATTATTAAATGAATCTTTGTATTGCATTTCTTCCAATCCAAAGAACATGCTGTTTATTATGTTTGAGGAGTCCGCTTTATATGATTCTGTTCTGTCTTTATCTACTTCACGATATTTCAATTCAATATTCTTTAATTGTGGAGCACTTGTTATTGAATCAAATCTATTTGGCAACGTTAGTTTTATTGTGTCATTTTCACAGGATAGACCATTTATCTTTAAATTGTTGTTTAAATCATATTGATATGATTCGTTATTCATAGCCTTAAACTGTAAGTTCAGTTCACTTAATGAAATAGTGGTGTTACTTTTTCCGGAATTTTTGAATTGTACAAATAAATTCAAAATCATATTATTCTCATCGTCTTTGAAGATATTTATGCAATCTATTGAACAAGTTACTTTAGGGCTGTTGAAAAATTCTTCAACCTTATAGTTTATCAATGAGTCGAATAATGCAGTCACTAAAACGCCTCCAATAAACGCTAAAAAATGACTTATATATTTTTTCTTTCCTTTGTTTTTTTTCTTTCCCATTAGTTTAATTCTTCATGAAGCCAAGTCTCTTTTTTACATTCTCCCCTATCATTTCCCTACACGAACATTCCCTTTGCCTATATTCGTTATGTCAGGTTTGTTTAATATCAATACAATCAATAGGGTAGATAGGTGTCTTTATTATTTTCTCCAACCCCAAATATCACCTTCTCCCTTTTACCTGTCAAAGTTAATTAAAAGTGCTAAAATTGCAAATAAAAACAAAATAAATTGAATATTTGGGCAAAAAAAGGAATAAAAGGAGTGGAACGTGCCGTTGGTTATTGAAAAAAGGAGAGAGAAAGGGAGCTTTTGTTTAATTTCATATCAATGAAAATCAATTTCACAATAAGGAAATCAACGATCACAATCATTAAATAGAGCATAACAATCATGAAAGAAGGTTTTATGAAGATGAAAGCATGTATCACAACAATTAAATGGTCTTTCATAATGATTAAATGAAATATCATAATCATTATGTTCAGTTTAATGATCGTGAAAGAGATTTTAATGATCATTAAATTGAAAATCAGTATAATTATTCGGGCTTAATTTATAAAAAACCGAAAATCACAACAATTAAAATCAATTTTACAACAATCAAATTGAATATCATAATTATGAAAGACAAAATCACAATCGGTAAAGACTAAATCACAATCATTAAACTTCATTTAATTATTATTATATTCCCTATCATAATCATTAAACTCCATTTAATGATCATGATTTTCCGTATCACGATCATTAAATTCATTTTATTTGTTGTTGTGGTTTCGATAATTTGCCTGTAAATGAGCAGTTTGAGAAATGAAGGAAAATAAAAAAGAATAAAAATACAAAAGGCAAACCCTAAGTCCTCCTGATGGGAGAAAACAGGGAAGCCTTCGGTGTTGTTAGGGTCAGCGTCGGTTATAAACCTGGTCGAAAGGCACCCTGAAACGGTCGCCCCAAATGCCTTTGTTGCCATTGCGTATGCCGCAGGGGACGATCATGTTTATTTCGGCGCCACGGGGCAATTGGAGTATTTTTTTCACCCTTCGGCTGTCGAAGCCTTCGAGCGGGCAGGTGTCGTAACCTTCGTTGGCCATAGCAATCATAAAGGTTTGAGCCGCCAAACCGCAGCTTTTGTGTACCACCACGCGTGCATCGCTTTCGGAAAGGCCTGTGAACATGGGTCGGAAGAGGCTTACGCTCACTCCAATGGCTTTGCGAAACAGTCCCAGCAATCCGAAAAAGCGACTGTAGATAAAGGGCATGGCTTTGTTATAGTACAATTCGCGGCCTTTGATGCGGTTCTCTTGTCGCTCGGCCGGACTGTTGCGTGCAATATTCGTTTTCTCAAAATCAATCACCTGTTTGGCACGTTGACGATGCAAATCCTGTCGCGTAACAAATACAACTATTTCTTTGGCGGTAGATGCTGCACTTTGCGAAAGGCATGCTTCTGTGATCTTGCTGAGCATTTCGGGTTCGGTAATGTGATAAAATTCCCAAAGCTGCATATTCGAACTATTGGGGGCAAGGGTGGCCAGTTCAAGACAATGTTTTACTTTTTCGGTGTCGAGAGCTTTGTCCGGGGCAAAATTGCGCACCGAACGCCTGAAATTCAATACTTCTTCCAGATTCATGTAGTCGTTTTTTGTTGTTGTGTATAGTTGTTGTTAATAAACAAAGTTCGTGCATGATAGTTCGGAGGCGGAAATGAATTTGAAAATTTGAAAATTTGAGAATTTGAAAATTTGAGAATTTGAGGAGGGGGTGGAAGAATGTAGCGTGTGGATTTAGTTTCGAGTTTTGGGTTCAAAAATGAGTTTGAGAATTTGAGGAGTTGGTAAAGTTTCGAGTTCAGAAGACGATTCAATTAATCAATTATTCAATAATTCCACAGTTTTACGCTTCCACACGGTTATTTATTGCACTAAATTTCGCATACCGATGATCTCCCCTTTTTAAGGGGAGTACCCGAAGGGGGAGGGGTTAATGTTCTGATTTTTAAGTTTCGGGTTTCGAGTTCAGGAATGAGTTTGAAAATTTGTCCCGAAAGCTTTCGGGATTGAGAATTTAAGTTCTGAGTTTCGTGTTCTGAATAATTTGACACACGGCTACTTTCGACATTAGACTTTCGACCTTCTTCGCCTTTCTAGCTAAAATGTAACGACAAATATGGTCCAGATATGTTTTTAAGCATTATAATGCACTTTATTTCAATTATTTTTGCAGAAAAGTTGTGAGTTGCAAAAAAAATGCGTTCCTTTGTCGTCGAAAAAGAAATTGTATTTTTTCGTCTGTCTATTTTCAACTCTAATTTTTCGAATCAGAATTTGTTATACTTACGTTACTACACTTCTCTTTAATCACAATTATTTATTTTTTATATTTTATTTTTATGAACATTTACGTAGGTAACTTAAGTTACAAAGTTAGAGAAAGCGATCTTAAAGAAGTTATTGAAGAGTATGGTCAGGTTGATTCATGCAAAATCATCATCGATCGTGACACCCGCAAATCAAAAGGTTTTGCTTTCGTTGAAATGGCTGACGACGCTGCTGCAAAAAAAGTTATTTCTGAACTTAACGGTGCAGAATTTGACGGACGTGCAATGGTTGTTAAAGAAGCAACTCCAAGAAGCTAATTTTAGCCTCTAAAAAAAGCATACTAAAACTTCTGTTGTCCTTAAGGACAACGGAAGTTTTTTTTTGTGCCTGCTCCTTGTCATAATAAGGGATGTTGGTGCTGAAAATAAACCGTCATAATGTTTCAACCCCGCATATTATTGTTTCCCGGTTTAGATCCAATGTATAATATTTGCAAAAACTTTCAAATTTCACACTTTTTGGGGTTTTACAGCGTTTTTCATTAACGGAATAACTTTAAAAAAGCATATCTTTGCGCTCATAAACTTTTTTCAGTCCATCAAACAACAGTACAATGAAATCGACCCTCAAACTTATACTCGTTTCCATGGTTTTATCCATCGGTATTCTTTCGGCACAAACTTATCGGTTAGAAGTTGGTTTTGTAAGCCCTAAACAATCGGGTGCAGAATTCAGTACCAATTATTTCAATGGTGGAAGGTTAGGTGTAACGGCTGAATTCGATCTTAAACATAATTTCAGTTTACTTACCGGCGCTTTGTATTCGTTGGTATATTCCAATAAGGTGCAGTATTATAAAACAGATTCTGTAATTTATAAAACTTTCGGACATTCTATCGATATTCCGTTAAGGCTTACCTATACCCTTCCGCTTTCGAAAAACCTGAAGGTATTTGGTTTTGCCGGACCTAATATTAATGTGGGTATTGCTCAACCCCGCAAAACAACAACTACATTAAGTCCTTCGCTAAGTCCTTCGCTTGTGCAGGTAATTGATGAATTCGGAAATGTTCCTACCAATGGCACCGAAGATCTTTATAAAAGCGCAATGATCAGTCGTATCAATTTCCAAATGGGCGCCGGTGGTGGTGTGCAGTGGAAAAACTATCAATTGAAGGGTGGTTACGATTTTGGCATCAATAGCATTAATAAAGTGGACACCAGTAAATTATTCCGCCAGGGAGGCTGGTATGTGTCGCTTGTGTATCAATTCTAAGTATTAAATAATGTTTAAATTTTGAGGAATCCAGTACTTCGGTCGCGTTTTTGTTACCGTAGTCTGTGTGTGTATAAGTAATAATAGTGAACGACCTGTTTTCGTGAACTCGGAACCCGAAACTCGGAACCCGTAACTATATTCCTTGTAACTATTTTCTTTATTAATTTAAAAACATTATTTTATGAAAAAGATTAGATTTGGATTAATGGCTTTAGTAGTCATAATGTCTGTTGGTGCAAGTGCACAGGTTGGGTTAGTAGCAGGTTATAGCAATTCAGTTGCTGTAGGGAGCGATGAAAACTTAAATGGTTTTCATATTGGTCCGGCTGCCGAAATCGACATTCAGGGACCGATAAGTTTGCAATACGCCTTGATGTACAATTACCTTAGAAATTCTTCAGAAGCCACAGTCGTTGGTCAGACTGTTGAATCAACAACTACAGCTCATACTTTAGATTTGCCGGTTCGCCTTACTGCTAAAATGGCACTTGGCGAAGGATTGAATTTGTTTGTATTTGGTGGCCCTAACTTTAATTACGCCATCTCACAGAAAACAAAAGGTTCAATTACGGGAGCTGTGGATACTTCAATAGAAGGCGATAATATTTATAAGGACGAATATGCATCGGGTAAAAAAACCTATTCTCCTTTCGACTTGCAATTGGGCGTAGGTGCCGGACTTGGTTTTAAAGCTGTTTCGGTGCGTGTAAGTTACGACTGGGGTATGTTGGACCGGGACAATCGCGAGGATTTCGAATGGAAAAATAATGATTTGAAATTATCATTGGTTTTCAACTTATAAGTGATTGTCTATTATGTTTTTCAAAAGGTTAAGTTTATACTTAACCTTTTTTGTTTATTTTGCAAATCGATATACAATTATTCACCCGAATATGACTATTTTTGCATACAATTCTATTCAAATGCCGATTTTATAAAAAATGAATCTGTACTCACTGTTTCAACAACATCCCCTCATATGTACCGACAGCCGAAACTGTCCTGAAGGGTCGTTGTTCTTTGCGTTAAGAGGTGAAAACTTTAATGCCAACGATTTTGCAAAAAAAGCACTCGACAATGGTTGCGCATTTGCAGTTGTGGACGACCCTGAATATGTGTTGGACGAACGCTATATTCTTGTCGATAATGTTTTAACTGCTTTGCAGCAACTGGCAAAACAACATCGCCAACATTTAAAAACCAAGGTGATAGGTATAACCGGCACCAACGGAAAGACAACCACAAAAGAATTAATTGCAGCTGTGCTTTCGGGCAAATACAACACACTTTTTACACAGGGCAACCTGAACAACCATATTGGAGTGCCGCTTACGCTGCTGAAGATAAAACCCGAACACGAAATTGCAATTATTGAAATGGGCGCTAACCATCCCGGCGAAATAAAAACATTGGCCGAAATAGCTTGTCCTGATTATGGCATTATTACCAATGTAGGCAAAGCGCATCTCGAAGGTTTTGGCTCGTTCGAAGGGGTGAAGAAAACAAAAGCAGAATTGTACGATTATATTTTCGGTCAGGGTACCTCCATTTTTATCAACAGCGACAACAAGCACTTGGTTGAAATGGCAACTAAGGCAGGTTTCGATATGAAAAATCGCGTGAATGCATACAGTCTCGACCCCGAAAATACACTTTGTCCTGTGCATGGAAGTGTGAGTGCGGGTGCACCGTTTCTGAACATGAAATGTACGCTCGGAAACAGCTCTGAATTTGATATTCACACAAAACTAATTGGTAGTTACAATGCTGAAAATGTATTGGCGGCAGTGGCCATCGGCGATTTCTTCGGTGTGGACACGGAAACAATAAAAAAGGGGCTCGAAAATTATACTCCGCAGAACAATCGCTCGCAACTTGCAGTGACTGCTAAAAACAAACTCGTGGTGGATGCTTACAATGCCAACCCCACCAGTATGCGGGCGGCGTTGCTGAACTTTGGTGAAATGGAGGTGGAAAACAAGGTGTTGATTTTGGGTGATATGCTTGAACTTGGCGATCAGAGCGATGAGGAACATCAAAACATTGTGGAACTGATACGGCAGTTTACATTTGACAAAGTGATACTCGTTGGGCCGCAATTCAAAAAAACAGACCATAACTTTGATGCCTACGAAAGCATTGATGACTTAAAAAATAATATAGCCACATTGCAGGAACTGGAAAACTGCTATGTGTTGATAAAAGGATCGCGTGGCATACAGCTCGAACAACTTTTATCTGCTTTATAATTTATAAAAATATTTTTCTTCGATTTAGATTTTCAAGACATGAAAAAAAACAATATAATTCTCCTTTCTTCGCTTGCTGCCATCATCATTATTTTGCTGATTACAGTTTTTTATTTTGTAAATAAGGTAAATGAAAAGGAAAGAGAAATTTCGGAAGTGGCAGAAATGATGACTTTCGAAAAAGAACAGGTTGAAAACGAATTTCAAAATCTGGCAACTGAATTCGACGGTTATACAGTGAATATAAAAAACGATTCGCTCTTCAAACTGCTCGATAACCAAAAAGTAAAAGTCCAACAATTGCTCGAAGAATTACGGATTACAAAAGCAACAAATGCCCGACGCATTGCAGAACTCCGGAAGGAATTGGCCACTGTGCGCAGTGTGATGGTGCGTTATGTAAATCAGATTGATTCATTGAATGCCGAAAACAAAGTACTTAAAACCGAAAACGTGGAAGTACGCCGGAAATTCAATCAGGCCTCCGAAACAGTGCAACAGCTTTCGAAAGAAAAAGAAAACCTGAACGAAGTGGTGACGCGTGCTTCGAAGCTTGATATTTCGGCTTTTAGTATGCAGCCTTTGAATAGCAAAAACCGTAAAACAACCTGGTTTTCGCAAACTGCTAACCTGCAATTTAGTTTTACTATTTCGAAAAACATAACAGCCGTTTCGGGCGAAAAGGTGTTGTACCTGCGCATTACGCGTCCCGACGATGAGGTAATGACAAAAAGCGCTTCTAACGTTTTTCAGTTCGAAAACAAAATGATTGCCTATTCGGCCAAAAAGAATTTTGAATATACAGGTGAGGCACATTCGGATGTTATTTACTGGAAAGTAGAAGAAATTCTGCAAAAAGGAACTTACAGAGCCGATTTCTTTGTGGATGGAAGCCGGATTGGAAGTTTTACTTTTGAAGTGAAAAAATAAACATTTTCAATAACAGGGACATAAGTCAACAGGCAAAAAACATGTAGCTTCAACAATAGCTATTGTGTTGTTTACCCTCTTTCTATTCAATTGAAAATGGCACGTTATTCAATTATAAAAACATATGTCGAATAGTCAGGCCTTTAAAATTGCTGCTGAGAAAATCTCTTCCGATGAAGGTCACCGGAAAACGATTCAGTTCAATATCTCGCGTTACGATGCAGCGGTGAGTAAAGGAATGGCACGTTATAAAAATGTAGAGCTTGCCAAACACAATGCAGCAGCCATTAAGCGCGATGTGTTGCAACATTGGGACAGTTACCTGCTTGAATTCGAAGAAAAAATATCGGCAAATGGTGCTGAAGTGCTTTGGGCAAAAGATACAGAAGAGGCAACAGCTTACATAAAGCAGATTTTGAAGGACAACGAGGCGCGTTTGTTGGTAAAAAGCAAATCGATGACCACCGAGGAGATAGAGCTGAACCATATCGCCGAAAGTGTGGGTTGCGAATCGGTGGAGACTGATTTGGGTGAATTTATTGTACAGGTGGCAGGTGAGCGACCTTACCATATTGTAACACCGGCCATGCATAAATCGAAAGGCGATATTGCAAAGCTTTTCAACGAAAAGTTCAATACGCCCATTGACAGTACGCCCGAAGAAATGACCGAATACGTTCGTCAGGTACTTCGGAAGAAATATACAAGCGCTCAGGTGGGAGTTACAGGCGCTAATTTCCTGATTGCTGACATAGGAGGTATTTCGGTGACCGAAAACGAAGGCAATGGATTGATGACAACAGCTTTCCCAAAAGTGCACATAGTGATAGCCGGCATCGAAAAGATAATACCGAAAATGAGTCAGTTGGGCTTGTTTTATCCTTTGCTTGCAGCACATGGAACCGGTCAGCAAATAACGGCTTATAATACTATCTTTACAGGTCCGCGGAAAGACAACGAAGTGGATGGGCCTGAAAAAATGATAGTTATTTTACTCGATAACGGACGCACCAATGTGTATGCCGATGACGAAGCTTATGAATCGTTGGCCTGTATTCGTTGCGGTGCTTGTCTGAATGGTTGTCCTGTATATAAAACAATTGGTGGTTATACTTACGATACAACTTACAGTGGCCCCATAGGTTCGGTACTGACGCCTCACCTGCGTGGATTCAAAGGTTTTTCGCATTTAAGTTTTGCATCGACCCTTTGTGGTAAATGCGTTGAAGTTTGTCCTGTAAAAATACCGCTGACTGACATTCTCTTGGCCAACAGACGAAAGGCAGTGGAACAAAATTTACGTCCGCGAACTGAAAAAATGCTGATGCAGGGTTTTCAGCTTATGGGATCGAAAAGAATAGGATTTGATATAATTCCCGGAGGGATTAAATCTTTCGGCACTAAACCGCTGAATTGGTTGGGATGGGGTCCTTCGCGTTCTATGCCTGAGTTTGCTAAAAAATCGTTTTCACAACAATATAAGAATAAAAATAAATAACTGACTGCAAAATAACAGAACTAAAATGAAACGTATAACTTTTTTACCTTTTCTTTTGTTAGTAATAACATTAACGCTTGCTTCGTGCGAAGAAGACAAATATGCTGACTGGAAAATTCTCAACAAACAATGGATTGAAAAACATAAAGACGATGCGGGTTTCAACCAAACGGAAAGCGGCTTGTGTTACAAAGTGATTCATCAGGGAGAAATGGGAAAACCGGATGTGAATAGCGTAATAACAGTAAAATACAAAGGCTCGCTAATAGATGGAACCGTTTTTGAAACAAATGATAGTTTTGAATATCAGTTATCTGCTTTGATGTCAGGCTGGATAGAAGGTATTCGAAAAATGAATGTTGGAGGACGTTATGTTTTTTATATCCCGGCAGACCTGGGTTACGGAGAAGAAGAATATGGTGACATACCTCCTCACTCAACATTGATTTTCGAAATAGAACTGCTGGACTCGAGAACTCAACTTTAAAAAATATTGATGATGAAAAAAACACTGATCCTTATTTTTATTTCGGTAAGCTCTTTCCTTTTCGGGACAGAGTATACTGTCAGTACAATTCCTAATCCGAAAACACAGGATGCGAATGCTTATGTGAGTAACCCGGATGGTATTTTAAGTCAGGAAGCAGTGTCGCGCATCAATGTATTACTCGATTCTTTAGAAGCTCAAAATGGTTCCGAAGTAGCAGTGGTGGCTGTCAGTTCCATCGGTTACGAAGATATTAAATCATTTGCCACAACATTGTTTAAAACATGGGGCATTGGAAAATCGCAGAACAACAATGGTTTGTTGGTACTTTTTGTGCTCGATCAACGAAAAGTAACCTTCGAAACCGGGTACGGGCTCGAAGGCGTTTTGCCCGATGCTATTTGTAAACGGATTCAGGCACAGTCCATGATTCCCGAATTCAAAAACGAAAATTATGATGCGGGGATGTTGGCTGGGGTGCAAAGAATAGTGAGTACTGTAAAAAACGAACCTTTCGAAACAAAAGCCGAAACTCCCATTGCTTGGGACGAAATTTTACCACTTGCAGCAGGATTTTACCTGATACTTATCATTCTTTCGCTTGTATGGGTAAACAATATTGTAAAAAAAGTAAGAAAAGACAGTCGTTATCCAAACAATATAGCCCGTTACAAGGCCATTAAAAGCAATAAAACAAGTGCATTGATGCTGATTGCGGTGTTGGTGCCGATCATTGGCTTTGTTGCAATTATTTTATTAAAGCTGGCATTCGAGCTCATTGTGTTGCTGCTGGTTGTTCCCTTTACAACAATTCCGGCGAACCTTTACGCTAAAGTGTTGATGCGGAAAATTCGTCGCGAGCCGATTCAGTGCAATGAATGTGGAGGTAAAATGCATATTCTGAGCGAAAAACAGGAAGATGCATATCTCAAGCTGGCGCAACAATTCGAAGAACAACTGCATGCTGTAGACTATGACGTCTTTGTGTGCGATAGCTGTAAAAACGAAGCTATTTTTACCCTTGATAAACCAAGTGCCTACAGTAATTGTCCGAAATGTAATACAAAAGCATTTATTTTGAAAGAGAAACGAACCGTAGTAGCGCCTACATATATCAGCGCCGGTACCGAACGGGTCACTTTTCATTGTAAATTCTGTGGATACGAAGAACATCACAACGATAACATTCCTCGTTTGCAACGCAATAGCGGTGCATTAGTGGGTGGAGCTGTAGCAGGAGGTATATTTAGTGGCCGTGGTGGTTTTGGCGGCGGTGGATTCAGTGGTGGTGGAAGTTTCGGCGGTGGAATGTCGGGTGGCGGTGGTGCCACGAGTGGATGGTAATTCCATTTACTATTTTATTATTTACTATTTACCATTTGATATTTTATCATTTACCATTTAAATCATTATAAAAAAACAAATAATTAAAAATAAGACCATTATGAAAAGAAGTTCAATCATTCTATTATCGGTAGCAGGTATTCTTATCCTTGCCATCTTTTGGGGAGTTTCGAAATACAACGGTTTGGTAACTAAAGACGAAGCGGTAAGCGGACAGTGGGCCAATGTTGAAAATCAATACCAGCGTCGTGCCGATTTGATTCCTAATCTTGTGGCCACTGTAAAAGGTTATGCTTCTCACGAAAGCGAAACCCTCGAAGGAGTGGTGGCTGCACGTGCCAAAGCAACTCAGATTACAGTTGACCCTAACAATCTGACTCCTGAAAAATTGCAACAATATCAGGCTGCTCAGGGAGAATTAAGTTCGGCTTTAGGAAAGTTACTGATGATTACCGAAAACTATCCTGAATTGAAAGCCAATCAAAACTTCCTCGAATTGCAGGCACAGTTGGAAGGTACTGAAAACCGTATCGCTACCGAACGTGGCAGGTTCAATGAATTATCGAAAGAATTTAATGCAACAGTTCGCAAATTCCCTACTAACATTGTAGCTTCGTTGGCCGGATTTGAAAAGAAAGCCTATTTCGAAGCAGAAGAAGGAAGCGAAAAAGCGCCTGAAGTACAGTTCTAAACACAAATATAGGATGAAAGGGTTTGAGAATTTGAATGTTCGAACATTCAAATTCTCAAATCTTCGAATTCTCAAATTTTCAAATTCTTCATTTCAATGTCACATACCGAAAAATACATTCCGAGCCCTCAACGATATAACAACGGGGTAGGCTATAACTATTGTGGAAAAAGCGGACTACAATTGCCAAAGATTTCGCTTGGTTTATGGCACAACTTCGGTGATGTGGATGATGCCGACGAAGCCTTGAAAATGATAAAACATGCTTTCGATAATGGCATCACACATTTCGATCTGGCCAACAATTACGGAACTCCTTTTGGCAGCGCCGAGAAAAATTTTGGCAGGATACTGAAAGATCATTTCTCGTCCTATCGCGACGAGATGATCATAAGTACCAAAGCCGGACATGACATGTGGCCGGGACCTTATGGCGATGGAGGATCAAGAAAGTATTTAATCGCCAGCCTGGAACAAAGTCTGAAGCGCATGAAACTCGATTATGTGGATATTTTCTATTCGCATCGCTACGACCCGAACACTCCGCTTGAGGAAACAATGGGTGCCTTGTCCGACATGGTGAAACAGGGAAAAGCTTTGTATGTCGGGATTTCGAAATACCCCGAAGACAAAGCGCGGGAAGCTTATCGTATTTTGAAGGAAAACGGAACGCCCTGTTTGATTTATCAGGGAAAATACAGCATCTTTTCCCGAGAAATTGAGAGGGAAGTGTTGCCACTGGCTTCCGAGAATGGCGTTGGATTTATAGGATTCTCGCCATTGGCACAGGGAATGTTAAGCGATAAATACCTGCACGGAATACCCGAAAACTCGCGTGCGGCACACAGTTACGGTTTCCTGCAATCGAGTCAGATTACTCCCGAACTTGTTGCAAGAATCAGCCAACTCAACGATATCGCTGCTCAAAGAGGACAGACATTGGCACAGATGGCCCTGGCCTGGTGTCTTCATCAAAAACAGGTGAATTCAGTGATTGTGGGCACCAGTTCAGTGAAACAGTTGCAGGACAATATAGATGCGCTCAAAACTTCTGATTTTACCGATGATGAATTGTGGCGCATTGGTGAATTAGGCTAATCTTTTCAATAAAATTAAGAACTGTATTTTCAGTTTTTCCAATCCTTTTTTTTCTTTGGAAAACGAAAAAAAGAATTAACAATGTTTTACCGTCTCAGGCTATTTTTAGCCTTTTTTATAGTGGTTATTTGGAGTGGATGCGACGACAATTATGTATCGTCCATCCCTTCGTACCCTGTAGGTTTACAGTTGAATCTGACAAGTACTTATCCCACGTTCAAAAATTCAACAAATCAGTTTTTGCTTTTTGAAAACAGAGTGAATGTAACCGATATGATAGGCTACGGAGGCATTCTGGTTTGTACAGGGGTCAGTCTCGATGACAGTGGTAATACAATTTACTATGCTTTCGATATGGCTTGTCCCTACGAAGCCAAACGTGATGTAAGGGTTTATCCGGTAAAGGATGGATTGGGTCAGGTAAAATGTGAGAAGTGTGGTTCGGTTTACAATGTCGGCTATGGATTAGGTGATCCGGATTCAGGTCCGGCTACCGAAATACTGAAACGTTATAAGACATCCCTCTCCAACGATGTTTTGTTCATTTACAGATAAAGTACCTGCATTTTTCTAAGGAGAAAGAAGCAGGCATAAAAAGCAGATTGTATCTCTATCTCCTGTAATTTTTCTTTTCTTTATACACATTCTCAATCGCTTGTAAAGGGTTGAAATTAGTGTCGGCGATTGTCTTTGATTTCCACGGGATAATGCCTTGTTGTGTAATTGTTGAAGTACTCGGGTTTACAGATGAATTGGCTGTTTGTAATCAGATTACTTTCTCCGACAGTGCCTGCTCCGGGCTCTTTTCCCCATTAAAAAACGATTTATGTTTTGTAAAAGCTTAAAAAATATTTTTTAGTGACACACTACAAACCGTTAACAATAAAAATTTGTATTTTTGTAGCTAAGTCAAAGGTTTTTTACAAAGATAAAATTTTTATATTCAAATAAATAATAAGAATAATAGAATGTCGTATTACAAAATCAGTAATGTGCTGTTTGTATTCCTTTTATTAACTGATGAATAGTAACTCCGATCATAGTCGGGATAAATAACAGATAATTAAATGCAAATCAAAATAGTAAATCGTTCGAAACATGCTGTTCCGGAATATGCTACAGCTTATTCGGCGGGGATGGATATCCGTGCAAATTTAGAAGAGTCGATTATTATCAAACCATTGGAACGAAAATTGATTCCTACAGGCTTGTACATTCAACTTCCCGAGGGATACGAAGCACAAATTCGTCCACGCAGTGGGTTGGCCATTAAAAAAGGCATTACGGTACTTAATTCGCCCGGAACAATAGATGCTGATTACCGGGGTGAGATTTGCGTTATTCTTGTCAACCTATCGGCGGAGGAATTCGAAATTAATGATGGTGAAAGAATTTGCCAAATGGTAATAGCGGCACATGCACAGGCCGAATGGGTGGAGGTAACTGCACTTGATGAGAGTGAACGTGGTGAAGGTGGTTTCGGACATACCGGAAAGCACTGATGTCTTGTTGTTGACATCGAAAAAAAAATGAAATAAAGATGAAAAAAAGCATATATTTATTTTTTCCTGCACTTCTATTGTTGTTTGCATCGTGCTCGGTGATGAATAAAACGGGGCATCATGAAAACGGCAAGCCAAGGCTATCAGCAACAGAACAGAAAAATTTCGATTATCTGTTTTACGAAGGGATCATGCTTAAAGGAGAAGGTTTGTACGATCAGGCGCTCGAAAACATGAAAATGTGTTATCAGATCGACTCGCTGGATGCCGGATTGCTTTCGGAATTAGGGGTGCTGTATAATGCAGCGAACCTCAATGAGCAGGCCGTTGTTTTTTTCGAAAAGGCATTGAGATACAATCCACAAAACTGGTGGTATCATCTTCAACTTATCTCTTCGTACGCTCAGCTCAAAAGAATTGATGATGCCATTGATGTGGCCGAAAAACTGCAAAAAAAATATCCTGAAAAGGAAGAGGTGTATCAGATACTCACTTCGCTGTTCAAACAGAACAAGCAATATCAAAAGGCAATTGATGCTTTTAATGCCCTTGAAAAAATGACGGGTATAGATGAATCCCTGGCCATTGAAAAGTTTAATTTGTACAGGGAATTGGGAAAACCTAAAAAAGCAATTGCCGAAATAGATAAACTTGTACAGAAGTATCCTGCCGAATCCCGTTTCCGTGTAGTGCGTGGCGATATTTATATGCAACAGAACGAACCGGAGAAAGCTTTTGAAATATTTCAGGAAATTCTGAGAACCGATCCCGAAAATCCTTATGTGTATGTTTCGCTTTCGGACTATTACAACCAAATGAATGAGCCGCAAAAAGCAACGGATGCCATTGTAAAGGCGCTCAAGATAGATCAGCTGGCGGTGGAGCAAAAAATAGAGATTTTGGGTCAGTATGTTCAAAAGCTGATTCAGGACACAGTGAAACTTGACGAAACAGAGTCGCTGTTTAAGTTATTGGTCGATCGTTACCCGATGGAAGAACAGGTACATGGCTATTATGCTGTGTTTTTGCAATTCAGAAAGCGCAATGCCGAAGCTGTCTCCGAACTTGAATCGATGTTGAACATCAATCCGAAAAATGAACAAACATGGTTTCAGCTGATTCAAATTTATATGTCAGAACAAAATTATCCTAAATTGTTGGATGTAACAGCCCGTGCCATCGAGAGTTTACCGAAAGTGGCACAATGGTATTTTTACAGAGGAATTACGCAATTTCAGCTCAAGGAATATGATGCGGCTTTAAAAACAAACCAACAGGCGCTGGAGGTAATTTCCGATAAAGAAATGGCACTAAAGACTGATATTTATGCGCAATTAGGCGATATATATTATAAAATCGGCAACAAGGAGCAGGCATTTGCATCCTACGATCAGGCTTTGAAAATTAATCCGGGCAATATATTTGTTATGAATAATTATGCCTATTATCTTTCGGAGGAAAATGTAGATTTGAAGAAAGCTGAGAGTATGAGTGCTAAAACTGTTGAGAAAGAGCCAGATAATACAACTTATCTCGATACTTATGCCTGGATTTTTTATAAACAGGGAAATTATTCGCTTGCAAAATTTTACATCGAAAGAGCCATCGACAATCTGAAACCCGGATACGAAGCCGGCGTGATATATGATCATTACGGCGATATTCTGTGGAAAAGCGGAGACGAAACCAAAGCGGTGGAAATGTGGAAAAAATCGCTCGAATTTGAAAGCACCTCAGAAATTCTGAAGCTTAAAATTAAGGACGGATTAAAATAAAATCAACTTAAAATGAAAAAGATAAATATACTGTTTTTCTTAACGCTGATTGTTTTTTTTACTGCATGTAAGTCGAAACAATCGGTTGTTCCTCAGATAAATACGAGCAAAACAAAAAATACGGAGTTAATTCAGAAAGTGCGGCTCAACGAACCTCAGTTCAGTACCGCCAATGTGAGTAAAATGAGTTTGTACCTCAATCTCGATGGACGGACATTTAATGTATCGGCAAGCTGTAAAATACGCACCGATTCGGCAATGCATATTTCAATACAGCCGGCATTGGGTATCGAAATGTTTAAACTTGAAATAACACCTGACAGCATCCTTGCCTTCGACAAAATAAACAAGCGTCTGTATGCCACAGATTTTAAATTGTTTGAAAAGAAATTTGGGCTGACGGTGAACTATTTCGACCTGCAGTCGCTTATCTCGAACCGACTTTTCACTGTGGGGTCTGCAGAATTTCGGGAGGATAAATGCACAATTGAAGCGTTGGACGGTTTGCTGAGTAAAATCATTTATAAGAATGATAAAATAACGCAGACTTCCGGAATCAACGACCAGTTGCGGATTCAGCAAACAGAATTAAAATCGAATACTTCGGACTATGTGATGTCGGTAGACTACAGCGAGTTTTCGCTAATTGATGGAATTGTATTTCCTCAAAAAATTAAACTTAAAGCATTGAGCAAAAAACACGCAATGAATTGCGACTTTAGCATTTCGAGGGTGGTTTTTAACAACAGAATTGGGTTTTCGTCCATCGATCCGGCCAGATATGATCGTGCCGATATCAATCAATTAATGAAAAAATAAAAAGTTATGGTTTTTCGAACTGTTCAAAAGTTTATTGTCGTTGTGGTATTATCTGTTTTGGTTGGCTCTTTACAGGCTCAGTCGGTGAAGGAGCTTGAAAAACAGCGCAATAAAACCCTGCAATTGCTTGAGTCGACCAGCAAAATGTTGAACGAAACAAAAAAATCTCAACGCAGTTCTCTGAATAAACTTACAATTATAAATAAAAATATTGTTGAGCGCAAGACGCTTATTAATAATATAGGCAAGGAAATCAATGAATTGGATGGAGAAGTGCAACGGTTGAATCAGGAAAAACGCCTGCTCGAAAACCGGCTATCCACTTTGAAGCGCGATTATGCCCGCTTGGTGCAGGAAGCGCATCTCAACCGGAGCGTTTATTCCAAAATCATGTTTGTGCTTTCAGCCAATTCTTTCGATCAATCCTATCGAAGGTTGAGGTACCTTCAGGAGTACTCCGACTACCGAAAGCAACAGGTGAGGAAAATCGAAAATGTGAAAACGCAGATTGTTGTGAAATCGGATAGTTTAAACAAGAACAAACAAACAAAGGTAGAGGTTGTAAAGCAAAAGGAAGTTGAAGCCAATAAACTCACCAACGATGAGAAGAAAGAAAAGGGGATGCTTACCGATTTGAAAAAAAAAGAAAAGAAGCTCATGGCTGACCTTAAAAAGCAACAAAAAATTGCGAACGATCTGAACAATAAAATTGCACGTATTATTGCCGAAGAAATAAGAAAAGCTGAGCTGAAAAGAAAAGCCGAACAGGAAAGAGCTGCTGCCGAAGAAAGAAAAAGACTGGCTGCCGAGGAAAAAAGAAGACTGGCTGCCGAACAGAAGAATAAAGGGACGAAGTCATCTACACCTTCAACGAAACCTTCCACCAAAAAGGAAGAGAAAGAGCTCGCCACATCAGCGCCGGTGCAAAGCGCTTCTGTTTCGATGCTTACAAAGGAAGAAAAATTAATTTCGGGTAACTTCTCGGCCAATTCAGGGCGTTTGCCATGGCCTACCGACAAAGGATTTATAAGTGGACATTACGGAGTTCATCCACACCCGGTGCTCAAGCATGTTACTACCAATAATAAGGGAGTTTACATTCAAACGCCATCGGGTACCAATGCGCGTGCTGTTTTCGAAGGCGAAGTAACCCAGCGCTTTTCGATTCCGGGAAGTAACAATGCCGTCATTATAAAACATGGCGAATACAGAACTGTATATGCCAATTTAACAAGTATATATGTAAATATTGGCGATAAGGTTTCGGCCAAACAGTCAATAGGAAAGATTTATACTGATGGCGATAATGATAATAAAACCGAACTTTATTTTCAGATTTATAAAGGACGAACGCTTTTGAATCCTGAAGGCTGGATTGCCAGATAAAATCTCAGTTATATTCAGTGACATTAGTAAAACCTGATGAAGCATCAGAATAATAATTTTTAATGAATAAAATCAATACTAACTAAACTTCCCTTTCGGGGAATAGGGGTATATGGAAGAATTAAATATCTCACAAAATGTTGATTACGGCGATAGCAACATTATAACGCTCGAAGGATTAGAGCATGTTCGTCGTCGTCCCGGTATGTATATCGGTAAATTGGGCGATGGCTCACATGCCGACGATGGAATTTATGTGCTGCTCAAAGAAGTGCTCGATAACTGTATTGATGAGTACCGCATGGGTGCCGGCAAAAATGTAGTTGTGAACATTAGCGACGGTCATGTAGAAGTGCGTGATTTTGGCCGTGGAATTCCGCTCGGCAAAATGGTGGATGCAGTCTCGATAATGAATACAGGTGGAAAATACGATTCGAAAGCATTTAAAAAGTCGGTAGGATTGAACGGGGTTGGTGTGAAGGCTGTGAATGCATTGTCGTCGCGTTTTGTTGTGCAAAGTTATCGCGATGGTCAAAGCCGGCGTGCCGAATTTGTACAGGGTAAGTTGCAGAATGACAGTAATGTATTCGATGACCCATCCGACAGAGGAACTTATATTTATTTTGTGCCCGACGATACGCTTTTCGAAAATTATAAGTATCAGGATGAAATTATTGAGACCATGTTGCGCAATTACGCCTATCTCAATACCGGGCTGACAATCAATTTTAACGGAAAAAAGATCCTTTCGAAAAATGGCTTGCTCGATTTGCTCAACGAAGACATGACCTCGGAGCCTTTGTACCCGATCATTCATTTGCAGGGCGAGGACATAGAAATTGCTTTCACACACAGCGATCAGTACGGCGAAGAGTATTATTCGTTTGTCAACGGACAGCATACAACGCAGGGCGGCACACATCAGAGTGCTTTTCGTGAGGCGGTAGGACGTACGATCAAAGAGTTTTATAATAAAAATCAGGAACTCACCGATATTCGTAACGGTATTATCGCTGCGGTTTCCATTTCGGTGGAAGAGCCTGTTTTTGAGTCGCAAACCAAAACAAAACTTGGTTCGCGCGATATGGCGCCTTCGGGTGGACTCTCGGTGAATAAATTTATTTCCGATTTTCTGAAAAAAGAACTGGATAACTACCTGCATCGCAATGTGTCAACGGCAGGCATTTTGCTTCAAAAAATTCAGGATTCCGAAAAAGAACGTAAAGCAATAGCCGGAGTTACAAAGCTGGCGCGCGAACGAGCCAAAAAAGTGAACCTTCATAACAAAAAGCTTCGCGATTGCAGGGTGCATTACAACGATCCGCTCACAAAAGATGAAAAGAAAAACGAAGCGATACAAAGTTCCTGTATTTTTATCACCGAGGGCGACTCGGCAAGTGGCTCCATTACCAAAAGCAGGGATGTGAATACGCAGGCTGTTTTTAGTCTTCGTGGTAAGCCACTGAATAGCTATGGTTTAACAAAGAAAATAGTTTACGAAAACGAAGAATTCAACCTGCTGCAAGCGGCATTGAACATCGAAGATGGTATCGAAGGCTTGCGCTACAATAAAGTGATTGCCGCCACCGATGCCGATGTGGATGGAATGCACATCAGGTTGTTGCTCATTACTTTCTTCTTGCAGTTTTTCCCTGATTTGATAAAAAAAGGGCATGTTTATATTCTTCAAACACCACTTTTCCGTGTACGCAACAAAAAGGAAACGGTGTATTGCTATTCCGATGA
>Ga0209373_10001837_pt1 | contig 23373 bp, 19 predicted proteins | sample Higcelweek5metaG_FD_187173 | JGI IMG/M metagenome (GOLD analysis project Ga0209373, IMG submission 187173) | Freshwater pond sediment microbial communities from the University of Edinburgh, under environmental carbon perturbations - High... | ecosystem: Environmental > Aquatic > Freshwater >... | reverse complement strand
GCATCAAACATATCATAACCCATCATTTTATATTCCACAAGCGGATCTCTCTGTGCATAGGCTTGTAAACCAATACCCTGCCGTAACTGATCCATATCATCAATATGATCCATCCATTTGTTATCAACAACTTTTAGCAGAACCACACGTTCAAATTCACGCAACTTCTCAGGCTCTGGAAACTCAGCCTCTTTATTCTCGTATAACTTCACTGCTTCTTCTTTTAATTTGTGTTTTAGTTCATTTTTCTTGAGTCCCCTAATATCAGGTGTAACGACCCTGTCTATCGGCAACACTGGAAGTAATACACTGTTAAGCTCCTGTAAATCCCAATCTTCTTGTAACGCGTCATCGCTGATACACATATCAACCGTATTTTCCACAAAATCAGTAATCATCTTATAAATAGAGTCTCGCATGCTTTCACCATCAAGTACATGACGTCGTTCAGCATAGATAATTTCCCTCTGCTCATTCATGACCTGATCATATTCCAGCAGATTCTTTCTGATACCGTAGTTATTATTTTCAATTTTTTTCTGTGCCTTCTCAATTGCATTTGAAAGCATTTTATGTTCAATTTGTTCATTTTCTGGTACACCAAGCGTATTAAATATAGACATTAAACGATCCGAACCAAATAATCTCATCAAATCATCTTCCAGTGAGATAAAAAATCTAGAAATACCTGGATCTCCCTGACGTCCAGAACGACCACGCAGCTGATTGTCAATACGACGGGATTCATGACGTTCCGTACCGATAATCTTAAGTCCACCTGCAGCTCTCGCCTCTTCATCCAGTTTGATATCCGTACCACGCCCTGCCATATTAGTTGCTATTGTTACCGCACCATGCACACCTGCATCTGCAACAATCTCAGCCTCCATTTCATGGAATTTTGCATTTAGAACCTTATGCTGAACACCTCTTCTACGAAGCATTGTACTTAATTCTTCAGATGCCTCAATCGTAATCGTACCTACCAGAATAGGCTGTCCAGTTGCATGCGTACTCTCTATTTCATTACAAATCGCAAACAACTTTTCTTTTCTCGTTTTATATACTGCATCCAACATATCAATTCTGGCTACAGGAACATTGGTTGGTATCTCAATAACATCCATGCCATATATATCACGAAATTCCTTTTCCTCTGTGAGTGCCGTACCTGTCATTCCTGCCTTTTTCTCAAATTTATTAAAGAAATTCTGGAAAGTAATCGTAGCAAGGGTCTTGCTCTCTCTCTTAACTTTTACATGCTCTTTCGCTTCAATTGCCTGATGTAGCCCGTCAGAATAGCGACGTCCAGGCATGATTCGACCCGTAAATTCGTCTACAATTAATACCTGATCATCCTTAACCACATAATCCTGATCTCGGAACATCAGGTTATGTGCCCGTAGTGCCAGAATAATATTATGTTGCACCTCAATATTTCCAGCATCCGCCAGATTCTCAATTTGGAAGAACTGTTCTACTCTATTAACACCTTCTGCAGTCAGGTTCACAATTTTGTCCTTTTCATTTACAACAAAATCTCCCGACTCCTCCAGCTCAATTCCCATAATGGCATCCATTTTGGACAAATCCTGCACATCTGCACCACGCTTAAGTGTTCTTACAAACATATCACATAATTCATACAGCTTTGTCGATTTACTACCTTGCCCAGATATAATAAGAGGGGTTCTTGCTTCGTCAATCAATACAGAGTCAACCTCATCGATAATTGCATAATGAAGCTCACGAAGTACCAGTTGCTCTTTATAAATAACCATATTATCACGCAAATAGTCAAATCCGATTTCATTGTTAGTTACATAAGTAATGTCACAATTGTACGCTTCTCTACGCTCTTCCGGTGTCATACTATTTAATACAACTCCTACCGTTAAACCAAGGAATTCATGTACCTGTCCCATCCACTCAGCATCACGTTTTGCTAAATAGTCATTGACTGTTACAATATGTACCCCTTTTCCCTCTATTGCATTTAAATATGCCGGTAAAGTTGACACCAGCGTTTTACCTTCACCTGTTCTCATCTCGGCGATACGACCTTGGTGCAATATAATTCCACCGATAAGCTGTACACGGTAATGCTCCATGTTTAATGCTCTCCTACCGCCTTCCCTTACCGTTGCATATGCTTCGGGCAAAAGATCGTCCAGAGACTCTCCTTCTTCAAAACGCTTTCTATACTCTTTTGTCTTATCTCTCAACTGCGCATCAGACAACTCCATCATTGCTGGTCGAAGTGCTTCTATTTTATCCACAATTGGCTCTATTATTTTTATCTCTCTCTCGCTATGTGTTCCAAATACTTTCTCTACTAAATTCATTTTTTATGCTCCTATCATATTCAAAAATTATTTATAATAACATGCTATTGCTTTCTCTTCATTACCATGTGTACTTCCGATGCAAAATCATTTTTATCAAAAATATATTGTATCTCGTCAATCAATGGTAAAAACTTTTGTCCAAGATACTCTTTAAATGCAGCATTTCCATTCTGTTCCAAAGACACACATAAAAATCGATATAAATCCATAACATCAGAGCCGAATCTCCACTGGTATGCCACATCAAAATTCATCTTATCAGCCATATATCCCAATGATTTCAGTGAAAACAAATGTGTATGTGTTCCACCAGTATGCCTATTATAGCAAGCCTGGTGAGATGCCTCAAGCACACAACTAAAAGAAAACATAGGTACAGACAAATAGACATAATTGATATTTTGATTATCGCTGATTGCCTGCAGTGTATCTTCTAACTCTATAATATGTTCAAAAACACCAATTGCTGATAGCACATTGGCATCTGTATTTCTAATATATTCACTAATACAGTCACTGTTTACGACTTTAAGATTCTCTTGTCCTGCCATAGCATTAGCAAACCGCACCTGTGCCTCTGATATCTCTATCCCTTCTGCTTCCATATTTAGTTTTTTCGCTGCCTGTACAAAATAGCCGCTACCTGCGCCAATATCCAGTACTTTTATCTTTTTAGCCTCTTCTGCCTGCAGACATTCAAGTAAATACTGCGCTTTTGGAATATATATTGTCTCTAAACGTTTCTTATATGCTTCTATATCATCTTCACTGTAATTTTTTAGATAGTTATCCTCTATATATACTTTATTAGCAAATTCATTCGTATCTTCATACTCTGAACTAACATGTCCACAGTTTGAGCAAAGAATATAACCAATGTCATGACTCGTAAATAAGGGCTCGCCGAGTTTGTTTTTGCAAATCTTACATGTTTCACGCTTTGGCTGCCTACGAAGAATATCTCCCATATCATCTGCCATTTTCAACATAGCACTGTTTTGCTCAAAAAAATTACTCTTAAATTGAATCAAATTGCCGATTGGCTTTCCATATTGATTGACTGCATCCATTTCTCTCTCTCCTTGAAGGACATATTCGCCCACTGTTTAACAGTATACTCTAATTATATGTTTTTCTCAACTAAAAAAAGTATAGAAACACCGTTTCTACACTTTCTTAATTTTTATTTTAGAATTAGGATACTTAATAATTCATAACTTCCTCTTCGCCCTTTATAACACGAAGTGCACCTTGTGCAAGTGCAAGAAGCTCATCCTCACCTGGATATATTGTGATTGGTGCAATCCAACCTACATGCTTTTGGATGTCATCAGTTACGGTTACATTATATGCAATACCACCTGTTATTATGATTTGGTCTACCTTACCACAGAGTACCGTTGCCATAGATCCAATATCCTTACTAAGCTGCAATATAAATGCATCTCTAACTTCCTTTGCTTTTGGGTCTTCTTCTGCTTTTTTCTCAACACTTCTCATATCATTCGTACCAAGATAAGCAGTAAAGCCACCACCACCAACTAATTTTCTATATACTTCTTTTTCTGTATACTTTCCACTGAAACACATACTCACCAATGCACCTACTGGAACCGCTCCAGCTCTCTCCGGTGAAAAAGCACCATCACCATCCAGCGCATTAAACACATCTACAACTTTGCCGCCAATATGAGCACCTACTGAAACACCGCCGCCTAAATGTACTACAATTAAATTAAGTGATTTATAAGATTTACCAACCTCCTTGGCATATCTCTTGGCAACTGCCTTTTGATTCAGTGCATGAAATACACTTATCCTTGGCAATTCAGGAACACCTGAATATCTTGCAATAGGCATTAACTCATCAACGACCACTGGATCTACAATATAAGCAGGGACTCCTATTGAAATTGCAATATCTCTAGCAATTATTCCCCCCAGATTTGATGCATGCTGCCCCTGTCTCCCAATTAAAAGATCCTGCAACAAGTCATCCGTTACCTCATATGTTCCACCCTGTATTGGTTTCAACATGCCACCACGACCAACCACAACATCCAGTGACTTAATATCAAAATTCTTTTCTTCAAATAATCTTAATATAATTTCTTTTCGGAAATCCTTTTGATCCACAATCAAGTCATATTGTGCAATTTCTTCAGCCGTATGACGTAATGTTTCTTCAAACAGTAATTTCTCATCTTCATATACTCCGATTTTTGTTGACGTGGAACCCGGATTAATAATTAAACTTTTAATAGCCATTTTAAGTCCTTACCCCCTTTATTGTTTCATAGACTCTGCAACCACAGAAGCCAGTGCAATAGAATTTAACTTTACTTCAAAATTATCAGAACGAGATGTTAAAATAACAGGTGCTTTTGTTCCGATTAATAAGTTTCCATTTTTTGCGTTTGTCGTATGAATCAATGTCTTATAAGTAATATTTCCAGAGTCAATATCCGGAAAAAGAATAATATCGGCATTTCCCACAATAGGGTTAGAAATTCCTTTATGCTTTCCTGACTCTTTGTCAATTGCGAGATCCATCGACAATGGCCCAAATACAACGCAATCTACAATTTCACCATTTTCATTCATTTTGGTCAGTGCAGCTGCATCTACGGTTGGAGGCATTTTAGGATTTACCACTTCAACGGCACAAACAGGTACTACCTTTGGATTTTCAACACCACATGCCTTTGTTATCTCAACTGTGTTTCTAATAATATTAGCCTTCTCTTCCAATGTTGGATATGTATTAAAAGCTACATCTGTCAAAAACAACAAGTGATCAATTCCCTCGATTTCGAACACGCATACATGTGACATCATTTTTCCTGTTCGAAGTCCTACTTCTTTATCCAATACACTACGAAGGAATGTCTTCGTATCTACAAGTCCTTTTAATAATATATCAGCCTTTTTGGTACTAACAAGCTCTACTGCTTTCAATGCAGCAGTGGCCGTATCTGGTTCATCAATTATCTCATATAAAGTTAAATCCATATTTAATTTCTTGGCAATTTTTTCAATTTTCTTCTTGTCACCCACCAATATGGAATTAGCAATATTTCTTTCTTTTGCTGCTTTTACTGCTTCAAGCACGGCATCGTCCTGTGCATTGGAGACAGCCACCGTCTTCATCGTGCATTCCGAAACCTTCGATAATAAATCCTGAAAGTTCTTGCTCATTTCTTTTACCCTCTTTACTATTTTATCTATTACACTTTTTTATTGTTAAATTAATAACAATGTTATAAACAGTCAAAAGCACCGTGGGTTTTTCCACAGTGCTTATGACTTACTCATCTCGAAACATTTTTATGAATTTGCCGCTTTTTTTGCAGCATTTTCAGCTTTTACTTTCTCTGTTAATGCTGGAAGGATTTTATTCAAATCTCCTACAATACCATAATCAGCTACATCAAAAATAGGGGCTGATTCATCCTTATTGATTGCAATAATGATATCCGACTCTTCCATTCCCGCCAAATGCTGAATTGCACCAGATACACCAATTGCAAAATATACATTTGGACGAACAGTTTTTCCTGTCTGACCAACCTGCAAATCTTTTGGCTTCCAACCTGCATCTACTACAGCACGCGAACAGCTTACAGTACCACCAATTGCTTCTGCAAAATCTGCAAGTAACTGGAAGTTCTCAGTACAGCCAACACCACGACCGCCTGATACCAATATCTTAGCTTCCATAATATCTACTGTATTTGTAACTGTTTTAATGACATCCAATATCTCAACATAATTATTGTTCGGTGTAAATCCTGGATTAAACTCTTCAATAACAGCCTTTGCGTCTTCAATCTTCGGTGCTTTCTGCATAACACCAGGACGAACGGTAGCCATCTGTGGACGGAAATTCGGACAAGCTATGGTAGCAATCGTATTTCCACCAAATGCTGGACGTGTCATAAGTAGCTGATTGTGCAACTGCTCTTTTCCAGGAATCGCTACTAACGGAAAGTCTCCGATATCAAGTTGCGTACAGTCTGCTGTTAATCCTGTATGAATTCTTGCACAAACACGTGGGCCCAAATCTCTACCTATTGCGGTCGCACCAACGAGAAAAATTTCCGGTTTATACTTTTCAATCACAGATGAAATAGCATGTGTATATGGCTCTGTTCTATATTCTTTCAATTCAGGATCATCAACCAGAATTACCTTATCTGCGCCGTAACGTGCCAATCTGTCTGCCAGACCTTTCACTTCATGGCCAACTAAAACTGCTGTCACTTCTGTTCCTAAGTCTTTCGCAAGTTCTTTCCCCTTGCCGACAAGTTCCAAAGCGATTCCACTCAGCTCATTATCTACTTGCTGTGCAAAGACAAATACTCCTTTATATTCTTCTATATTCATTTTTTTCACCACACTCTCCATTATTTTATATAATATGTCTTACTTTCAATTTGTCAATAATATATTCAACTGCTTCAGTTGGTTCAAGAACAACCTTTTCGCCTACACCTTTTCTTACTTTATCGGAAGCCTTTGCAATCTGTGTTGGAGAACCTTTTAAGCCAAGATCTGAATCATCTATATCTATAAGATTTGCTCTGCCAAATACAGTGATTTCTGATTTATATGCATCAAATATTCCACCTGGTGTCATATAACGTGGTGCATTTAATTCTGCAAGTGCCGTGATAAGACATGGCATCTTTGCTTTAATTACATGATATCTGTCATCATACTGACGCTCAACAATAACACTGTCACCTTCTATTTTCATGCTTTGTGCATAAGAAATAACAGGAATATTAAGATGTTCTGATATCTGTGGTCCTACCTGTGCGGTATCGCCATCAATAGCCTGGCGGCCTGTAATAATAAGATCATATTCAAAATTGCGAATTGCTCCGGTAAGCGTCTTTGATGTTGCCCATGTGTCAGCGCCTCCCAATACTCTATCTGTTACAAGAACTCCTTTATCAGCACCCATAGCCATAGCCTCGCGTAAAACTTCTTCCGCTTTCGGTAGACCCATTGTAACTACAGTAACTTCTGCGCCGTATTGATCCTTTAATCTAAGTGCAGCTTCCAAACCCGCTTTATCATCTGGATTCATGATTGTAAGCATGGCACCTCTGTCAAGTGTTCCATCGGGATTAAACTTAACGCCACCTTTTGTATCAGGTACCTGCTTAATACAAACAACGATTTTCATTGTATTTTCACTCCTTATTCTTATTCTATATTTCAAAACCTATCTTCATGCTCAATATGTTTCCTATTATTTAATAACACTTGCTGCTATTACCATTCTTTGAACTTCGCTCGTTCCTTCATAGATCTCAGTAATCTTAGCATCACGCATCATACGTTCTACTTCATATTCTCTTGTGTAGCCGTAGCCGCCGTGTAACTGTACTGCCTTCGTTGTTACTTCCATTGCAACTTCTGATGCATATAATTTTGCCATTGCTGCTTCTTCAGAATATACTTTTTGTGTCGCTTTTGCCATAGCAGCTCTATACACAAGCAGCTGTGCTGCTTTTACCTTAGTTGCCATGTCAGCGATTTGAAACTGTGTATTTTGAAAAGAACCAATTGTCTTACCAAACTGTTTTCTTTCGTTAACATAATTAATTGTAGACTCTAAAGCTCCTTCTGCAAGTCCAAGTGCCTGTGCAGCAATACCGATACGTCCTCCGTCAAGCGTATGCATTGCTATACCAAAGCCTTTGCCTTCTTTGCCTAACAGATTCTCTTTTGGAATTCTACATTCCGTGAAAATTAATTCATATGTTGAAGAACCACGAATACCCATTTTCTTTTCTTTTGTACCAAATGTGAATCCTGGTGTACCTTTTTCTACGATAAATGCCGAAATAATTTTTTTCTTTCTTCCCTTTGCATCTACCTGTACGTCGGTAATCGCAAAAATAACATATACATCGGCTTCCTTACCATTTGTAATGAAGATCTTTGAACCATTTATTACATATTCATCTCCATTAAGTACAGCTTTTGTCTGTTGTCCCTGTGCATCTGTACCAGCACCTGGCTCTGTCAAACCAAATGCGCCAAGTTTTTCGCCTTTTGCAAGTGGTATTAAAAATTTCTGTTTTTGTTCTTCTGTGCCATAGGTCATAATAGGATCAACGCAAAGTGATGTATGCGCTGATACAATAACCCCTGTTGTGCCGCAAACCTTTGAAAGTTCTTCTACACACATAGCATATGCTAATGGATCACAGCCCTGACCACCATACTCTTTGGGAACAGGAATACCCAAAAATCCGAGTTTTGCCATCTTATTGGTTGTTTCTCTCGGAAATTCCTCTGTTTCGTCAACTTCTTGCGCTAACGGCTTTACTTCATTTTGTGCAAAATCTCTAAAAAGAGTTCTTGCCATTTCATGTTCTTTACTTAATGCAAAATCCATGTCTTTACTCCTCCATAAATAATATTTTATATGTTATCCAGCGTAATCAAATATACCTTTTCCAGTCTTCTTTCCAAGCTTACCTGCTGCAACAAGTTCTTTCAACAGCGGTTGTGGTGCATATTTATCATCGCCAGTTTCTGTATACAGTACTTCCATGATAGCAAGTACAATATCAAGTCCTACCAAATCACCTAAATGAAGAGGTCCCATCGGATGAGATGCCCCAAGCTGCATTGCAATATCAATATCGTCTGCACTTGCAGTTCCTGCTGCTAAAACACCGATTGCTTCGTTAATCATCGGAATTAAGATTCTATTTACAACAAATCCAGGAGCTTCGTTCACTTCTACTGGTGTTTTACCGATTTCTATTGCAATATTTTTTATTTTTTGTACAAGATCTGCAGGCGTATTTTTACCAGCAATTACTTCTACTAATTTCATTCTATCTGCTGGATTAAAGAAATGCATTCCTACCATTGGTCTATCAAGTCCCTCACCTATGCCAGTGATAGAAAGTGATGATGTATTAGATGCAAAAATACAGTCTTTTTTACAGATTCCCATTAATTCTTTAAAAATTGATTGTTTGATTTCCATTTTTTCAAGTGCTACTTCTACTATCAAATCACAATCCGCACAAATGTTGTTAAGACCTGTTGTAATCTTTGCCATAATGCCATCGGCTTTTTCCTTTGTAATCTTTTCTTTACTTACAAGGAAATCCATGTTTTTCTGAATTTTAGCTTTTCCACCTTCTGCGTATTCTGTCTTGATGTCACAAAGAAATACTTCATAGCCTTCTGTCATTACAAACGCCTGTGCAATACCTGCACCCATCGTACCTGCTCCAATAATTCCTACTTTCATATTTTATCCTCCTATATTGTATCAATCATTTATTTGTTCAAAAAAGCTTCTACCTTACGTTTTTCTAAAAATGCTGTCATTCCTTCTTTTTGATCATATGACTCAAAACAATCACCAAATAATTTTTCTTCTATTTCAATGGCTGCATCCATATCAACATCTAATCCGTTATCAATTGCCTTCTTGCAATTGCGAACAGCAATTGGTGCATTCTTAGCAATTCCTGCTGCCATTTTTTCTGCTGCAGGCATTAATTCTTCAAATGAATATACCGCATTTACAAGACCAATCCTATATGCTTCATCCGCTTTTATATTACGTGCTCCATAAATCATCTGTTTTGCCATGCCAACGCCTACGATTCTCGCAAGTCTCTGTGTCCCACCAAATCCAGGCGTAATACCGAGACCAACCTCTGGCTGGCCAAAAATAGCATTCTCAGAGCAGATTCGAATATCACAGCTCATGGAAAGTTCACACCCACCACCAAGTGCAAATCCATTAACTGCAGCAATTGTAGGAATTGGAAATACTTCTAATTTACGAAATACATCATTTCCTTTTTTTCCAAAAGCTTCACCTTCTGCTTTTGTTAAAGTACTCATCTCACCAATATCTGCTCCAGCAACAAATGATTTTTCACCTGCCCCTGTTAAGATTAAGCACCTAACTTCATCAAGATTCACTTCGTCCATTGTTTTACTTAGCTCATCAAGCACTTGTGAATTTAAAGCATTTAATGCTTTTTCACGGCTAATGGTAATGACACCAACTGCACCTTTTTGTTCAAATAGCACATATTCCATATTAGTTCTCCTTCTACATGAAAACGCTTATCGCGTCATGGTTTACATAATGATACACCTCAATTCTGAAGAGGCCCTATATCTACTTAAGATATATCATTCCTCTTCAAAATCTTGGTGTAATTTTTCTTAATCTTCTCTCTTTACAATAGTTGCACAGCCCATACCACCGCCAATACAAAGAGTTGCAAGACCGGTTTTAGCATTATTCTGCTCCATCGCATGTAAAAGTGTTACAAGAATACGGCAACCAGATGCTCCTACAGGATGGCCTAGAGCAATTGCTCCTCCATTTACATTTAGCTTGGACAAATCAATTCCCAAATCTTTCCCTACAGCAACCGACTGCGCTGCAAATGCTTCGTTCGCTTCTATTAAATCAAAATCCTCAATCTTCATTCCTGCTTTATTCATAACTTTTTTAGTCGCTGCTACAGGTCCAATACCCATGATAGATGGGTCAACACCTGCCAGTGCACCTGCAACGAAAGTAGCCATTGGTTTAACACCTAGTTCTTTAGCCTTTTCCTCACTCATAACAACAATTGCTGCTGCACCATCGTTAATACCTGATGCATTTCCTGCTGTTACATATCCGTTTGGATTAATCGCACGAAGTTTTGCAAGACCTTCTATTGTAGAACCTGCACGAGGTCCTTCATCTTTATTAACAATCATCGTTTCTTTTCTCTTCTTAACTTCAACAGGAACGATTTCTTTATCAAATTTGCCTGCATTGCTGGCAGCTTCCGTCTTTAACTGTGACTGCAAGGCAAACTCATCTAGTTCCTCACGTGTCAGTTTCCACTGTTCTGCAATATTGTCAGCTGTTTTAATCATATGGTAATCACCAAAAGCATCCCATAACGCATCATTTACCATAGTATCCACCATCGTTGCGTTACCCATTCTGTATCCATAACGTCCTTGTGGAATCGTGTAAGGTGCCAGAGACATGTTCTCCATACCACCTGCTACTACAATATCAGCATCTCCCGCCATAATCATTTGTGCTGCTTGGTTCACGCAGTTTAGACCTGACCCACATACAACATTCATGGTTACCGCTGGTACTTCGATAGGAAGACCTGCTTTGATAGAAGCTTGGCGTGCTACATTCTGCCCTAAGCCTGCCTGAATAACACAGCCCATATATACCTGATCAACTGCTTCCGGCGCAACTCCAGCTCTGTTTAAAGCCTCCTTGATTACAATTGCACCAAGTTCTGCTGCCGGCACTGTAGATAATTCCCCACCCATTGTTCCGATTGCAGTCCTACATGCACCTGCTAAAACTACTTTTCTTGACATACAAATTCCTCCATTTTATTAATTTCTCGATTTATGATGAAATCGACTTTACATAGATTGTTATTTTTTTATCATATAGCATCTAGGGCTATTCTATCATAGCAAATATGAATTTGCAACAAAAAAACAAAGGCTATTTTTCCCCTCGCGCTTTTTTTTCAAAAACCACTTTAAGAGATTCTGTATAAGGTGCTCTTGCAATTCCGTATTCGGTAATAATTCCCGCAATTAAATCATTGTCTGTAATATCAAATGCTGGATTAAACACTTTTATTCCAATCGGTGCCATTCTCTCCTTATACCACATCTCGGTCACTTCTTCCGCTGGACGCTCTTCAATATGAATATCCATTCCCGTAGGTGTGCTCATATCAATGGTCGATGTTGGTGCACAGATATACACTGGAATATCGTATCGCTTTGCCACAGTTGCCACAACAGAAGTACCTATCTTATTGGCTGTATCTCCATTTGCTGCCACTCGATCACATCCAACAAACACGGCATTGATCCAACCATTCCGCATTACTGTTGCAGACATATTGTCGCAAATTAAAGTGACATCCAGCCCAGACTCTTGTAATTCGTATGCTGTCAATCGCGCCCCTTGAAGTAAGGGCCTTGTCTCATCTGCAAATATTTTAAATTGATAGCCACGCTCGTGACCTAAATACATAGGCGCTGTTGCTGTCCCATACTTTGATGTTGCCAGCTGACCAGCATTGCAATGTGTCAGTAAGCCATCTCCAGGCTTTAAAAGCGTAAGTCCATATTCTCCAATTGTTTTACATACCCAGGTGTCTTCTTCCTTAATGGCTACTGCTTCATCATGAAGATTTTGCAAAATCTGTGCAATTGGCTTTTCTGTATTTTGAAAGCAACGCAATGTCATGCGATTCAATGCCCACGACAAATTTACTGCTGTTGGACGTGCCGAATCAAGATAATCCTTTGCCTTTAGAAATGCATTATGGAACTCCTCATATGTATGAATTGCTTTGTTTTCTGCTATTTCCTTTGCTGCCAGATAAATACCAAATGCAGCAGTCACACCAATTGCAGGTGCCCCTCTGACTTGAAGCAGATAAATTGCATTCCATATCTCTTCTTGTGTTTTTAAACTGATTACCAGCGTCTTACCAGGTAGCTTCGTCTGGTCAATAATGAGTATCGCATCATTTTCCTCATCAAGTGCTACCGTTTCAATATTCATAATAGATTTGCTTTGTTTCATAATTTATAGTTCCTTTGTCAACTTTTTTGTTATTAGGCAAAATAAAACTCCTTAATACTAAGTTGCACTAAGGAGTTTTATATATGAAATTTATACTTCCGGTTCTAACAAGCCATACGTATTTCCTTTTCTCTTATATACAACATTAACCTTATCTGTTTCCGCATTACAAAACACATAAAAACCATGTCCCAGAAGTTCCATTTGCACACATGCATCCTCTGGATACATAGGCTTGATATCAAATTTTTTGGTACGAATAATTTTAACTTCCTCTTCATCAACCAATTCCTTATCAATAAACTCCTGTTTGAAATTAGAATTACCATGCTTGCTGTCAATTAGCTTATTCTTATATTTTTTTAACTGTCGCTCAATAATCTCTTCTACCAAATCAATAGATACATACATATCATTGCTGACCTGTTCAGAACGAATTATACTTCCTTTAACAGGAATAGTTACTTCTATTTTCTGCCTGTCCTTCTCAACACTCATAGTTACATGAACTTCAGTATCAGGAGTAAAGTATCTTTCAAGCTTTCCTATCTTATCTTCTATTGTAGTTTTAAGCCCTTCTGTCACTTCAATGTTTTTTCCGCTTATTATAAACTTCATATCTACCACTCCTTTAAATGTCCGTAACAAATACGGATTGTTTTTATGACCTAATTATACCACACTTGCATTCAGCTTCGCAACCATACAAAAGAGCCAAGATTTGTCAATACTTTTTTCATACTTTTTTAATAATTTGTTCGATTTATTATAAACCAACAAAACATTTGTTCAAAATATCATGGATTTATTTTCTCTATTTTTGTGGATAATGTGTATAATCTGGTGTATAAGTCGTTTTGGCTCGTATTTTCACTAAAACCAGTGTGTATAACCATCTCAAATATTTACATTATTTTCTTCTTTTTTCTCAAGAAATTTACTTGCTTTGTGCATATTGCTATTTTTGTAAAAAATTGAAAATAATATTATAATTAAAATGGGTCTGCCCTTTTGGACAGACCCAATATTGAAATATATTTAGAATATTCTACGTACCGATAACGGCGTTCTGTAAGATGCATTAGAAACCTTAATACCAGTAGCTGCAGTACTTGCATGGACAATCTGTCCGTTCCCTATATAAATTGCTACATGGCCTGAATAACATACAAGATCTCCTGGTTGTGCATTGGCAAGTCCGCCAACATCATATCCTACGCCTCTCTGTGAACCTGACGTACGAGGTAATGCTATACCAAAGTTTCTATATACACCCATCGTAAACCCTGAACAGTCAGTTCCATTTGTTAAGCTTGTTCCACCATATACATATGAATTACCGACAAACTGCAAAGCATAATTTGCAACTGCTGAACCCGTTCCGCTACCTGTTGCAACGATTGCTGTTCCAGCCTGTGAAGAGGCTACTGCTGTATTGCTCTTCTGAGCCTTACGTGCTGCTTCCTGCGCACTTTGACGATCTTCTTCTTCTTTTTTAAGTCTAGCTTCTTCTTCTTCTTTTGATTCTGCCTGTACAAACTCTGTCATTAATTCTACAAATTCCTTGGATACCCAGCCATCACCTTCTTCGATGGAAACCTTTACCCAATTTTCTGTTTCTTCAAGAACAGATAATTCATCTTCGCCTGGAACCAATCCTAATACAGTTGCCTCAGTACTTGGATCTTGTCTTACCTTCAAGGTTGTTGTTGTAACAAGAGCCATCCTATTTCCTACCTGCTTTGCAAGATCTATAGCTGCCTGACCAGTTACGACGTATTCCGCCTTGACATAACCTTCTACATTTCCAGACTTGATTCTATACCAATCGCCTTCAGCGCCAAGCCACTCTCCCGCTGAATTATTATATAATTTACCAACCACTTCACCATCTTCGCTTGCAGTATTTCTTATATTAACATAGTTTGAAACCTGTGCAATCATAAGACCTGAAAGGTCTTCCTGTTCCTGTTGCTCTGTACCATTTGTAACTTCTATTGTTGGTGCTGCCAGATTAGAATCTGATACCGATTCACTTTCCTTCTCATTATCCGATACACTTGCGTTTTCGGAAACTGTCTCAGCCGTATTGCTTTCATTTGCACTCACTGACGGTTTTGCTGTAAAAGCAGAACTCTCACTTTCCGTTCTCTTTTCAACTTCAGCAATTGAATATCCTACCAAAGAAGCACCACCTGCAGATAGTAATGAAAATGAATCATAAGTCGAATCCTGCTGATCAGTAGTTGCTGCTGGTACGCTTGATTCACTAATTGTCTTAACATTATTATATGCTTTTGTAATAATCTGATCTCTTTTTTCTTTTTCAATCTGTTTCACTGAAATACCATCGCCTACTACTAGCGCTCCCCCAGCTGCCGGTAGAATAGAAGAAAGTAACGATGCCTCTGCTGTATATGAAAAATTTGTAATGTATATAGCACTGGCTAAGCAAAATGTCGCGACCTTCAAAGTCCCCTTCTTCATATAACCCTCCAAATTTCACATTTATTTCGCATCTATTTGTTACGAAATTGTTACATCTGTAAGAAATATATCATGTTCTGTAATAATTGTCAATCAAAAGTCACTGTTTTCTTAAACGATTTCTTATATAAATCACATTTTATTGTGACAACAAATATGCCTGTACACTTGTTATCGCATTTGCCCCATCCGCAACCGCAGTTACAATTTGTCTTAGAGCTTTTGTCCTTACATCTCCCGCCGCATAAACACCTGAAATGCTTGTCGCACAATCTTCTCCAGCCACTATATAACCCGACTTATCCCTATCCACTTCATCAACAAAGGCTGTTCTTGGCGTATTTCCAACGGCAATAAATATCCCCTCAACTGCAAGGCTTTCAGCTTGATTGGTCTTTACATTATTTACTTCGATTTTTTCTACTTGCTCTGTGCCTCCGATTGCCGTCACAACACTATCCCATACTACTTCAATATTCTTCGTGTTCAAAACTGCATCCTGTAATATCTTTACCGCCCTAAAAGCATCACGTCTGTGTATTAAATAAACTTTCTTACATTCTCTCGCGAGAAAAATCGCATCCTCCAGAGCCACATCACCACCACCTACGACAGCTACGGTCTTCCCCCTAAAAAATGCTCCGTCACAGGTTGCACAATAAGATACACCCATTCCAAATAATTCCTCTTCCCCTGGCACTTTTAATTTTCTATATGTAGCACCGCTTGCGATAATAATGGTTTTAGAATTGACTGTATCTTTATCTGTTACAATTCTTTTTACTTTTCCCTCTGTTACAATATTACTTACAGTTGCCTCTAAAATTTCAGTGTCCCATTTAGCAACATGCTCGATAAATTTCATACCTAAATCAAACCCGTTTATACCTGGTAGTCCCGGGTAATTATCCACTTCATATGTTAATAGAACTTGTCCGCCGCCTGCAGCTGCCTTCTCTATCATAATTGTACTTAATCCCGCTCTTTTTGCATAAATCGCTGCCGCTGCCCCTGCTGGGCCAAATCCTATAATTGCTACATCGTATATCTCTTGCATTTTAGTCTCCTTTACATAAATAATTCTTACTGGCTATTTTAACATAATTTTATGTCTTTTGCACGAAAAGAATATTTATTATAGCAGTCTTTGTGATATACTTTACTTAGGTTTTATAGAAAGGAATTATATATTATGGAAAAAAAGACAGCACTTATAACCGGCGCTTCTGGTGGAATCGGACAAGCAATTGCCAGAACCTTTGCTGAAAATGGATATCATTTAATCATTGCAGGACATACCGCCGTCGATAAACTTGAGCAGTTGAAATTTGATTTGGAGAGTACTTATAAAATTTCTTGCAGAACCTTTATTGGTGATTTGGGAAATGAGGAAAGTGTATATAAACTTTATAGTAATATAGAAGAAATAGATGTATTAGTCAACAATGCTGGCATTTCTTATGTTGGTTTATTGTCAGACATGACCCTGGAAGATTGGAATCATATTATAAATACGAATTTGACTTCTGCTTTTTTATGTTCAAAACATGCGATACCCCTTATGTTGAAAAAGCACGTCGGAAAAATAATCAATATCTCTTCTGTTTGGGGTTTCACAGGAGCCTCCATGGAAGTGGCATACTCTGCAAGCAAGGGAGGCATGAATGCATTTACAAAAGCTTTGGCCAAGGAACTGGCTCCAAGCAATATTCAGGTAAATGCAATCGCCTGCGGACTAATTGATACCGTCATGAATAAGAATTTATCCTCGGAAGAACTAATAGAAATTATTAAAGAAATCCCGGCAAATCGAATCGGATTTCCGAAAGATATTGCCGAGATAGTTTTTGATCTATGTAATGGAAAATCCTATATTACTGGTCAGGTCATATCTGTAGATGGCGGATGGCTATAATTATCTATTCAAAATATCAAGCGTTCCGCTTTCAACATCTGCATAAATGCGATACTCAGGATTATCTCCTATTATCGCTTTTTGTTCGCCATTCTCTCCTTCTGTGACATCAAAAGAAGTTTCCACATGACCAGATGAAGCATGTGCCTCAAATTCAAATGCAGCATCTTCCGGCAATTCAATATCTGTACTTCCGCTTACTAACTCAATATCCAAATCACCTGCTAATTTCTCTATTTCCACATCCATATTGCCTGAACTTGTTGAAAAATTACCGCTTCCCTCTTTTATGATAAGTTCCATCTTACCACTTGACAGTTCAGCCTCCACGATTCCAAGTTCATTGGTCGCTGTGAAAGAACCAGATGAGCAATGATATACAGCATCTCCACTACCACCATCAATCTTAACCTCACCACTCTGGATTACAATATTTTGTTCTCCAACAAGTGCATCAAAATCAGCTTTTCCGCTACTGCAATCTATATCTATCAAATCTGCTGCTATCTGTGCCGTTGTAATTTTTCCACTCTTAAGTTCTAAATTGAAATCTGAAAATTTCTTATCCATCGTAATATCTAGTGAACCACTGCCCAACGAAAAAGCAAATGACTCTTCGTAGGCTTCTGGAACATATATTTCAATCTTTCTTTCAGTATTCCATGAAAAAATTGCATGTCTGCTTTCTCCCTGCTTTATTTCTACAGCATCTCCCTTTGCAGTAATCACAGACAACTCTAAATCACTCGGTTCATAATTCATATATTCTTTTATTTCTATCATTGAGGATGTAGAAGGATAAAGAATCACTTCCTCAGACTCAAAATTCATACCCAGATTTTTAATGCCCTTCATATCAAATGACTCTTCCTGAACCAAGTGCATACTCTCCACGTCACTAAACCATAATGCATTTTCTCTTCTTGGAAGTCTTTTTCCTAAAATAGCTATCATAAATGCCACTAAAACACAAAGCCCTATCACTACCAATCTACCAAATAATTTCATGCTTTTGCCCCCTCATTATAATCATTCTAGTTTCTATTATATATAATACTTAGAATAATGTTAAGGCACACATGTCAACAAATTAATTGACAAATGTCACTCCTCTTTTATCCTCCGTTTTTTATTTCGCTTTTCTCTAACAAAACGTCCCTGCTACTATTTTAGGTTCAGTAAACGTTTTTGACAGCAAAAGCCTTTCATTAATAAAATCCTTAAAAACCTCTGTTATAACTTTCTGCCCTTCTGAATTTGGGTGTGTCCCATCTTCACAAATAAGATTTTCAATGTTCCCGTGTTTCAAAAAAGCAGATCGAAGGTCAACTAACAGCACATTTTCTTTTTTTGCTATTTCTTCCACACAACAGGAGTATTCCGCTTGATGTTTATATATTTTCCCAATTGAGCCAAGCCATTTTAAAATATTATCTTTATTTAAGTCGTGACACCACCAGTCAAAAAACCGTTGTGGTTCAAGCGGCGGCAGCGTTGTCAATATCGGCATAATTCCTCTATCTTTAAGCGTTCTGATAATGTTTGTATATTCCGTAATAAAAATATCAAGTGGTGTATTTGGTTCAAATTCACCATCTGGATTTGCAGCAATCTCATCCCACTTATAATCACAGTCATTTCCACCAAAGTCCATAACTACTGCATCACATTCCATCCCTTTTTCAAGCATTTTTTTAATAATCTGGTATCCTTTTGTAACGGTACATCCAAACCGGGAATCATTTGTAATTTTTAATGCATGCATACTACTTAGCATATCTACATCAATATCATTTTTTGTATAATATCTTTTGTTGATTGGATTTACCTGTATCCCTTTTAATATGGAATCTCCCAACACTTCAATTTTCTCTAAATGTCTCATGAATAACAACCCTCTCTTCATTTTCTAAGACAGTAGAATATCAATCCTGTCTGATGTAGTTACTATAACTACATTGTATGGCATGCAAAGCTATTAGTCAATGAATTTTTATCTGTTTTCATGTAATCTGCTTGTAAGAGTTTCAATAGGTTTCTAAAGATTACGGGAAAAGCATTGACAATCAAAGGAAGCAAATGCTAAAGTACTATAAGAATTATAAATTTGGAATAGAATTATTTCTTTATTCCTATCTTTTGGAGGTCATAATGGATACAGTAGCACAGTGGTTTGCTGAACATCTTGGGAGTTTTATTTCACCAGAGATTGTTGTTCTTATCGTTTCAATGCTACCTCTTATAGAATTGCGTGGAGGTATTTTGGTGGCAGCTGTTCTTGAAATTCCAACGTGGAGAGCTGTTATTTTTTGTGTGATTGGAAACATAATTCCAATTCCATTTATTTTATTGTTCATTAAACAGATTTTTGCTTGGTTAAGACCTACAAAACTATTTGGTCCTATTGTCCGAAAATTAGAGATCAGAGCTATGAATAAAAGTGATAGTATTAAAAAAATGGAATTTATAGGATTAATGCTATTTGTTGGCGTTCCGTTGCCTGGAACAGGTGCATGGACAGGTGCCCTTATTGCTGCTTTATTGGAAATTGATTTGAAAAAAGCGTCCCTCTCCATTTTCTTTGGAATTTTAATAGCTGCTACTATTATGACACTTCTTTCTTATGGAGTATTGGCCAATATCATTGGGTAAGGTTTGCAAAACTGTTTTTATAAAAAAATAATTTCTATATATGCCTCTCTGTATTTTTAGCAGAGAGGTATTTTTATTATAAGGTTTTAGCGCCTTGCACTATGCCGTAGTTTCCATGTTCGAAATATTAGGTTGACAATGCTTGGTTCGCAACTTGACATTTCCATAGCAATAGAGTATTATCGGGAGATAAAAATTTTGCAAAAAAAAATACAAGGTTGGAGGAACTATTATGAAAAGGAAAAAGAATGAAAAATTCGAGCAACTAGAACGTGCACAAATTAATGAAGCCATTCATAATATGTCAGCAGGAAATTTAGATATCTTTATTTCTGAAGTGGAAACAGAAGCTTTAAAAGCGACTGCAAAAGATATCAATAATATTTCCATTACACTTAATAATTATATTTCGGAAATTTCTAAAGTCCTATCTCATCTTTCTGTTGGAGACTTAACCATTTCTGTTGCAAAAGATGTAAAATTTAAAGGGAATTTTAATACCATTAAAACAGCTCTCAAAAAAATGTCAATATCTCTAAATACTGTTTTCGATCGATTAGATACTATTATTAATAAAATTGAATATGCATTTGGAGAGTGTACGGAGCAAACACATGCAGTCTCAGAAAATGCTTCCACGCAAGCGCAGGAAATTCAAGAAATCAATCAATTAATCAATGAAATTAATCATATCGTAGATGAAAATATTCTGACGGTTACGTCCTTTTCTGCATCGATTGAGCATGTAAAAGCCGAAAGTGTACGTGGCCGCGAAAAAATGAATGCCTTTGATGATTCTATGTCTGAAATGGAAGATTCTGCAAATGCAATTCAAGAAATTATTATCTTAATTAGTAATATTTCAAATAAAACAAAATTGTTAGCATTAAATGCGTCTATTGAAGCGGCGCGTGCTGGTGAAAGCGGACGTGGGTTTGCAGTTGTTGCATCAGAAATAGGTACGCTTGCAAGTCAAACATCAAGTGCCGTATCAAAAACCACAGAATTAGTTGAACAAACATTGCACAGTGTAAACCACAGTAATATATTAGCCAAGGAAACGACCCAAATGTTCCAAAATATTTACGAAGCAATCGATACGGTTTCTCACAAAAGTATTCAGATTGCTTCTTCCGCAAATAAGCAAGCAGAATCCATTAAGAATATGTTTCAAATTATTGATCACCTATCAGAAATGGGATCGCAAAATGCTAAGTTGGCAGAGGAAAGTGTGGTAAGCCTATCACAGGTACAAGCAGAGACAGATTTGTTAAAACAACTACTTGCCACTTTTATACTAGAAGGAAATAGCAACCACCTTCTCTTAGATGCTGCGGGACTTAAAGAATCAGCCTTTTCACTAATTGAAACGATGAAAGGGATAATATTTGATGTTCCTAATATAAATAGAATTTTGGAACAGCATATACAAAAACAGAAGTATGTAGAATGCATATATATAATCAACGCAAAAGGAATTCAAGTTAGCGATACGGTCATGAATCCCTCTCTGAAAATAGCATCTTCTGAAAATTTTTCACCTGCTGAAATTGGATTTGATCACTCAGAAAAACGGTATTTGCGGCAGGCACTTTTATTAGATGGTGAAATTTTTGAATCTCATGAATATATTTCCAGTGCAACAGGTGGTCTTTGCAAAACATATGCAGTCTTATGTAAGAATAATACGGAGGAATTTGTTTTGTGTATTGATATGATGTGTATGCTTCAGGTATCATAATACCAAAATGAGGATATGATTTCTTTTCCATTAAATAGAAATCATATCCTCATTTTGCATTTACTTTTCTCCGCTCATTTATATCGTTTTTTACTTGTTCAGGTTGGTATTCACTTTATTCAAAATTTCTATCCCAAAAATTCTTGACATGTATTTCAAAAAGTTCTCTTAAATCCGGTTGTGACTCTGAGAAAAGATGATATAGATAAAAAGGCGCATATAGTTCCATTGCCAATACTTTTTCGTTTCCATCCTTCATAATGCCTTTTGCAATTAGCTGACTAAATATCTGTACTTGTGTTTCTATTGGTAACTCAATAAAAAACTTACGATATATCTCTGCCATTTCAGGATTTTTAAACTGTTCGATAATGAGTAGTCTGCGAAACATTACCATCCATTCATCCTTGGTCTGAAAATCAAACATTGTCAGGCATGCCGTTTTTAAATCTTCGGCATTTTGTATCTTCACTACCTGTTTATGCCCCATCGCGAGATAATACTCGACAGAATATGAAACAATTGCCTCTAAAATTTCTTTTTTACTCTTAAAATGCTTATATAAAGCACTGTTTCCAACTCCAACAGCTTCTGCTATTGCTCGGATTGATACCGTATCAAAGCCATTGATTGAAAAGAGTTTCATTGACTCATCAATAATCTTCTGTTTTGTATTTTTCCCTTTTCGCTCCATGACAGCACATTCCTTTCTAATTTTTAAGATACTCGGATATATTTTTACCTGCTCTACAGAAAAAGCTACAACTGCCACATTTAATACAATTCTCTATTCCTAGAGCAGAGAGGTCTGCATGCATATCCACTTCTCTTCGCTTAACAATCTCCCTGACATTTACGCCTACTGGACACTTTCGGTTACACTTTCCACACTCCTTGCATGCCACATCGTTAGAAATCTTTTCTTGAATTCCAATTGCAGCAAATGAAATCTGTTCAGAAAAACTTTTGTTATCTTCTACAACACATGCTGACATAATCCCAGAACCAGCAAAACACTCTACCTCCCTAGCAATCGGAAAACACTTCATCAGTTTTTCTTTTATATTCTCTCCTCTTTTTACATATTCAACTCTCGCCTCACCAGTTTCTAAGTTGGCTAAAGTGATATATCTTCCATTATGATACTGTTCTGTGAGCAAACAGTAAATTTGATAAACCGTCTGCACATTCATCACTAAAATGCCAGCATCCACTGGGTATTCCTCTTTCTGTAATGTTTTACCAAGCACCTGCTCGATTAGCAAATGTTCTTCTCCCATTGGATATTTTGCTGGAACGGCACAGACTTCAAATCCTACTGCATCCCTTCTCTTTCTTCTTTCACTTCTTGGCATTTTGTATGCCAAAACACATCGTTTAAAAGGTAGTATCTGACTTATAAGCTGAATTCCTTTTGAAACTTCATCCCAGTAATTATGAAGTAACCATTCATCATGTAGTAATCCTGGTTCACATTCTACACCATTAATTATAAAAAACTTTTCGGACTGACTTTGAATGAGTGATGTAAGCTTCCTTTTTACCGAAAATCCATTTCCGCTCATCCCTGTAAGATTATTTAATTCTAAAA
>Ga0209373_10001836_pt1 | contig 23374 bp, 18 predicted proteins | sample Higcelweek5metaG_FD_187173 | JGI IMG/M metagenome (GOLD analysis project Ga0209373, IMG submission 187173) | Freshwater pond sediment microbial communities from the University of Edinburgh, under environmental carbon perturbations - High... | ecosystem: Environmental > Aquatic > Freshwater >... | reverse complement strand
ACCCTAACCCGTTCACCGACAAGGTAACAATCAGTTCTGAATTCAACGGAGATGGAAGCTACCAGCTTACCGACCTTACGGGCAAAGTAATAAGCAACGGTCAGGTTGAAGATGGAAACACAAACATTATGCTTTCGCACATCCGAAAAGGAGTTTACCTCTTACAGGTAAAAATGGGCGAAGGTTGTAAAACGTTCAGGCTGATAAAGAGATAGTCGGAAGAAACGTTTCTGTGGTTATTCAGTAGAAATTTAACCATTAATTATAATCCCTGTAGTGAATTTCATTACAGGGATTTTTCTTTAACGAACTTGTTTCAACTATACCTTTTGTTACTTTTGTTACTCAAACGTTGAATTCATTTAATACTTCTTATTGTGAAAAGAGCCATGATTAAAATGCTCACACAACTAAATCATTATATTGAGAGTTCCATGAGTGGAGGCATAGATGATTGAAGAAATGGATTTAGATCCAAAAGATAAACAGAAACTTAATAAAGACATACTGATGAAAACAGAATTGAAACTTGATGAAAAAATTGCTCTTGAGCTTCATCCTCATTGGTTTACAATGATTGTTCCGTTTCTTTTAGCCTTAGTTGGTTCTATTGCCGGAATTGTCGTTATGGCTACTGGTATTGTTCTTGGGATAATTCTCCCCATTATTTTCGTACTCTATTTTCTATTTAAAACACTTCAGCGAAATAATAATATTTGGGTTGTAACCAATTTGAGGGTAATTGACGAAGAGGGTGTTTTGTCGAACAAATCGAAAGAGAGTCCTCTCGATAAAATCAACAATATTACTTATTTCCAAACCTTCTGGGGTAAAGTTTTTGGGTTTGGTAATGTGCAAATTCAGACCGCAGCCGAAATTGGTTCAACAACTTACCGAATGGTTAGTAGCCCTAAAAAGCTAAAAGATACAATTACGTTGAAGCAAGAAGAGTATAAACAATATCAGATTGATAAGCAGGCACAAGGTTTGGCCAACGCTATGGTAAAAGGACAGGCTAAAGTTGATGTTGCCGCCGAACTCGAAAAATTGTTCGAACTAAAGGAAAAAGGAATTCTGACAGAAGATGAATATCAAGCACGAAAAGTAAAACTTCTGAATTCCTGATCGGAGCATAATTCGTTTAAAAATATGTGAGGCTGTTGAACTTTAAAGAACAACAGCCTCTTTTTATGGAATTATCGCAACTAACACAGCTTTAATTGTATGCAACCTGTTTTCGGCCTGATCAAAAACAATGGAAGCCTCACTTTCAAAAACCTCATCGGTTACCTCTAATGCTTCGAGTCCAAATTCATTAAAGATTTTCTGACCAACTTTTGTGTCTCTATTATGATATGCTGGTAGGCAATGCATAAATTTCACATCACTGTTCCCTGTCATTTTCATAATCTTAGAATTTACCTGATAGGGTTTTAGCAGCTCAATGCGTTCTTTCCAATTATTTTCATTTTCACCCATCGAAAGCCAAACATCGGTGTATAAAAAGTCGCAATCTTTTACAGCCTCCTCAATGTTGTCGGTGATCAGAATTTTTGCTCCGGTTTGCAGGGCAATTTCTTTGCATTGTGTTACCAATTCCTTGTTTTGCTGACAAGACTTTGGTGCAGCAGCCCTAAAATCCATTCCCATTTTAGCGGCACCAACCATTAGCGAATTTCCCATGTTGTTTTTGGCATCACCAAGAAAACAAAACTTAATCTGATTCAAGCGTTTCGGTGAATGTTCTTGTATCGTCAAAAAGTCAGCCAGTACCTGAGTGGGATGAAACTCTTCGGTCAGTCCGTTTATAACAGGCACTCCCGCATATTTTGCCAATTCTTCAACAACCTCTTGTCCGTAGCCTCGGTATTCAATAGCATCGTACATGCGGCCCAAGACTCTGGCCGTATCTTTTATGCTCTCTTTGTGCTCTAGTTGAGATGTTGATGGTCCAAAATATGTTACATGCGCTCCTTGGTCGTATGCCGAGACTTCGAAAGCCCCTCTTGTTCTAGTTGACGTTTTTTCAAAAATGAGCGCAATATTTTTCCCCGATAACCTCATGTCTTCAATGCCTGAAAACTTCTCGCGTTTCAGTTTATGCGATAAATCTAAAAGATGCTCAATTTCGTCGGGAGTGAAATCAAGAAGCTTTAGAAAGTGCCTGTTCTTTAGTTTCATTATATCGCTTTTTTATGAATAAAAGTTTCTTTGTCAATTTTTATTTTTTGAATCGAACTTACAACATAAAAAAGAAAATAATAGTGATATTTTAATGTATTTATCAGATTATTTTGATTTAAAAATGAGAAGAAAGGAATTTAAATTGAATTTAAACGTTTAATCGAGCAAGTAAACAGGGTGCTGTTTCGTCAATTTTGATAATTTTGCAATCGTACAATATCAACCCTAATTCCCTTATGGCCGAAAGGAGTAAAACAAGTAGCAAAAAGTCGATAACCAAAAATAACTCAGCTGAAACGAAGGCTTCAAACCAAGTTAGAAATGATAAATTCAAGGTAATTTTTGGATTAGTTTTGATTGCTATTTCTATTTATTTGTTGATAGCTTTCACCAGCTTTTTATTTTGTGCCGGAGCCGATCAAAGTATATTGAAAATGAATTGGCTCGAGCTGATCAAAAATCCTGAAATCAAAGTAAAAAATATTACAGGAAAAACTGGTGCATGGGTTGCTAATGTATTTATAAATAGCTGGTTCGGAGTTTCATCTTTTATCTTCATCTACCTGATGATTGTTTATAGCTTGAAATTACTGAGCCAGAAAGTGCCGGGACTTCTTTCGAAAACAATTAAGGCTTTGGTTTTAATTTTGTGGCTCTCAGTAACATTGGGTTATGCATTCGAAAGTCGTTATCATTCTGCAAGTCTATATCCTGGAGGTACTTATGGTTATTATGTGGCAATTTGGCTTAACTCTTTTATAGGCAAAGTGGGAACTTTCTTTGTCTTGTTAGTTTCGCTGCTTATCTACCTAGTATTTGTTGTTGAAGGGTTTGTGAATTATTTCAAGCAACCATTTCTTCATAAACTAACACCTGATACAAGCGTTTTCAAAAAGAAAGATGATTCTTCATTGAAAGAAACTAACCCCGAGAAAAAGGACAAGAAAATTGAGAACTTGGTTTTTAATAAATTTTCTGATGAGGAAGAACCTCCTGTTTCGAAAGAAAAAGTTCAGCCAAAAGAAGAAATTGGTTTTGATATAAGCGATGGCTCTGAAGATGATGAAGAATATATTAGAGATGATCAAGATCCAAGATTCACAACTAATAATTTAACAGAGAATAAATCGATCCCTGTTGAAACGCTACTCGATGCTGATGATTCTGATATTGTTGTTGAAAGTCAAGATGGTGATGATGATGTTGAATGGGAAAATCATCCACCAATGGACGATTACGATCCAACACTCGATTTAACACATTACCATTATCCACCTATCGATTTACTTGAAGATTATTCACATCTAAAATCTGAAGTAAGCGATGAGGAATTGATCGAGAACAAAAATAAGATTGTAGAGACTCTCAAAAACTTCAAAATTGAGATCGTAAAGATTAAGGCAACTATTGGTCCTACCGTTACATTGTACGAAATTATTCCTGCTCAAGGTATTCGAATCTCGAAAATCAAGAATCTCGAAGATGACATAGCGTTAAGTCTTTCTGCTCTAGGAATCAGGATTATTGCCCCAATTCCAGGAAAGGGAACTATCGGTATCGAAGTGCCAAATCGGCAACCTCAAGTTGTTTCAATGCGGTCAATTCTTGCATCAAAGAAATTTCAGGAAACAACCGCTGAACTTCCTGTTGCCATGGGGCGTACCATATCAAATGAAATCTTCATTTTCGACCTTGCAAAAATGCCCCATCTTCTTGTGGCAGGGGCAACTGGCCAGGGTAAGTCTGTTGGGTTGAATGCAATTATTGCTTCAATACTTTACAAGAAACACCCCTCGCAGGTGAAGTTTGTTTTTATTGACCCTAAAAAGGTTGAACTAAACCTTTATTCAATTATTGAAAAACATTTTTTGGCAAAACTGCCCGATGCCGATGAGCCAATCATAACTGATGTTGAAAAAGTTAAGGCAACTCTTAATTCGGTTGGTATCGAGATGGATAACCGTTACGAATTGCTGAAAAGTGCCCATACTCGAAACCTTAAAGAATATAACCGTAAGTTTATTCAGCGTAAGCTAAACCCCGAAAAGGGACATCGATATCTACCGTACATTATTGTTGTAATTGATGAATTTGCCGATTTGATTATGACTGCCGGAAAGGAGATCGAATTTCCAATTGCTCGTATTGCTCAATTAGCACGAGCCATTGGTATTCACATGGTTATTGCAACTCAGCGACCTTCAACAAATATTATTACTGGTACAATTAAGGCAAACTTCCCTTCGCGAATTGCGTTTAAGGTAGCCTCTATGATCGACTCCCGAACAATTCTTGATTCACCGGGAGCAAATCAGCTTGTAGGTAAAGGCGATATGTTATTCTCTTCGGGTAGCGAATTGGTTCGTTTGCAGTGTGCTTTGGTCGATACTCCTGAGGTTGAACGCATTTGCGATCATATTGCATCTCAGCAGTCATACCCTTCGGCCTATATTCTGCCCGAATGCCTTGGCGAAGACATTGACTCTCCAGGAATGGTTGATATGAACCAGAAAGATGAGTTTTTCGACGACGCTGCCCGTCTCGTTGTTTTAAACCAACAGGGGTCAACATCTATGATTCAGCGAAGATTCTCTATTGGTTACAATAGGGCCGGCAGAATAATGGATCAGCTCGAAAAAGCAGGAATTGTTGGACCTAGTGAAGGTAGCAAAGCCCGGAAAGTTTATTTTCAGGATGAATACGGTTTGGAACAAAAATTGAATTCACTTTAATTGATATTTAATCATTATTAATGCCCAGATCAGAAAAAGGGGCACATAAATAAAATTGTATACGAATGAAAAAGCTGTTATTATTATTTCTTGTCGTTTTTAGTTCAGTGCAACTTTTTTCTCAAGTTGATCAAAAAGCGAAGTCAATTTTGGATAAAGTGTCTGAAAAGACAAAAGCTTATCCAAGCATTACTGCAACGTTCGATTTTATTATGCAGAACGACAAGGCTGGAATAAATGATACGAATTCAGGAACCTTATTGCTTCAAAAAGATAAATATAAACTGTCGATCAGTGGTTTGGAAATCTATTGCGATGGTGTTTCGCAATGGACTTATATGGACGAAGCTGAAGAAGTGAATGTGAGCGAGGCTGGGAGCGAAGATGGAGCAATAAATCCTGCAACAATTTTTACAATTTACGAGAAAGGCTTTAAAAACAGTTACATCGGCGAAGGAACTAATGGCTCTAAGAAAACGTACAAAATTGAGTTAGTGCCAACTTCTAAATTGGAATTCACAAAATTGATAATTGAGATAGATCAGGTAACATATCAAATTATGAACGCAAAGATGTTTGGGAAAGATGGAAACATTTACACCATTAAAGTAAAATCTTTCACAACTTCCACCAATTATCCTGCTTCAACGTTTATTTTTGATGTTAAAAAACATCCCGGTATTACAGTAATAGATATGCGCTAGTCTATTCTATTCAGAAAGCTTTCAATTGCAAGGCGGTAAGAATCTAGTCCAAATCCCATTATACTACCCTTGCATGCAGGGCCAATAATTGATTCGTGCCTAAAGCTTTCTCGAGTCAGAATGTTAGAGATATGTACTTCTACCACAGGTGTTTTTATTCCTGCTATGGCATCGCGTATCGCAACGGATGTATGCGTGTAGGCACCAGCATTTAGTATTATTCCGTCACTGTCAAATCCATAATGATGAAGTTGGTTTATTATCTCGCCTTCAACATTCGATTGAAAATAAACAAGCTCTATGTTCAAAAACCTCTCTTTTAATTCAATAAAAAAGCATTCAAAATCTTTATTTCCATAAATACTCTTTTCTCGTATTCCTAAAAGGTTTAAATTTGGACCATTAATCACAATAATTTTCATCTTTCAATAGGTTTTTAATATTGATCCAAAGATAAAAATTAAAGTTGATTGAAAAAAAACACTTTACATGACCGTTATTATTGATAATTGTTGTAACTTATAGTCAAAAATAAAATAATTATGAAATGGGATGATAGCATCAGAGGGTTTGAAGACTATTTAAGACTTGAAAAAGCCCTATCACAGAATTCTATTAATGCTTATATCAATGATATAAACAAGTTGATGGACTTCTTAAAGAACAACTTTAAAGGTATTACACCGCAGAAAGTAAAATTAAACCATTTGAAGAGTTTCGTCGAATGGTTGAATGAGAAAGGTGTAAGTCCGCGTACTCAGGCCAGAACTATTTCTGGAATTAAATCTTTTTACAAATATTTGTTAATTGAAGAAAAGATCAACAGTGACCCAACATCACTTCTCGAATCTCCGAAAATTGGGCGTAAGCTTCCTGATGTTTTGAGCTTAGAAGAAATTGATCTGCTCATTAACTCTATTGATGTAGAAAAACCCGAAGGGCAGAGGAATAAAGCTATTCTCGAAACTTTATATGCTTGTGGTTTGCGTGTTTCTGAGTTGGTTAATCTGAAAGCAAGTAACTTATTCTTCGAACAAGGTTATGTGAAAGTTGAAGGGAAATCAAACAAAGAAAGATTAGTGCCAATTAGCAAAAGGGCAATAGTTGAAATTAAGAAGTACCAAGAAGGTTACAGAAAGTCTCTGAAGATTAGTCAAAGTGCTCAGGATATTCTTTTTGTAAACAGAAGGGGCCAAATTTTAAGTAGGGTAATGATTTTTACAATAATCAAGAACCTTGCTGAAAAGGTAAATCTTAATAAAAAGATTAGTCCGCATACATTTAGGCACTCTTTCGCTACCCATCTTATTGATGGTGGAGCTGATTTAAGAGCTGTACAAGAAATGCTTGGACATGAGTCAATATTGACTACCGAGATTTATACTCATCTTGATAGAGAGTATTTGAAAGATACAATTAATCAATTTCATCCACGTTCTTAATTGGGGATTTAAGATTGTGTAAAAAAGAGGCTGTCCGAAAAGGACAGCCTCTTTTGTTTTGTTCAATATCTATTAAAAAAAAGCCGATGTTGATACACCGGCTTTATTTTTAATAGATTTTTTTATTATGCAAGACGAGCTTTTAATGCTTCAAATTGCTCTTTCATTTCTTTTGGTAAATGAGCTCCAAATGCAGCTTGATGTTCTGCAATCAATTCGCACTCGTCTAACCAAAGGTTTTTGTCAACTTCTAATAAAGCGTCCATCAATTCAGCTTGGCCTTTAATACCTTCGATGTTGATGTCTTCTTTTTTAGGTAATAAACCAATTGGAGTTTCAACGGCTTCAACATTACCAAGAACACGTTCGATGATCCAACCCAATACACGGATATTGTCGCCATAACCTGGCCACAACCATTTTCCTTCAGGTGATTTGCGGAACCAGTTAACGTTGAAAATCAATGGCAATTTGCTCTTATCTGGTGCATTTTGGCCAATGCTTACCCAATGTCCGAAGTAGTCGCCCATGTTATATCCACAGAATGGTAACATTGCAAATGGGTCGCGGCGTACACCAGCTTTCAAACCGATAGCAGCAGCAGTAACTTCAGAGCCTACGATAGAGCCCATGAAAGTACCGTGGTTCCAATCGAATGCTTGGTAAACCAATGGCACAGTGCTTGGACGACGACCACCAAATAAGATTGCTGAAATTGGAACACCTGCTGGATCTTCCCAAGCTGGGTCAACAGCTGGACATTGGTTAGCTGGAGCTGTAAAACGAGCATTTGGATGAGCTACAGGCTCGCCCGATGCTGGATCGTAAACTTTATCTTTCCATGTAATAGTTCCTGCTGGACAATCCCAACCAATACCTTCCCACCAAATGTCACCGTCAGGTGTTACACCTACGTTAGTGAAGATGGTGTTTTTGTCGGCACTGTGCATTGCATTAGGGTTTGTTTCTTCAGAAGTAAACGGAGCTACACCAAAGAAACCTGCTTCTGGGTTAATTGCACGCAATACACCATTTTTGTCAAATTTCATCCAAGCGATATCGTCACCAACAGTTTCCACTTTGTAACCAGGAATAGTTGGGATCAACATAGCGAGGTTTGTTTTACCGCAAGCACTTGGGAATGCAGCAGCAATGTATTTCTTTTCGCCCTTTGGATTGGTAATACCCATGATAAGCATGTGCTCAGCCAACCAACCTTCGCGTTTTGCCATGTTCGATGCAATACGAAGTGCCAAACATTTTTTGCCCAACAACGCGTTGCCACCGTAACCTGAACCATACGACCAAATTTCGTTGGTTTCTGGGAAATGCGAAATGTATTTGTCGTCGATGCTTGGAGCACAAGGCCAACGAACATCTTTTTGTCCTGCTTCAAGTGGTGATCCAACAGTGTGGATACATGGGATAAACTCATCGTTGCCCAGTACGTCGAGAACAGCTTTGCCCATGCGGGTCATAATGCGCATATTCACAACAACATAAGCAGAGTCGGTCAATTCAATACCAATTTTTGCAATGTTTGAGCCAAGAGGTCCCATGCTGAAAGGGATAACGTACATGGTACGGCCTTTCATACAACCTTTGTATTTTTCAAGCATTTCAGCTTTCATCTCTGCAGGTGCTTTCCAGTTGTTGGTTGGACCAGCATCTTCTTTCTTTTCAGAACAGATAAATGTGCGGTTTTCAACACGTGCCACGTCGCTAGGATCGCTATTGAAAGCGTAGCTTCCTGGGCGTTTCTTATCGTCTAATTTAACAGCTTGACCTGATTTTACCATTTCATCAAGCAAACGCTGATTTTCTTCTTCAGAACCATCGCACCAATACACACTGTCGGGTTGGCAAATTTCTGCCCATTCTTTTACCCAAGCTAAAAGCTTTTGATTGTTTGTCATGTTCAATTTTTTATTATTTGTTTATAAATCTATTTTATTTAATTTATCAATAATTGCGTTTGCGAACGAATTTCGTCTTTATACTGTATTTTAGAATTGGAATAAATGATTGAATTTTATAACTGGTGGAGTTTGAATTATCCAATTTCATTTTTGCCCAAACCTTACAAATATAAACACATAATTGATTTTGTGGTTTTGAGCTTAAATGAACAGCTGTTTTGTTCACAATTTTTTAATTATAGAATCAGAGATAAAACATTCTTCAATGAGAATTAGTTCTTAAAAGAATCAATTCTTTTTAAATGATTGAAATACAATTTTTTATGTGAGTCGTGCTTTGGTTGAAGATGCTCAAATGTTTTTGATTTATAGTTTTACATTTCAAACGGAATTCTTTTATTTATTGTGATAGAAGTGGGGGTTACTTTTGCTTGAATTACAAAAATTTCAACACCATTAGTTATAGCTTTTTTTAATGTCTCAGAATATTCAGGATCGATTTCTTTGGCAGTCGAGAATTTGCTTACATCGCATCGTTGTACAATGTAGAGCATTATTGCTCTCATCCCTGCTTTTTTTACACGGATAAGTGTTTCTAGGTGTTTCCGTCCACGCAAGGTTATTGCATCGGGGAAGAGTGCAAAATCACCTTCTTTCATCGAGACGTTTTTGACTTCGAAAAAGCAGGTTTCGGTTTCGTTTTTGGCCATAATGTCAAATCGGCTGTCATCCCATTTTACTTCTCGAAAAACTTCGGTATAACCTGATAGCTCTGGTATTTCATGTTTAGAAATTGCTTCAAATGCGAGTTGGTTTGGATTGTTCGTATTTATGCCAACCCAATCGCCGTTGATTTTGATCATCTCCCATGTGAATTTAGTCTTTCGTAAAGGATTGTTTGTTGGCGAAAGGTAAACCTCTGCCCCAATTTCAATACAACTTTTCATCGAGCCGGTGTTTGTGCAATGTGCTGTAACTACTTCGCCATTGTCTAATTCGATATCGGCCAAGAAACGTTTGTAACGTTTCAATAATTTCCCATGTACTAGTGTTGCTTGAAATTCCATTTTTTGAACATCTTTTTTACTAATGGTTTAGGTTGAAGTAAGGTAACTGGATAAATTATATTTCACAATAATTTAATTTGAAGAATGGTTTTCGTCGACCAATATTGAAGAATAATTAATGCAAAAAGTCCCATCCGATTACTCCGATGGGACTTTTTTTTATTTTTTCATCCTTTATTTAACAAGTTGTTGCATCATCAGATTGATTTTGTCATCGGCTTGATTATTAGCTTCATCAAAATCAGACACTTTGTGTAGCTTGGCTTTCACCTCAAAGTAGAATTTAATCTTTGGCTCTGTTCCTGAAGGTCTAACAGAGACTTTGGAGCCATCTTCTGTGAAAAATTGTAGGACATCAGAAGTGATTTTTTGAGCAATTGGTTTTGAAGTACCTTCAATTATATTTCTTTCGGTCAGATCGAGATAATCTTTGATAATTGCGAGTTTCGAACCACCTAATTCTTTTGGGGGATCATTTCTGAAACCTTCCATAAGTTTATTAATTTCAATTGCACCTTGCTGTCCTTCGCGAACTACATATTTCATTTTTTCTTTTGAAAATCCGTATTCAACGTAGATGTCTTTGAGCAATTCGTAGAGAGTTTTGCCTTGATCTTTAGCCCATCCTGCAATTTCTGCCATCAAAACACACGAAGAAACAGAATCTTTATCTCGCACAAAATCAGCAGGCATAAAACCGAAACTCTCTTCGCCACCACCAATATATTTTTTTACACCTTCGTTATCGCGTATTACTTCAGCAATAAATTTGAAGCCGGTGTAGCAGTCAAAATATTCAATGTTGTTTTTCTTTGCAATTTCAGCAATTAGTTCTGATGTAACAATTGTCTTTACAATGAACTCATTTCCTTTAAGTTTGCCCAGTTTTTTGTATTGAGTAATGATATAATATAAAAATAGGAGAGCAGTTTGGTTTCCATTAACGATTATCCATTCTCCTTTGTCGTTTTTTGTGCACACGCCAATTCTGTCGGCATCAGGGTCGGTTGCCATAACTATGTCTGCATCAACTTCTGCAGCTTTTCTCATGGCCATATCCATTGCAGCAGGTTCTTCAGGGTTCGGAGAAATCACTGTTGGGAAATCGCCACTGACAATATCTTGCTCAGGAACGTGAATAACATTTGTAAAACCAGCAGCAGCTAGCGATTCAGGGACCAATTTTACACCTGTTCCGTGAATGGGGGTGAAAACTATTTTTAAATTGCCTTGTTTTTTTGCAATTTCAGGATTGATGATAACAGAAGTTGCTTTGGCTATGAAAAGTTTATCAAAATCGGCTCCAAGAATTGTGATATTTGCATCACTTCCATCCCATTTAATATCTTCAACATTAACCTTTTTAACTTCTTCTACAATTGCTTCATCGTGCGGGGCAACTATCTGAGATCCATCATCCCAATAAGCTTTGTAGCCGTTGTATTGTTTCGGATTGTGCGATGCTGTAAGAATAATTCCACTTTGACAGCCCAGTTCGCGAATAGCAAAAGATAATTCAGGGGTTGGTCGAAGATCTTCAAATAAATAAACCTTAAATCCATTGGCTGAAAATATTTTAGCGGCAGCTTCTGAGTATTTTCGGCTGTTGTTGCGGCAATCGTGGCCTATTGCAACTTTTATTTCCGGTAGATTGGCAAAAGCTTTTTTTAAGTAATTAGCTAATCCTTGAGTTGCAGTACCAACGGTGTAAATATTCATCCGGTTGATTCCGGCACCCATAATTCCTCGCAATCCGCCAGTGCCAAATTCAAGGTTTTTATAAAATGAGTTAATTAATTCAGTTTTATCTTCGTTGTTGAGCATAGCTTCAACTTGCGACCTTGTTTCCTGATCGAAGGAGTCGCTTAACCATTTTCTTGCATTAGATTCTACAATTGCAAGTAAATCAGTATTTGTCATATATCTACTTTTGATTTAAATTTGAAAGACACTCTTTCAGGCTGTCTTTCCAGTTTGGGATTCCTATTCCAAAGGAGCTTCTGATCTTTGTAGTATCGAGCACCGAATATTTAGGTCTTTTTGCTTTTGTTGGAAATTTATCCGATTTAATTGGTTTTACTTCGCAATTAATGCCAGCAATATTGACAATTTCCTGAGCAAATTCATACCAAGAGCAAGATCCTTGATTTGTGTAATTGTATATTCCAGGTTGATATGCGGTTGGGTTCAATATTGATTTAATGATTATGTCGATAATAGTATTTGCGAGGTCGCGGGCATAAGTAGGAGAGCCAATTTGATCATCAACAACTTCTATTGAGGCATTTTCTTTGGACTTCGAAAGAATTGTTCGAATAAAATTGTGCCCGTATTCAGAATACAACCATGAGGTGCGAAGGATTATATAGTTATCAAAAACTGTTTTGATCTTTTCTTCGCCTTCAAGTTTTGTTTGACCATATATTGACATCGGATTGGTCTCGTTGTCTTCTGTATATGGTATATTTGTTTCACCATCAAATACATAGTCGGTTGATATGTGAATGAGAAAAGCATCCTGCATGGCACATGCTGCAGCAAGAACTTGAGGTGCCAATGAATTTACTTTCCGAGCTGTTTTATAGTTGTCTTCAGCTCCTTCAACATCAGTAAAAGCAGCGCAGTTAACAACTATTGCAGGCCTACTTGCTTCCATAAATACAGATACTGCATCCGGATTTGTAATATCCAACATATCTACATCTGTATAGATAAATTGTAACCCAGGGAAATTCTTACATATTCTTCTTAACTCGTTGCCTAACTGTCCGTTTGCTCCAGTTACTAGTATCTTGCTGTTCATATATTAAAATATAAAATTGTGTTCGTTTTTTGCGAATAAAGGTAATTCACGATCTTTCTTAGACAAATGAATATCTTTTTCTTCTAATTTCCAATCGATATTGATTGTTGGGTCGTTAAAAATGATTCCGCCTTCACATTCGGGATGATAAAATTCATCGCATTTATATTGAAATACAGCATCTTCACTTAACACAACAAAACCATGGGCAAACCCTTTTGGAATTAGAAATTGTTTTTTATTATCTTCGTTTAATTCTACTCCAAACCATTGGCTATAAGTTGGAGAGCCCTTCCTTAAGTCAACAGCAACATCAAAAACACATCCTTTAACAACTCTGACTAATTTTGCTTGTGCATGAGGGCCTAACTGATAGTGCAATCCCCGGAGCACTCCAAAGCTAGATTTTGATTCATTATCTTGAACAAAGTTGTATTTTAATCCGTAATTTTCAAATATTTTTTCATTAAAAGACTCAAAAAAATAGCCTCTGTTATCACCCAAAATGGTTGGTTCTATTATAAATAAATCTTCAATAGGTGTATCAACTAATTTCATTTTTCCTCAATCAAATTTAATAAATATTTTCCGTATTGGTTGTTCCTCAGTGGATAAGCTAGTTTCTCAACTTGTTGTTTATTTATCCACCCTTTACGATAAGCAATTTCTTCGAGGCAGGCTACTTTTAAACCTTGTCGTTGTTCTATTGTTGCAATAAAGTTTGATGCTTGCATAAGGCTTTCGTGTGTTCCTGTATCGAGCCATGCCATTCCTCTTCCCATTAACTCAACTTTTAATCTGTTTTCTTCGAGATAGAGCCGGTTTAAATCAGTAATTTCAAGTTCACCTCTGCCCGAAGGTTTCAGGTTTTTTGCTTTTTCAACTACATCGTTGCTGTAAAAATATAAGCCGGTAACTGCATAGTTCGATTTAGGATTCTGAGGCTTTTCTTCGATACTAACTACTTTGCCTGTTTTGTCAAATTCAACAACGCCATATCGTTCTGGATCTGTCACATAGTAACCAAAAACAACGGCTCCATCTTCAATGTTGGAGGCTTGGGTTAGTTGTCCTGAAAGGCCATATCCATAGAAAATATTATCTCCCAACACTAGGCATACGTTATCGTTGCCAATAAATTCTTCACCAATTAGAAATGCTTGTGCTAGGCCGTCGGGACTTGGTTGTATTGCATATTCAATATTAACTCCTAACTGAGAGCCATCTAAGAATAAATCCTGATACAAATGAATATCTTTTGGAGTTGAAATGATAAGAATATCTCGGATTCCGGCAAGCATTAAGACCGATAGTGGATAATAAATCATTGGTTTATCATATATCGGCAATATTTGTTTTGATATGCTTTGTGTTAAAGGATATAAGCGAGTACCTGCTCCTCCAGCTAAAATTATTCCTTTCATTTAAACCTATTTTAAGTTGTTGAATATCTTTTGAGTCAAATTTATTTTCAAATATCTATGTCAATACTCTTTTTTGCTGAATCAATCAGCTCTGTTTTAATCTTTTAATTTGCTGATCAGAACGTTATTCAGGGTTGACATTGTTATCTGTAATGTTTAATTAGTTGATTTTTAATTTAATAATTGTTGATGTCAGATGTTTGAATAGAATTAAATATAGATATACTTACCTTACTTTTATTTAACTTCAAGATTAATAAAATCTTTTCGTTGACCAAACTTAAATCGGGACTAATTTATGAATATTCTTCTGCTCGATATTCAATTTTTTGATTTCCATTATTTTATTAATTATTATTTTGAACCAGAATTGTTTTCCCTGTGAATAATTTGTAAAGATCAGGCTGTATAAAGAGTATAATAACACAATAATTTTAAAAATTGAATATTGAATCGATCTGATTGTTATTTTCGTGAGAATTTTTAATTTTTATTCATCTTTTTTGTAATTATTTGGGAATGAGAAAATGGCGTATTGAAGACTCTGCCGAGTTGTATAACATTAATGGTTGGGGTGTTGATTATTTTTCTATTAATGATGATGGTCATATCATTGTAACTCCGAAAAAGGGTTGTGTTTCAGTCGATCTAAAAGATTTGATTGATGAATTGTCGTTAAGGGATGTGTCGACCCCAATGTTGATTCGATTTCCTGATATTCTTGATAATCAGATTGATATTATCTCGCAATGCTTTCAGTCTGCGGCTAAGGAATATGGATATAAAGCTCAAAACCATATTATTTATCCGATTAAGGTTAATCAAATGCGGCCGGTTGTTGAAGAAATTGTGAGTCATGGTAAAAAATATAATATTGGGCTAGAAGCCGGTTCAAAGCCAGAGTTGCATGCAATTATTGCAATTAATACCGATCCTGATTCAATGATCATTTGCAATGGATATAAGGATGAAGACTATATTGAACTTGCTCTTTTGGCTCAAAAAATGGGCAAACGTATTTTCATCGTTGTAGAAAAACTAAATGAGCTGAAACTTATTGCATCGATAAGTAAAAGGCTGAAAATAAGACCAAATATTGGTATTCGAATTAAACTTGCCAGTACCGGTTCAGGTAAATGGGAAAGTTCGGGCGGAGATGTTAGTAAATTTGGTCTTTCGTCGAGTGAACTATTAGAAGCAGTAGATTACTTACAAAAGAACAAACTTGATGATTGTTTTAGGTTCATTCATTTTCATATAGGAAGTCAGATTACTAAGATAAGGCGTATCAAAAATGCGTTGCGCGAAGCTTCACAGTACTATGTCGAACTTTACAAGCTTGGTTTTAAGATCGAATTTGTAGACATTGGTGGTGGCCTAGGCGTTGATTACGATGGAACTCGTTCGTCGAACAGTGAAAGCAGTACAAATTACACGGTTCAAGAGTATGTAAACGACTCGGTTAGTACATTTGTTGATGTGAGCGAAAAAAATGGGCTTCCACACCCAAATATAATTACAGAATCGGGCCGTTCTTTAACCGCGCACCATTCGGTTCTGGTCTTTGAGGTTTTGGAAACTGCAACTTTACCTGAGTGGGATGAGGAAAAAGATTTTATTAGCCCCGACGATCATGAGTTGCTACAGGAAATGTATACTATTTGGGAGAACCTCAACCAAAAAGGAATGCTTGAGAGTTGGCATGATGCACAACAAATTAGGGAAGAAGTTTTAGATCGATTCAGTTTGAACTTAGTTGATTTAAAGACTCGTGCAAATGTAGAACGCCTCTTCTGGAGTATAGCTCGTGAGGTATATGATTTGGCCGAAGAAACGAAACATTCTCCTTATGAATTAAAGCAATTGCCTAAAATGCTTGCAGATAAGTATTTCTGCAACTTTTCTTTATTTCAGTCTTTACCAGATTCGTGGGCTATTGACCAAATTTTTCCAATTATGCCAATTCACAGGTTGGAAGAAAAGCCAACTAGAAATGCTACAATTCAGGATATTACATGCGATTCGGACGGTAAAATTGATAATTTCATTGCCACAAAGAACGTCTCTTATTATTTGCCTTTACACAAATTAAAGAGCACCGAATCATATTATATTGGTGTGTTTTTAGTTGGTGCTTATCAGGAAATTTTGGGCGATTTGCACAACTTATTTGGAGATACAAATGCCGTACACGTTTCTGTTTCTGAAAAAAATTATCATATAGAGCAGGTGATTGATGGCGAAACTGTAGCCGAAGTTCTTGACTACGTTCAGTATAATCCGAAAAAACTTGTTCGAACGGTCGAAACTTGGGTGACAAGTTCTGTAAAGCAAGGAATAATAACAGCTCAGGAAGGGAAGGAGTTTTTATCTAACTATAGGTCAGGGCTATATGGTTATACTTATTTAGAATAATTTTTCTATTTCGAATTAGTTTTATTAGTTGTTACTAAAAAATAATCAAAATAGGTTGACTTTAACGTAAACTATAATTAAATTATATACGTTATTTGTTTTAAGATGATTTTTTAATAAAGCACTGAATATTAAATATTCTTTGATATGAAAATAGTAATACTAATAATCGAAATCGTTGTTGCAACATTGTTTATTCTGGCTGCAATAATGAAACTGGTTAGTTCTTATAAGATAAGACGAGAAAATCCGGAAGATGGTCTTTTTGCTCCGTTAAAGTATTTGCGGATCGTTTCTTATATTGAAATTGTAGCATCAGTGTTTCTGGTTGTTCCATCATTAATTGATTCATATCGTTATGTAACTGTTATTTCTGCTATAACTTTGATTGTGATCATGATTGGAGCACCTATCTCACATTTGAAAATGGGAGAACACAAAGAAGCTTCTATTACAGCTATTCTACTTTTTCTTTTAGTGTACATTACTTTTTTTCAATTCTTTGCAACTTAAAATATTTACTTACAAATAAAAAAAGCGAATAATTAAATCAATTATTCGCTTTTTTATTGGCTAATGTTTATTTACTTACGATAAACTATTCCAATGCCGTCTATTTTCTTTGTAATTATTGGTTCGCCCCGATATCCAATTTTTCCAACGCCTTCAACTTTAGCATCTAGTTCTTTAGTTGCATATACCGAGGCATTTCCAACCCCCGAAACCCTACAAACCACATATTGTGCCTCAAAATGATCGGCATCGATATTCGCAGCGCCTTCGGAGATAGCTGTAAATTCATTAGCGATACCTTCAAATTCCATGTTGACGCCGCCAGACGCTTTTGTTTTAAATGTATCGGCCTTAATCATCATTTTAATATTTGCGCCACCCTCAACGTTCATATTAAAATTCTTCATTTCAATATATCCATCGGTTGTAAGGTAAACCCCGCCTTCAATTTTAATATCTTCAAGATCTTTTACTGTAATTGTAAGCAATACTTCATCGGTACCAATGTTCTTTACATTAGTTTCAACGCTTAGCTCTTCATTCTTGATGTTAATGTGAATTTTATCAATTAAATCTTTAGCAGTTTTCAAAACCACTGATGATTTTTCTCCCTGAATCAGTTTTACATTATATCCACCTTGTAGTTTTATCTTAGAAAATGAACCTTCGTCAAAAGTTTTCTCCGAATAACCTGATTTGCTTTTGTTTATATCTGTGGTGCATGATGTTAGAAGAGAAACTATAAGGATCCCAAGTAATGCAAAAACTGAATTTGCTTTTATTGTTCTCATAATAGACTTTGTTTAGTAATGACTCAAAAATAGATTGAATCATTTTAATTGGAAATCTTTAATCGATTAAATACTCATAACAATCGGTAAAAGGATTTTTGCCTATTTGTTTAAGTAGTTTGTTAATTTGTAAAGGTATATTGAGGTATATAAAAGAGTAATAATAATTAAAAAGGTTGTGGCAATATTCATTTTTGAAAGATTTTCTTCTGTTGATAATAAGAATAATGCATATAATACTGCTGGTACATTAAAGGATAGTAGTAGCTGGGCAAAAATCGGCTTCATACTTTTTCGAAGCTTAGTTGCAACGAAAATAACTGTGAATCCGATCAAGAAAGAGATGATCGCAATAAAAAATTGTTTTTCAATGCAAAGAAAAATGCCATAAAGGACAGGAATAGCACCAAAGAAAAATAATATCCGGCTAAGGCTCCGAAACAAAGTGAGATTCTGCGATTCGTTATAACTGATTGGAAATAAGCTTTTAGAAGGAAGTTGACGAGGTTTAAATTCATCTTTTTCCAAATCGTCAATAGATGAAATAATTTCTCTTCTCAAGGCTTCTTTTATTGCAGCCTTTACAGCATGTGGTTGATAATGTTCTCTAAATCTGATTATTGAGATAATTTCTTCGTCCGAAACTTCTTTTAATCGATATTCAAAAGAATTTCCATCGTTTTTATCTGTTGAATCAATCGTCATTTTTCTATTTTTGTTTTGTAATTTACAAATCCATTTTAATACAAAAGTACGAATACTTATGAAGAACTTTGTTTTTTATAATAATACAAAGATTTTATTTGGGAAGGGTAAAATTGAATCAATTACAACAGAAATTCCTGAAGACGCTAAGGTCTTAATGATCTATGGCGGAGGTAGTATCAAGGAAAATGGGGTTTATGATCAAGTTATTGATGCCTTAGGTGATATTGAGTTTTATGAATTCTCGGGCATAGAACCTAATCCTACTTACGAAAAGTGTATGAAAGCACTTGAAATAGTTGAGGATAATGACATTGACTTCTTGCTAGCTGTTGGAGGTGGTTCTGTTGTTGATGCAACTAAGTTTATCGCAGCCGCCTATTATTTTCAGGGAACAGATCCATGGGATATATTGGCTCACAGTGAAGAAGTTTTTGAAGCCTTGCCAATTGGAGTTGTCCTTACATTGCCGGCTACAGGTTCTGAAATGAATGGTAATGCTGTAATAACAAGGGCTGAGTACAAACAAAAACTATCTTTTTCTTCTCCTGAAGTTTTGCCTCAATTTTCAGTTCTCGACCCTCGGGTTATTGAATCTTTACCTGCAAGGCAAATTGGCAATGGTGTTGTAGATGCTTTCATCCATGTGATTGAACAATATTTGACTTACCCGGTCGATGCAAAGATCCAAGATCGAATTGCCGAGGGTGTTTTGCTAACGCTTATTGAAGAAGGTCCGAAAGTATTAAAAGACCCTACTAATTACGATGCCTGTGCTAACTTTATGTGGTCGGCCACAATGGCTCTTAATGGAATAATAAGCAGCGGTGTTCCTGAAGATTGGACAACTCACATGATTGGACATGAAATTACAGCATTACACGGTGTTGATCATGCCAGAACATTGGCAATTGTTCTTCCGGGAGTAATGAATATAATGCGCGAGTCAAAAAAATTAAAACTTATTCAGTATGCTCAACGAGTTTGGGGCATTGAAAATAAAGACGATAATACAACTATTGATCTTGCGATTACGAAAACTGTTGAATTCTTCGAATCATTGGGATTGCCAACTCGGCTTCGTGAGTATAAAATACCAATGACAACAATTGATGAAATTGTTGAAAGAATGGAAGAGCGTGGAGATGTCAATATTGGTGAAAATAAATTAGTTGGCATTGATGAAATTAGAAAGATACTAACAGACAGGTATTAATTGATTATTAATTATAATATTGAAAATCCTGTTTCTGTTTGAAGCAGGATTTTTTTTTAATGTTAATCTATCTGTTTTGTTCCTTAGTACGATGTTTGTTCCCTAATAAAAGTGGATAATATTTTTATTTTTGTACAAGGCTTCTCAATTAACAGCAACAAAGATGAAAGAAGATAGCAGGTTTGAATTAGTCCTTAGGGAAATGCTTTTACTCTTTAAAGAGAAAGGAGTAAATGCAGACTTAAAGAAAGTTGAAGATGCAGCACGAACAGCCTATGATATTCTTGGCGATTTGAGCTGGGAATCAGGCAATCCCATTATTTTTCATTCAATGGCTGTTGCTAAAATTGTTGCCATTGAAATTGGATTAGGTACCGATCCAATTGTTGCAGCCTTACTTCACAATGTTTTCGAAAGCTCAGGCGAAAAAGATGATTTAATTGGAAAATTACCTCAGGTGTTTGGCGATCAAGTTGTTAGTCTTCTCGATGGGCTTATTAAGATTAATTCCATCGATACAGTTACAATCTCTGTCCATTCTGAAAATTTCCGGCGTTTATTGTTGGCTCTTTCTGGCGATTTTAGAGTTGTTCTTATCAAAATTGCTGATAGGTTGGAAGATATGCGCCATCTCGACAATCTGCCTGAAGAATTACAGAATAAGTATGCCAACGAGTCGTCTTATTTATATGCACCCTTAGCTCATCGCTTGGGAATTTACAGCATAAAAACAGAGCTCGAAGATACTTCGTTAAAATACATTAAGCCAGATGAATATGGCAAAATTGTAGAACAACTTGAAGCAACCGTCGAAGAGAGGAAGAATTTTGTTTCCGTTTTCGTAAAACCTATCGAAGAGAAACTAAAAGCCAAAGGTTTCAAATTCGAAATGAAAGCCCGAACCAAATCAATTTATTCCATTTGGAATAAGATGAAAAAGCAACGGGTTAGTTTCGAAGAGGTTTTCGATCTGTTCGCTATCCGTATTATTATCGATTCTGATTTTGAAAACGAAAAATCTGATTGTTGGCAAGCTTACTCTATTGTAACAGAAGAATATCAGCCAAATACAGAGCGGATGCGAGACTGGATCTCTATTCCAAAATCGAACGGATACGAATCGCTTCATACAACAGTGATGGGTCCCCAGGGAAAATGGGTAGAAGTTCAGATTAGGACCAAAAGAATGGACGAAGTTGCCGAAAAAGGCTTGGCTGCTCATTGGAAATACAAAGGAGGTAAAGGTGATGCAGATCTCGACAAGTGGTTAACAAGCATTCGTGAAATGCTTGAAAATCCTGCTGGTAATGCCAAAGAGGTGCTTGAAGATTTCAGAACAAATGTATATGAAGATGAGATTTTTGTGTTTACCCCGAAAGGCGATTTAAGAAAACTTCCAGCAGGGTCAACAATCCTCGATTTTGCCTATGAAATTCACTCCGGATTAGGTGATAAATGCGTTGGCGGAAAGGTAAACCAGAAGAAAGTTACAATTAAGCACAAGCTAAAAAATGGAGATCAGGTTTCTATTGATACGGCAACAAATCAAAAACCGAAGCTCGACTGGCTCGATTTTGTAGTTACATCGAAAGCAAAAAACCGTATAAAATCCAGTTTAAATGAAGAACGAAAGCGTGAAGCTGAAAATGGAAAAGAAATTGTAAAACGAAAATTCAAAAACTGGAAGATCGATTATAGCGAAGAGAATATTCGAAAGTTGCTGGCTCACTTCAAAGCTAAAACGGCTCAAGATATTTATTATGCTGTTTCAACTGGTGGTATTGAGGCTCTGGAACTAAAAAATGTACTTAAGGAGAACGATGATCAGGAGCAAAAGGCAAAAGATGTACTTGGAGAGCTTTTGCCTAAGAAGGTGGTTGAAAACCTTATGTTCGACTCGGGCGATGAATTTCTTGTGATCGACAAAGATCTGAAAGATGTTGTATATAAACTTGCAAGATGTTGTAACCCAATTTTTGGAGACGAAATCTTTGGTTTTATTACAATTCGCGAGGGAATTAAAATTCATAGGACAGCTTGTCCCAATGCCAAACAAATGCTCGATCGTTATCCATATAGGTTTGTGAAAGCCAAATGGCGGTCGACAAAACAATATAATTCATTTCAGGCAACGGTGCATCTTTCTGGTACAGATAGGACCGGAATTGTTGGCGATATTTCGCATATTATTGCAAAAGATGTTGGTATTCAAATGCGTTCTATTAATGTTGATACAAAGAATGGCAATTTTGAAGGAACGTTAAGGGTTTTTGTGAATAATGTTGAACATCTTGATTTTTTGATGCATAAACTTAAAAATATCAAGGGTATAGTTCAAGTTTCGAGGGGAGATTTTTGATGAAACGAGCATGGCTGACGGCCACAACAAGGATATGTATAACTTTTGCGAGATCCATGAGTGGAGACATTGAAGTTCAAAGTTAAAAATTTAAATCCAATAGATAAACAGTAACTTAACACAGATATATACGAATGAAAGTTTTAGTTTGTCCCAACTCAATGAAAGGATCTTTGTCGGCAATTGACTTTGCAAACGCCGTTGTTGAGGGATTGAAATTTTCGGGGATTACTGAAGTTGAAAAAATCCCGGTTGCTGACGGAGGAGATGGAACTGCCGAAATTCTTGCACTTTCTTTAAATGCTCAGTTTGTAGCGAGCAAAGTAAAGGATCCTTTGGGAAGAGATATTGAGAGTGGGTTTTACTTAACCTCCAATAACATTGCAATTATTGAAATGGCATCGGCCTCGGGCCTTAGGTTGCTCAATCCAAATGAATATTCAGCATTTTATTCATCAAGTTTTGGTACTGGTCAGCTCATTAGAGATGCAGTTGAGACAGGTGCAAAAAAAATATTGCTTGGAGTAGGAGGAAGTGCAACTGTAGATGGAGGAATGGGAGCATTAATGGCGTTGGGCGTAAAATTCTTCAGCTCAAAAGAGATGCTTACACAAGGGAATGGGCTAACAATGGGCGAAGTTGTTGATATTCAAGTGGACAATGCTTCTCAACTTTTAAATGGGGTTCAGATCATAATTCTAACAGACGTAATAAATCCTTTATTGGGTGTCGATGGAGCCGTTCCGGTATTTGCGCCCCAAAAAGGCATAGAGAGAGACAAAATTCGTGGGCTTGAACGAAATCTTTCGCTATTTGCCGGAGCCGTCTTTCAATCGACAGGTAAAGATATCTCTAAAATGAAAAGTGGTGGTGCTGCCGGTGGAATTGCCGCTTCTTTTCATGCTTTGTTGAACGCTAAAATTGTTGATGGCGCTTCGTTTATCCTCAGTGAGACAGGGTTTTATAGCAAGGTGAATTCTGTTGATGCTATTATTACCGGCGAAGGTCTTTTTGATGAAACGTCACTCTCGGGGAAAGTTACAGGTGAGATTATTCGTTTTGGAATGGAAATTGATATACCTGTTTTTGTTATTTGTGGT
>Ga0209373_10001834_pt1 | contig 23387 bp, 21 predicted proteins | sample Higcelweek5metaG_FD_187173 | JGI IMG/M metagenome (GOLD analysis project Ga0209373, IMG submission 187173) | Freshwater pond sediment microbial communities from the University of Edinburgh, under environmental carbon perturbations - High... | ecosystem: Environmental > Aquatic > Freshwater >... | reverse complement strand
CCTTTCAAGATGATAGCATTAGATCTTGATTCAGATGAATCCATTAACACTTTGCCGGATAGACTTTTTAAAGAAATAAGCAAATTAGATGTTTTAATAAATAATGCCGGCTTTTTGGTAGCTGGTATAGCTGAAGAAATTCCAATAGATTTAGGTAGAAAACAATTTGAAACTAATTTCTGGGGAACTATTAAGTTAACCAACGCCATATTACCGCATTTTAGAAAGCAAAAATTTGGTAAAATTATAACCTTAGGTTCAATAGTTGGTCTTGTTTCATTTCCTAATGCTGCTTACTATTCTGCCTCAAAACATGCATTAGAAGGGTATTTCAAATCATTACGATATGAGTTGAACGAGTTTAATGTAAGTGTCGCAATGATTCAACCAGCGGCCTTTAAGACAAATATTATGAATAACTCATCTTCGCCAATTGCAAAAATTGAAGATTACAATTCATTGAGAGCCAAAATTGAAAAATTCTCATTTGAATTGGAAAAAAGTGCCGAAGATCCTATGATGGTTGCTAAAAAAGTAATGGAAGTTATTGAGAAAGATAGACCTAAATTTAGAAACATTGTGGGCAAAGGAACTTCTACACTTATCAATTTACAGCATTTTGCTTATGGAATCTTAGAAAAAAATATACTTAAACAATTAAATAATTCTTAAACTAAATAAAATGAAAGCATTTATAGTAACAAAATACAGTAAAAAAGAAAAATTACAACTTATCCAAGTAGAAGAACCAATTGCAAAAGAAAATGAAGTCCTAGTGCAAATTCATGCAGCGGGTGTTAATCTCTTAGATTCGATGATAAAGCAAGGAGAATTCAAAACCTTTTTGCCTTACAAAACCCCAATCATAAATGGACACGATATGGCTGGGACTGTGGTTAAAATAGGACCAGGTGTAAAGAAATTCAAAATTGGTGATGAAGTCTATTCGAGAGTAGGAGATTACAGAATAGGTACTTTTGCGGAATACATTGCTGTCGATGTAAACGATTTAGCTTTGAAACCAAAGAATCTATCAATGGAAGAAGCAAGTTCTATTCCGTTAGTTGGTTTGACAGCTTGGCAAGCTTTAGTTGAAATAGCGAAGGTAAAAAAAGGACAAAAAGTTTTTATACAAGCAGGCTCAGGAGGTGTTGGTACTTTTGCTATTCAATTAGCGAAACATTTGGGGGCTTATGTTGCAACAACCACAAGTTCAAAAAACATTGATTTGGTAAAAAGTCTTGGCGCAGATTTGGTAATTGATTATAAAACACAAGAATTTTCTAAACTACTCAAAGACTATGATTTAGTAGTACATAGTAATCGAGAAAAGATAGTATTAGAACAATCATTAGGTATCTTAAAAAAAGGAGGTCAATTAATTTCGTTAGTAGGGCCGCCAACACCTGAGTTTGCAGAAGAAATCGGTTTACCTTGGTATTTAAAATTAATAACAAAATTGATAAGTTCAAGTGCAAAGAAAAAAGCAAAGAAATTAAATGTGTCTTTTAAATTCTTGTTTATGAGAGCAGAAAGTAATCAGTTAGGAGAAATAACAAAACTAATAGAAGCAGGAATTATCAAACCAGTAATCGACAAAGTGTTTCCATTTGAGCAAACTAACGAAGCATTGTCTTATGTGGAAACTGGTAGATCAAGAGGAAAGGTTGTTGTAAAAGTTAAGTAATCTTTATTGAATATTTTTCTTTGTATAACTGTTCACTACTAAAATGCAACTGTTTCAACTTTAAAAATGAAATGTACAATTAATTGAGTGGATATCAAACGCTGCTAATTTTCCTTTAAGCCGTTTTCAAGTTTTCAATGATTAAAGCAAAAAATCCGACTTGTCTATGAGTCGGATTTTGTTTTATTTAATTGGAAGATTTGTTTAGAATTCAATTCCGTGGAATCTAGTTCTTATTATTCTTATCTTGTTCTTTATTCTGATTGTATTTTTCAATGTCACGTTTTGCTTTATTCCCGTATTTACGAGCATAATAGGCTCCAATTAAAACCACGATAAGAAATAAAATTTGTTGTGTCATTTTGTAATTCAAGTATTATCTGGTTGATAATTAGTTTTTATTTTGTGGGCACGGATTGTGAATCCTCGCTATCGGGTTTTGTTTGTTTTGTGGGTGTGGTTGTGAATTTCCGCTATTGGGTTTGTTTTTTAAAGATTTTATTTAATTTATTAGCCGTTCTTATATTCATTAATTCCCAAAGTACAATAAATAAAAAAGCACTCAATTGTATCGTAATTATCAAATATGAGTCTTTGAATTTTTGTCCAAAAGTCAATTGTTGATTAGTTGCGATATAGTTATTATTAAACTCATTAATTTTTATGATAGAATCATTGCCTCCATTATATGCGTCTAAATAAACTAAACCATCATTCTGTTTAATAGAATAAAAAACATTTGTAGTATCCTCTATTTTTTTAAAGTAAAGAGTTTCTTTTTTTGACCCAAATAGATTAAATATATTTGTAGCAGTAATTGTGGCTAACAACAAAAGTAGAATGATTGAATATGTAATTGCTGTTTGTTTTTTCTTTTTTATTTCATTGTTTGTAAGTAATATTTTTTTCTCAATTTTTGATGTGTTTTCAATTCTATGAGTGAATTTTATATTTGAATTGATTAAATTTGAATTATTATCTTTCATTTCAATTAGGCCCTCAAATTGAACAAACTCTTCTTTTCTAAATAAATCAAATTTGAATGCTGCTGATTTATCATCATTGGTGTTAACAGTCACATTTAAACCTTTGCTAAATTCTGTTGCCTTGATGTCTAACCATTTACAATTGTCAGGTAGTTCTATTGTGATATCTTTTTCTGTCAACTTACTATTAATATCAATGTCACCGTTGTTTATTAATGCCCCTTTAATATAAACAATGTTTTTATTAATTGGCATTTTGTTATGAAGAAGTTCAATTTCCTTAAAGTTATTCGCAACATTATTTAGTAAGTCAATTAAGCTTAACTCTACATAGGTTACTTTACCAGGATATTTTTTTCGTTTAAAAAGATCAACGGATAAAAATCCGAAAATAATTGTTGCAATTGTTCCAATTAGTCCAAGAATTAAACTTAAATCCATATTTATTAATTGTATAATAGTTTGTTAAAATACTGCTAATTTATTCATAAACACAACTTCTATTTTTAAGAACATCTAAATTTGGGTTGATTGTATAAGTAAAAAAACTTCCCTCAAATATAATCAATTTTTCCTACAAACCTTTTGCAAGTTTTCAACAGCTAAAACAAAAAATCCGACCTGCTTTCACAAATCGGATTTAATCTATTTTATTTGTTCTAAAGACTACAAGTGAATCACTTCACCATAAGCCTCAGCTACAGCTTCCATAACCGCTTCACTCATGGTTGGGTGCGGGTGAACTGCTTTTAAGATTTCGTGTCCTGTAGTTTCTAATTTACGCGCTACAACTGCTTCTGCAATCATATCGGTAACGCCAGCACCAATCATGTGACAACCTAACCATTCACCGTATTTCGCATCGAAAATTACTTTTACAAATCCGTCTGGAGTTCCAGCTGCTTTTGCTTTTCCTGAAGCTGAGAATGGGAATTTACCTACTTTGATTTCATATCCTTTTTCTTTCGCTTGTTTTTCAGTCATACCCACAGAAGCAATTTCTGGAGTCGCATACGTACAACCTGGAATATTTCCGTAATCTAGTGGCTCAACGTGTAAACCTGCAATTTTTTCCACACATAAAATACCTTCAGCAGAAGCAACGTGTGCTAAAGCTTGTCCTGGTGTTACATCACCAATTGCGTAGTAACCTGGAACGTTAGTTTGGTAGTATGCGTTAACTAAGATTTTATCTCTATCGGTAGCAATACTGGTTTCTTCTAATCCGATGTTTTCGATGTTGGTTTTAATTCCAACTGCTGATAATAAAATATCGGCTTCTAAAACTTCTTCTCCTTTTGCTGTTTTAACGAATGCTTTAACTCCGTTTCCAGAAGTATCAATTCTTTCTACAGAAGAATTTGTCATTACGTTGATTCCTGCTTTTTTCAACGAACGCTCAAATTGTTTTGAGATGTCTTCGTCTTCTACTGGAACTACGTTTGGCATAAATTCTACAATCGTAACTTCAGTTCCCATTGCGTTATAGAAATGAGCAAACTCAACTCCAATCGCACCAGAACCTACTACAATCATTTTCTTTGGTTGCTCAGCTAACGTCATCGCTTGGCGGTAACCGATTACTTTTTTACCATCTTGCGGTAAGTTTGGTAATTCGCGAGAACGTGCTCCTGTTGCAATGATGATATGATCTGCAGTATATTCAGTAACTTTTCCGTCAGCAGCAGTAACGTCTACTTTTTTACCTGGTTTTACTTTTCCAAAACCATCAATAACGTCGATTTTATTTTTCTTCATTAAGAATTGAACACCTTTGCTCATTCCTTCTGCTACATCACGAGAACGTTTTACAACAGCAGAAAAATCTTTGTCAAATTCCTTAACGGTTAATCCGTAATCTGAAGCATGTTTTAGGTAATCAAAAACTTGAGCCGATTTTAATAATGCTTTCGTTGGAATACAACCCCAGTTTAAGCAAATTCCACCCAAATTTTCTTTTTCGATAACGGCTACTTTGAAGCCTAATTGTGATGCTCTAATAGCAGTTACATAACCACCAGGACCACTTCCTAAAACTATGATATCGTATTTCATTTTTAAAAGTATTTCAGTTTTATTTATAAGTTGCGAATTTAAGGAATTATTTCAAATTATTCTACTTCCACGGCAAATTGAGAATCATATAGTTTTTTGTAGTAACCATTTGCTTTAGTAACTAATTCTTGATGCGTGCCTTGTTCTACAATTTGACCTTTGTCCATTACAATAATTTTACTTGCATTAACAATAGTTGCCAAGCGATGTGCAATAACAATGGAAGTTCTATCCTTAGTAATGGTTTCCGTAGCTTTTTGAATTAATTCTTCGGAATGTGTGTCGATTGAGGAAGTGGCTTCATCTAAAATCAAAATGCTCGGATTACTCACATACGCTCTCAAAAAGGCAATCAACTGGCGTTGACCAGAAGATAGCATTACACCACGTTCTTTTACATTGTAGTCGTAGTCTTCTGGTAAGCTCATGATGAAATCGTGCACACCAATTTTTTTTGCAGCAGTAATAACATCTTCTCTCGAAATGGTTTCGTTATGCAGTGTAATATTGTTGTAAATACTATCCGAAAACAAGAAAACGTCCTGTAAAACAATTGCAATTTGCTTGCGAAGACTTTCTAAAGTGTATTCGTTAATGTTTCGGTTATCAATAGTAATTTCACCAGAATTGATTTCGTAAAAACGATTCAATAAATTAATGATGGTCGATTTTCCAGCACCTGTACTTCCAACAATAGCAATGGTTTCTCCAGGTTGTACTTTAAGATTGATTCCTTTCAAAACTTCTTCATTTTTGATGTAACTAAAACGAACGTCTTTTAATTCGATAGTTCCTTTAAAATGCGATGCTTCAATGGTACCGTTATCTTGCACATTATCTTCGGTATCTAAAATTTCAAACACTCTGTCGGCTGCTACAATTCCCATTTGCATTACGTTGAACTTATCTGCAATTTGACGTAAAGGGTTGTATAACATGGTAATGTACATATTGAAAGCTACTAATTGACCAATAGTTGTATCGGTATCGCCATTGATAATCCAAATGGCACCAAAATACACTACTAAACCAATACTAATATTTGAAATAATATCGGCAATAGGGAAGAATATAGAGTTGTACAGAATGTTTTTTAACCAAGCTTTATTGTGTTTTTGATTTATTTCTTTAAACTTTTCTAATTCGATTTTTTCACGATTGAAAAGTTGTACGATTTTCATACCAGTTAATCGTTCTTGGATGAACGTATTTAGATTGGCAACTTCATTTCGAACTTCGCTAAAAGCAACTTTCATTTTTCTATTGAAAATGTTCGTAGCAATAAGGATAACTGGCATAATTACAAGTACAATTCCTGTGATTTTCCAATTTACAATAAGCATAAAAAGAATTACAATAATCATTTTTAGCACATCACTCACAATCATAAATAATCCTTGACTGAATATACTTGCAATGGATTCAATATCTGAAACCGAACGAGTGACTAATTTTCCAACGGGTTCATTATCAAAATACTTCATTTTAAACGAAGTAATGTGATGGTACAATTTATCGCGTAAATCTTTAATGATATCTTGTCCTAACCAATTGGCTAAATAAGTAAAATAAAACTGAGCAATCCCTTCGAGTACAAGAGCGATAAACATGATGATTACCAATATTTTCAAATTCGTAGGATTGTCATTTCCAGCAAAGAAATACTGCATAAATTCTTCAAAATATTGTTGAATTATGTTGGTTTCTTTTTTGGCATCTACTAAGTAATTGTCAATAGTAAAGTTCAATAAAAACGGTCTTAAAGCCGTCATAATTGCTAAGAATATCGCCCAAAAAACTACAAAGTACAATTTTCCTTTGTAAGGTTTTGCGTAAGCTAACAATTTAGTAAACGAAGATGTTTTTATTTTACTCATTAATTTTCTCTCTTTCTTTTATGTACGGATAGGCAACATTTACTAAATACAAACCTTGTGCTGGAACTGAAAATCCGGCTTTTCCTCTGTTTTTACTTTCAATGATTGTACGTAAATCAGCCACTTCTATTTTGCCTAAACCAATGTTTACCATTGTTCCCACAATCGCTCTCACCATATTGCGTAAGAATCTATCGGCAGTGATGGTAAAGATAAGTTGATTTCCAGCTTGTTTCCAATGTGCTTCTGAAATTTTACAATTAAATGTATTCACATCGGTATGCACTTTTGAGAAGCATTCAAAATCGATGTATTCGAACAAAATTTTACAAGATTCATTCATTTTTTTCAAATCCAATTGATGTGAATGATACCAACTTCCATCGGTAATAAACGCATCTTTAAACGTGTGCATGTAATATTCGTAGGTTCTTGAAGTGGCATCAAAACGTGCGTGAGCTTCTTCGTGAACCGGAATAATTCTGTAAATCACAATCGATGGAGGTAAAAACGAATTCAATTTGTGTGTCCAATAATCAGAGTCTAAATCCAATTCGGTTTCAAAATGCGCATACATTTGTTTGGCATGCACACCAGCATCGGTTCTTCCAGCACCTACAATTGTGATAGTTTCTCTAAAAAGGGTAGAAAGTGCTTTTTCCAAAGTTTCCTGTACCGACGAAGCGTCAGGTTGGCTCTGAAATCCGTGGAAGTTTTTTCCGTTGTAGGCAAATTCTATGAAATATCTCAAAATATAGTGTTCAGTTTTCTCAATAGCTTGCAAATTTACAAAATTCAAAAGTAAAGTTCCTTCCAAATTCTGATAATAAAAACTTAATTTTGCTTTATGAAGAAAATTTTGCTTTTATCAGATACCCATAGCCACATAGATGATGTTATTTTGAAATATGTAAACCAAGCGGATGAGGTTTGGCATGCAGGAGATATTGGTGATTTAGCAGTTACTGATGCCATAAAAAAACTAAAACCACTTCGAGGGGTTTATGGAAATATTGATGATGATAAAGCGCGAATGGAATTTCCATTAAACAATCGGTTTTTTTGTGAAGGAGTTGACGTTTGGATTACACATATTGGCGGTTATCCAGATAAATACAATCCAACTATTCGTGCAGAAATTACTAAAAATCCACCAAAGTTGTTCATTTGTGGACATTCGCACATTTTAAAAGTACAATTTGATAAGAAGTTGAATCTGCTACACATGAATCCAGGCGCTTGTGGAAAATATGGATTTCATCAAGTAAGAACCATGTTGCGTTTTGAAATCGATGGAGACAAAATCCAGAGTTTGGAGGTGATTGAGTTGGGTAAGAAGTAGTTCTCAAACTTCAAAATTCGTTGTTCAATATTCAAAACAAAAAAATCCGAAACTTTCGCTTCGGATTTTTTCTTCGCACTAATAAACTAAGATGATAGGTTTATCGTAATCGATCAACAGATTTTACGAGATCTTCGTCCTTTTTAATTGCCTTGTTTGCCAAGACTAATAAAACGATAGAAATTGCAGGAAGAAACATCCCAATACCCTTCTCTGAAACAAACGTTTCTCCGGATAAGTTTAGCGAGCGATACACAAAAAATCCTAGTAAAATAAAGTTAAATATCATGTTCAATCTGTTTAACACAAATTGATGTTGTCTCTTTTTAAAATTTAAAATACTATAAATTGATAATACAGTTGACAAAACAAAAAGACTAATATAAATAATAGAAGAAGTAAAAAAAACGTCAACTTTATTTTTATCTGTCCATAATTCAAAAACAAAAGGTAGTGCACCAGTAACAATTGCACTGGCTAACATATAAAGTGATTGAATGCGTTGTAACATTATTTTCTTTTTTGATAAAGCAAAAATAGTATTTCTTTTTAATTTAAACTATTGTTATTTCCAAATTTATTCGTACTATTGCATAGTATTAGTCGTAAGTACTTCATTCTGCGACACCTTACACTACAAAAAAAATCTTATCATTTTTTGTTTTTAATCAACCAACAATTTTATTCAAAATATATCCATGTTTGATATTGAAGTATTAAAAGAGATGAAACTCTCTGATTTGCAAGAAATTGCAAAAGTAGCTAAGATTAATAAATACCGTTCGCTAAAAAAAGACGATTTAGTGTATCAAATCTTAGATTTACAAGCAGCCAAGCCCGAAGTTATAAAATCGGAAATTCCAACAGAAAAAAAGGCTGAATTACCAAAAGAAAAAAGGGCTAGAATTCTTCCCAAAAAAGAAGTAAATCAAGCACCAAAAATTAAAAAAGACTTGTTTTCGCAACCTTTGAAAGAGTTACCAGTAGAAGTGATTCCAGTTAAAGAGGAAGTTATTGAAGAAGTTATTGGAGAAGTTAAAGCGGAAGCACCAAAAGAATTTGCTCCCAAACCAAACAACAAATTACCCCGTAAAGATTTTAAAGAAAAAAAACCTTTACCACATAAAGTTACAAAAGAGGAAGCTCCAAAAATGGTTCCTACTGTAACTGAAACCTCAGAAGCAGCTGAAATGGCTCAAAATGAGAAAAATTTGCCTAAAAATCCAAATTATAAGGCAAATCAAAACAACCCAAACCATCCAGATTACAAAAAAAATGTTAGTAATGAAGGAACAAATGGTAACGGCAACAACGGAACTCCCAACAAAAATCCACATCAAAATAAAAAACAAAATTTTAGAGAACCCGATTATGAGTTCGATGGAATTATTGAAAGTGAAGGTGTTTTAGAAATGATGCCTGATGGTTATGGATTTTTGCGTTCGTCAGATTATAACTATTTAGCTTCGCCAGATGATATTTATTTATCAACTTCACAAATTCGTTTGTTCGGATTAAAAACAGGTGATACTGTAAAAGGAGTAGTACGTCCTCCAAAAGAAGGTGAAAAATATTTTCCTTTGGTAAAAGTATTAAAAATCAACGGTCATGATCCGCAAGTGGTTCGTGATAGAATTTCGTTTGAGCATTTAACGCCCGTTTTTCCTACAGAAAAATTCAATTTAGCAGATAGAAATAGCACGATTTCAACCCGTATTATCGATTTGTTTTCACCAATTGGAAAAGGACAACGTGGAATGATTGTTGCTCAACCAAAAACGGGTAAAACGATGTTGTTAAAAGATGTTGCAAATGCAATTGCAGCGAATCATCCAGAGGTTTACTTGATTGTTTTATTAATTGACGAACGTCCTGAAGAGGTAACAGATATGCAACGCAGTGTGCGTGGTGAAGTAATTGCTTCAACTTTTGATAGAGAGCCACAAGAGCACGTGAAAATTGCAAATATTGTTTTAGAAAAAGCAAAACGTTTGGTAGAATGTGGTCATGATGTGGTAATTTTATTAGATTCTATTACCCGTTTAGCAAGAGCCTATAATACTGTACAACCAGCATCTGGAAAAATATTAAGTGGTGGTGTTGATGCGAATGCGTTACAAAAACCAAAACGTTTCTTTGGAGCGGCTCGTAATGTTGAAAATGGTGGTTCGTTGAGTATTATCGCTACAGCATTAACAGAAACTGGTTCTAAAATGGACGAAGTTATCTTTGAAGAATTTAAAGGAACGGGTAACATGGAATTACAATTGGATAGAAGAATTTCAAACAAACGTATTTTCCCTGCCATTGACTTGGTCTCTTCAAGTACACGTCGTGATGATCTGTTATTAGACGAAAATACAATTCACAGAATGTGGATTATGCGTAAATATTTAGCCGATATGAATCCAGTAGAAGCGATGGACTTTATTCACGATAGATTTAAGAAAACGCGAAACAATGAAGAATTTCTAATTTCGATGAATCAATAAAATAAGAACTCCGATTTTCATCGGAGTTTTTTTATTTTTTATTTTTCCCAGAATTAAACTTAAAACGTTCAACCGGATTTTCAGGTTTTACTTTTTTTTCGGTGGGTTTTCCTTTACCAAAAGGTTTCTTCGCACCGGTTGATTTAGGCTTAAAAGTTTTTTTATCACCTTCCTTAGCTTCCTTTTTCTTTGGATCTGATTCATCTTTATATACTTCTTTTAAAGGCACTTTTGAGGCTTTAATCGAATTTAAAACTTCCATGGGTTGTTTGGGATCTTCTTTGGTGCCACGCAAATAAATAACCAAACCATTTAAAAAATTGCGTAATAATTGATCACCGCATTCCATAAAATTTGGATGGTCTTCGCTTCTAAAAACATTTGCTAACTCTCCTTTAGAAACCCTAAAGTTAACTAAATTTAAAACTTCAATAATTTGGTCATCACGCAATTGTAAAGCTACACGCAACTTCTTAAAAATATCATTATTATTCATCTGTATCAATTTTAATATTCATATAACTCAAGTTCAAGAGCAATCCCGAAGTTTCGGGACAAAATTCAAACTCAAAACTTCTAAAGTTTAAAAAAGCCAAAGGTACGCTTTTGCAAATTCTTTTGACCATAATTTCTCATTATGTTTTCCATCAGGTACCACCTTGGTTCGTGTTAAGTGCAAACAAGAACAACGCTTGGTATTGACTAAATCTATCATTCGTTCCATGTCAGCAACCATAGTTTCACTTTCATTGTCACCACACATAAAATAAAGTTTTGATTTCAGTTTTTTAGTATTTTCGCTTAAGGTATACATTTCAGGATTAATCCAAAAAGCAGGCGAAAACACAATTGCTTTTCCAAACACTTTTGGATATTTCAAAGCCGCATAATACGAAACCAATCCGCCAAGTGAACTACCGCCAATAGCCGTGTTGTATGGACCCGTTTTGGTTCTGTAAGTTGCATCGATATAGGGTTTTAAGTTGGATACAATAAAATCCAAATAGTTATTGGCATTTCCACCACCATATTGTTCGTTTTTAAACGGAGTCAATTCATCAATTCGCTTCTCATTACCATGCTCAATTCCTACAACTATCACTTCTGCTTTCAAGCTATCCAAAGTTTCATCAATTTGCCATTCGCCAGCATAAGCAGTTTTTGCATCAAATAAATTTTGTCCATCGTGCATATATATCACAGGAAATTTTTTTGTGCTTGTCGCATAATTTTCAGGTAAATACAACCATATTTTTTTAGAAGTTTGCAATTGTGGCGCTTCAATTGTAAAGGTTAAAACGTTTTTTTGCGCATTACAAACTGTAAATGTTAATAAAAAAAAGAAGGGAAATAAGAATAAATGCTTTTTCATTTTTATATTTGATAAATCAACACATTATAAAATTAGTATTTTGATGGATAGTTACCAAGAAAAGATAGCTTTATTGCAAGAAATGATTGCATTTGCATTGGTAGATGGCGAATTGCATGATAGAGAATATGATTTTTTAGAAATTGTATCTAAAGAACTTGAAATAGAAAAAGAAACTTTCTTGAAATTGTTCGAGAATAGAGGTGAAACTATTGTTATCAAAGATGAATTCAATAGAATTTGTCAGTTTTATCGTTTAGCTTTATTAATGCATTGTGATGGAATACTTCACGAAAGAGAACAAATCAAAATCAACGAAATTGGTATTAACATGGGATTAAATCCGTATGCTATGAAACGTGTTTTGCATTTAATGAAAACTTCACCTAATAGAATGGTACCAGGCGAAGTCTTGTTATCGGTTTTTAGTGAACAACACAATTAACTTGCCGGAACTTCGTCAAAATTCACCATCCAATTGATGCCAAATTTATCTGTAAACATTCCGAAATAAGCACCCCAAAATGTTTTTTCCATTGGCATAATAATGGTTCCATTAGCCGAAAGGCCGTTGAATAATTTATCAGCTTCTTCTTTACTATTGGTATTAATTGAAACCGAAAAATTATTCCCAAATGTAACATCGCCACTAAAGGATGTGCTGTCGCTTCCCATTAAAATAGTTTCTTTACTAATAGGTAAACTTACATGCATTATTCTATTTCCTTCGTCTTCACTTGGAGGCGGACAGTTTTCATCTGCTGGCATATCTTTGAACCTACCTAAATATGTAAAATCTCCACCAAAAACTGATTTGTAAAAATTAAATGCTTCTTCTGTGTTACCATTAAAGGTAAGATAAACGTTTACTGTTGCCATGATTTATTGATTTATGTGTTTTTTAAAATTGTCTAATATTGCTTGCCATCCATTTCGTTGTAGCTCATGCGAGTGAACATTTTCTGGTTCAAAAATTTCGGTAAGAATTACTTTAGCATCAAAAAAATCAAATTTTACAATCACTTTTCTACCATCTGCTATTTTGTAAATTATTTTTTTATGGAATTCAATTGCTTCATAAGTTCCTTCAAAGTCAAAAGCAATGGGTTCTTCTTTTGAAGCCATTACATATTTGAATGTTCCGCCTACTTGCAAATTGTTTTCAGCTTTTGGACAATGCCAATCATCGGAAGCAAAATTCCATTTGGTAATATGTTCTGGTTTGGTAAAAAAGTCCCAAACCTTTTCAATCGAAGCATCAATTGTGGTGCGAACTGCAATTGATTTGACAATTGGGTTTTCTGCTATAGCCTTAATATTTTCTAATGCTTTAGGGAAAGAATCTTCAAAAAAATCAATATATTGTTCTAATGAATCTACAGAAACAAGTAAAGTAGTTATTATATTTTCTTCAGTTAAAGTATAGTGTTCTTCGCAACCTGTCCATTGTTTGGTTTCGTCATCAAGAGGCAATTCTTTTAAATTATTAATGTTTCCAATGTGTGCAAAAACCATCGATTCAAACGGCTTGTTCTCACTAATTTTTGAATACATTCCATCTCCAGAAGGTGATAAAAAGTGAATTTTACTTCCTTCTTCCCAACTTGAAATAGCATACGAACCATCACAAAAAGCTTTTGTCCAGCTTTCGTAGTTTTCATCATCCCAAAGTGAATGCCAAACTTTTTCTTTTGGCGCATTGATGGATGTTGTATATTCTAATTTTTTCATTTTGAGCAAATTAAATGAAGACTAAAGTTACGCTTTTTTTATGAATTGATTAATTTCCAAATTGCGATTCATTTGATTTGATGTATTCTACAATTAAGCTTACAACATCTTCTTCGGTTTCGTTAGTAAAGAAAATTTCGTCTAAGTCTTCCCAACCCGAAAGTGTTTCTTCATCTGCTTTTGCAATTAAGGCCTGACGATCTTCTAAATCTACGGTGTAGGCTTTTGGAAAAGTTTTTACAGCGTTGGCAATTAATTCAGCTGTTTTCGGTGCTTTGATTTCTTGATATGAAGTAATTATTTCTTCTACAAAATTTCCAGCTTCTGAGTTAAAAAAGAATTGAAGTCCACCTTCACCCATAGCACCTTCGAAAATATCTATAAAAACAAATACTTTTTCTGCATCAGTTAAATCAGAAAATTCTTCAGTTTCTTCTTTTTTCTGCCAAATAATCTCTCCGATTGCTTCTATGATTGCAACTTCGTCTTCTAACTTTAATATGTTGTTAATTTTACTCATAATTTATAATTTATCTTGTAATATTTTTATGTCATCTCGTAATTTGGCGGCTTGCATAAAGTCTAATTCTTTAGCGGCTTTTTCCATCATTTTACGTAAATCTCTGATTTTTTTCTCAATTTCGGGTTTACTCAAGTATAAACTTTCTGGTTCTGCAGCTTTTAGTGCTTCTTTCTCAAAATAACCTGTTGAAACAGAATTTCCACTCAAAGCACTTCCTAAACTTTTATTTAATGCTTTTGGCTGTAAATTATTTTCAGTATTGTAACGTGTTTGTTTTTCTCTTCGGTATATGGTTTCATCAATGGTTTTTTGCATAGAAGCTGTAATTTTATCAGCATACATAATCGCTTTTCCATTTACATTACGTGCAGCACGACCCACAGTTTGCGTTAACGAACGATGACTACGCAAGAAACCTTCTTTATCGGCATCTAAAATAGCAACTAAGGAAACTTCTGGTAAATCCAAACCTTCACGTAATAAATTAACACCAATTAGCACATCAAAAACACCTTTACGTAAATCTTGCATGATTTCCACACGCTCCAAAGTATCTACATCCGAGTGAATATAGCGACAACGAATCGAAACTTTGGTCAAATATTTAGCTAATTCTTCAGCCATACGTTTGGTCAAAGTTGTTACCAAAACGCGTTCATCTGCTTCACATCGCAACTGAATTTCTTCTATTAAATCGTCAATTTGATTGGCACTTGGTCTAACTTCAATAATTGGGTCAAGCAACCCTGTTGGACGAATAACTTGTTCTACATAAACGCCCTCAGACTTTTGCAATTCGTAATCTGCAGGAGTTGCTGAAACATACACCACTTGGTTTTGCAGAGCTTCAAATTCTTCAAATTTCAAGGGGCGATTGTCCATTGCTGCGGGTAATCTAAAACCATATTCTACTAAGTTTTCTTTACGACTTCTATCGCCTCCATACATAGCATGAACTTGAGAAATGGTTACGTGACTTTCATCAACAACCATTAAAAAATCATCTGGAAAATAATCCAATAGACAGAATGGTCTTGTTCCAGGTTCACGACCATCTAAATAACGCGAATAGTTTTCAATTCCTGAGCAATATCCTAATTCGCGAATCATTTCTAAATCGAAATTGGTACGTTCTTCTAATCGTTTTGCTTCTAAATGTTTGCCAATTTCTTTGAAATAATCGACTTGTTTGACCAAATCTTGTTGGATAGCCCAAATGGCGTTTTGCAAAACATCAGGGGAAGTCACAAACATATTCGCAGGATAAATTGTTAGTTTTTCATAGCGTTCTAAAACTTTAGCAGTTCGTGCATCAAAGGCTTCAATTTCTTCAATTTCATCGCCAAAAAAGTGAATTCGGAATGGTTCATCACCATAACTTGGGAAGATTTCGACAATATCACCTTTGATTCTGAAATTTCCGGGATTAAAATCGGCTTCGGTTCTTGAATATAAACTTTGCACTAATTGATGCAGTAGTTTAGTACGAGAAATTTCCTGACCTTTTTCTAAATTGATTACGTTTTTTTGGAATTCAACTGGATTTCCAATTCCGTACAAACAAGAAACCGAGGAAATTACAATAATATCACGTCGGCCCGAAAGTAGGGCAGAAGTAGTACTTAATCGTAGTTTTTCTAACTCTTCATTAATTGATAAATCTTTTTCAATATAAGTTCCAGTAACGGGAATAAAAGCCTCTGGCTGATAATAATCGTAATATGAAACGAAATATTGCACCGAATTATTCGGAAAAAACTGCTTAAATTCGGAATATAATTGTGCTGCAAGTGTTTTGTTATGTGCTAAAACTAAAGTCGGTTTTTGTACTTCTTGTACCACATTTGCTACAGTAAATGTTTTTCCAGAACCTGTAACGCCTAATAAAGTTTGGTACTTTTCACCATTGATAATGCCTTTTGAAAGTTTTTCAATAGCTTGTGGTTGGTCACCGGTTGGTTTATAATCAGATACGACTTGGAATTTCATTTAAAGCTTCTATTTTTACAAAAGTACTATATATTTTAATGAATAATGTAAGTGTATCCCATACTAATTTCGCTATAATCGGCCTGACCCAAATTACTACAAATATAGGCTCCAATAGAAAAATTGTGTTTAGGGAAATTTTTAGTGTTTAATAGATAATATTTTAGCCCTAATTTGCCAGAAATGAAACGTTTAAACCAATAGTAATTATCTAATTCACTTGGTTTATAGTCATCTGTTTCAGGAACATAAATTTCATTGTTTAATCTGTAATCAATTTTATAGAATGGCTTGTCTATATTAATTCCAATTTCTGCTTCAAAGGCAAAATGATTCATAAGAATTTCTCCATTTATGAATAATCCGTATGCAGATGAGTTGTAAAATGCATTTTTCTTTAAGTTTGGATAGTCTTCATTGACTAAACATTTTTCATCTTTGATATAGTCGTAATAATTTTCATAGAATTTATAAAATAAACCAATTCCAATTTTGTAGGTGTTTTTATAGATTTTTCCATAGGCAAACGATGTTGAATAAACTTCTTTTCTCGAATTCTCTAATCGATATAATGATTGTTGACCAATTCCTGCTTTAAAATGATAAAATGATTTAGGTTTAGTATCTATGTTATCTATTGAACTTGTAATTGTTTCGATTGGTTTTGATTTTGAATTAAATTTAAAGTTTAAACCGATTGAAAAAGTATTTAAGCCTTGATTAGGCCACTTAACATGTCCATTTGAATGATGTGAATATCCTAAACTTGCCCTAGTATTAAAACTATTATTTGAGAAAAGTGAATAATATAAAAACATTCTGTATGCCCAAGTTATTTTTGTAGAGATAGCTTTGTTCTGCCAATTTTTTCCATCATCAAAATTTTTATCAAAATAAGAAGCGCCAATTGCTGAATTTAGATGTAATTTTTTGGTTTTTGAATTAAATAAAGGCACTTCTAAATATGGCATTACACTGTAAGAAGATCCAACAAATTCATTATTTCCATAATTACTATATTGAAAAAGTATTCCAGTTTCAGGATTTTGGAGTGATTGAACCCAAGCTTCTTCAGAAAAGTGTTTTTTTCCAACTGAAATACTAAGTGTTTGATTTGTTTTTAGTTCTGGAAAAAATTCATTGGCTGGAGATGTTTTTCCTAAAACGTATTCTGCATTAAATGTTGTTTGTGAAAATGATTTAGGTATAATCAAATAACATAATACAATTATAAAGAGTAATTTTTTAAAATTCATAGGCTAACTGTTTAATCCCAACATTCCATTAAGAGTAAATCGCCTTTTTCATGAACAATTGAAACAATTCCGTCCTCAGTGACATGATTGCTACTTCCAGTACGATATCCTATGGTAAGTTCTTCGTTATTAAGTGGATAAAATAAATTTTTTGTTGTAATTCCGCTCACTTTTCCAATCGGAATTAATGATAATGTCGTATTTGCAATATACCATTTATCGTATTTATTAGGTAATAAAAATACTTTAGAGTGATCATCAATAATAACAATTTTTAACTGATTGCGATAGGCTACAATGTTTGTAATATTTGTAATAGTATGATCAGCACGTTTTCCGGTTGCCCAAATTACGTTTACTGCCTTATGACCTTTATCAATCAAATAATCAAATGCTTTTTCTAAATCAGTTTTCTCTTGATTAGGTGTATGAACAATTTCTAACGGATATTGTTTTTCTAAGTAATATTCTGGATTGAAACCTCTATCGAAATCGCCCAATAAAACATCAACTTTAATGCCTAATTCTAACACGCGTTCAATTGCCGAATCTAAAACAATTACTAATGGCGACCATTCTAATAGTTGACCCATTAATTCTTCGCTACACGATGCACCGTTAGCAATAATTAATGCAGGTTCTTGGTCGTCGCGAACGATGTGGTGTGATGACATTTTTAAGATTTAATGCCGTAAATATATCGTTTAAAAAAATTAAGTGCAAGAACAATGTCAAATTTGAATTTTTCAATTGAACTTAAAAATTACTGAACCAAATAATCAATGGCGTCAATTTCACCAAGGAAAAAGTAACCTAACGGAAAATCATCAGTACTAGTTTCATTGACAATATTTCCTCTTACAGTAGCTGGTGGAGTTGCAAATGGATTTCCAGAACCACTTCCAGCAATTGCAATTAGTTTATTCATGTAGTTGTAATAACCAATGGATATGCCTTGAACACTTAATCCTAGTGTTATTCCAGGTTCTGTTTCACTGCTTCCATAAAATCCAAACATTATATTTCCTTGAAAAAACTCATCGCTCACAACACCAAATTCAGGAATTTGTTTGTTAGGGTTTTTAACGCCTAATAAATAATAATTATCTTCAGCTCCATTATCTTGATAAAAATATTTTATTTCAATTTCATCTTCACCTGTGATTCCTTGAACGGTTTCTTGAGTAATATTAATAATTTCTGGAGTTGCAAATAATTTACTCGATGCTCTATAAATTTGACTATCATACTGTATAGCTAAGGTATAGGTTTCATCAATTACTGGAACAAAATTCGTGCAAATATATTCGCCAGAATTTGGAACAGTTTCTAGAAAGTCAAATTCGGTTCCGCCACTATTAATTACTTTTACAACAGCACCAGAAGCTGGTAAAATATCATTGGTATAAAAATCGTTTGTTAAACTTAATTTTATGGTTTGATTTTCACCTGAAGTGCCTTTTTGCCATTTTATAATTGCATCAATTACTAATTTTGGTTCCGCATTATTCAAGTCAATATCTACTACTTTTTCGCAACTTGAAAAAAGAGTTATAAGTAATAAAAATGAGATATATAAAGTTGTTTTTTTCATTAGATTAAAATTTAAAATTATAAGATACCGAAGGAACAATTCCGAAAATAGAAAGTTTTACAGCTTCGTTATTACCTGTTTCAGAATTTTGTCTAAAGCTGATGGAAGCCGCATTGTATCTACTGTACAAGTTGTAAATTCCAAAAACCCATTCACGTTTGTATTTGTGTTTTTCTTTGTGTTTTGGCGTCAAAGTTGCCGAAATATCCAAACGATGATAAGCTGGTAATCTATCTTCGTTTCGTGAATTATAACTTGGAATTGTTACACCTTGGAAAACGTATTTTCCTGTTGGAAAGGTTACAGGTTGCCCCGTTTGTAAGGTGAAATTTGCACCAAAAGTCCATTTCTGATTCAATTTATAACTTCCAGTTACGGCTAAATTATGGGTCTTATCGTAAGCCGAACGGTACCAATCACCATTGTTAATTCCAATCTCTGTAGGAGTCCTTCCGGGTGTTTGTTGTTCTGAACGTGAAAGAGTATAGGCAACCCAACCATTGAAATCACCCGAGTTTTTTCGGAACAAAACTTCTAAACCATACGAACGCATTCTTCCGTTTAAAATAACTTGTTCGATTGCTTCATTCGCTATTAAGTCGGCTCCATCAATATAATCGATACGGTTTTTGACTTTTTTATAGTAACTCTCAACCTCCAGTGAATAATCTCCTTTTTGAAAATTTCTAAAATAACCAATCGCGATTTGATCTGCAATTTGTGGTTTAATGTAATTATCACTTGGTGTCCAAACGTCTAATGGCGTAGGCGAAGCAGTATTTGAAACCAATTGCATGTATTGTGTCATACGATTATAACTGGCTTTAACCGATTGATTATCATTCATTTCGTATGCAATTGTTAATCTTGGTTCAAAATTTGAATAATCGGCAATGGTTTTGTTTTTTCCAAAATATTTTGTTGAAATTGGTGTTCCTTTTTCATAAATTTTTAATTCTTCGTCATACACAACTGCCTGATTATTTGCGTAATAATTTATGGTAGAACTTCCTAATCTGTAAAAAGAACTGTAGCGAAATCCGTAAGAAACATTCAGTTTTTTTGAAAGCGTTTGTTCCATTTCAGCATAAATTCCGGTTTCAAGTGCAAACTTTTTATCCAATTGTTTATAATTGATAGAAGATTCATCATTCAATGGACTAATTGTTCCTGGATTTAAGTCGTAATAATTTAAATTGGTTCCAAAATTCAGTTTCATTTTATCCGAAAGATAGTATTTGAAATCATATTTGATGTTGTAATTTTTAATACCAGATTCCCAAGTAAATCCAATAAAATCTAAATCTAAGCCATAATAATAATCGCTATAAATTAAAGAAAGATTAGAAAAAAGTTTATCTGAAAATAAATGATTCCATCTCAAATTAATAGTTGAATTTCCATACGTATTCGTAAAAGATTCACTCAATGAAAAAATATCTCTTCCAAAATATCCAGATAAATAAAGATTGTTGTTGCTGTTGATTTTATAATTGATTTTTGTGTTCAAATCATAGAAATAAGCCACATTTTTATTGTCTGTAAATTTTAAAAATAAGTGAGCATAAGAACCTCTTCCAGCAACAATAAACGAACTTTTATCTTTTATAATTGGACCTTCAGCTAATAACCTACTCGAAATTAGTCCAATTCCACCATTCATGCTGAATTTATTACTATTTCCATCTTTTTGATAAATATCTAATACAGAGGATGCTCTTCCGCCAAATCGGGAAGGAATTCCGCCTTTGTATAGCGATAAATCTTTAATTGCATCTGGATTAAATACTGAAAACAATCCAAAAACGTGAGAAGTATTATACAATGTAGCCTCGTCTAAAAGTACTAAATTTTGATCGGCACCACCACCACGAACATTAAATCCCGATTGTCCTTCACCAGCATTAGTAACACCAGGCAGAAATAAAAGCGATTTGATAATATCAACTTCGCCCAGTAAAACAGGCATTTGTTTAATGGTGTTAATTGACAATTTTGTAACGCTCATTTCGGGTTTTTTAATTTTAGTTTTATAGGTGTTCTCAACTAAAATCACTTCGTTTAATTCGGTAGTTGTTTCAAGAAGGCTGAAATTTTTCTTTGTACTTTGATTCAAATCTATTTTTTCAATCGCCGAACTATAACCTAAATAATCGGTTTGAACTGTGTAGGTTCCTTTTGGAATTGTTAAGGAATAAAAACCATATTCATTGGTATAGGTTCCAACTTTTAATTCGCTAATATAAACAGAAACGCCAATTAAGGTTTCATTATTTTTCCCATCAGAAATAACACCGCTTAGCGTTATTTTTTCTTGCGAATAGCTAAAAATGGTAAAAAATATAAAAATTGTAAAAAGTTTGAATTTTAAAATCATTTCAGCATAGTTTTTGTTATACAAATTTCAACATTAAATTTAGTTAAAGTTTAAAACAAATGTTAATTTGTGATTAAATACTGATAAAAATTTTAATTTTACTTTCTAAGAAAATAAACCCAATGAATTTCAAAATCATTTTACTTATAGTTTGTTGTAGCGTTCAATGGAGTTGGGCACAAAAAGATACACCTTTTAAAACAACAAAGTTGAAATTAAATTGGGATGCACCTGCCATAGTAGAGCCAACTTCTACTTCGCCAGGAATTGAGTACAAGAGTATTTTGGAAAAAGATGATTCTTATTTAAAACGGTATTCTGTTCTTAAAAAAGACAATCAAAAAACCAGTGTTTTGGAAAAAAAATCTGATTTTAAAAATCCTGGTGACGAATACAAAAACAAATTAAATAAAGAAATTGCTGAAGGAAGTAAAGTAGATGTTTTTTTTGGAAAATTTGTTGTTAATACACCAACCTTGATTATCAAAACTAGAGATCACATGGATCCTGATGGTGATAAAGTTAGAGTTATTGTTGATGATGTTGTGGTGATTTTAGTAATTGAATTAGAAAGTTCTTTTAAAACACACACGGTTGATTTAAAAGAAGGCGATAATTTATTGGATATTTTAGCGTTAAATCAAGGATTATCAGGACCAAATACAGCAACGTTTGCTTTATATGATGGGAATAATAATTTGATTACAACTAATGATTGGAACTTAAATACTGGTTTAGCTGCTAAGTTTTTAATCGAATATATCAAACCAATTGAAAAAAAATAAAGCAACCATTTGGCTGCTTTATTTTTTATATAAAATCTAAATTAATTTAGCTTTGCTAAAATAGTATTTAAAGTTGTACTCGGACGCATAGCTTTTTCTGTTAACTCAAAACTTGGATGATAGTAACCTCCAATTTTTTGTTCTTTACCTTGGGCGGCAATTAATTCAGAATTAATTTTAACTTCGTTTGCAGTAAATTCAGTTGCAATAGGAGTAAAAATTGCTTTCAATTCAGCATCTTTAGTTTGGTTAGCTAATGCTTGTGCCCAATAAAATGCTAAATAGAAATGTGAACCTCTGTTATCTATTTCGCCAATTTTTCTTGCAGGAGATTTGTCTTCAGCTAAGAATTTTGCATTCGCTTCATCTAAAGTGTCTGCTAAAACTTGCGCTTTTGCATTGTTTTGTGTTTGTGCTAAATGCTCTAAAGAAGCTTGTAAAGCTAAGAATTCACCTAATGAATCCCAACGTAAATAACCTTCTTCAATAAATTGCTCAACGTGTTTTGGAGCAGAACCACCTGCACCTGTTTCAAACAATCCGCCACCATTCATTAAAGGAACGATTGATAACATTTTTGCCGAAGTTCCTAATTCTAAAATAGGGAATAAGTCCGTTAAGTAATCACGCAATACGTTTCCGGAAACTGAAATTACATCTTTTCCTTGACGGATGATTCTCAATGTTTCTTTCATAGCATCTTTCACATCCATAATGCGAATGTCTAAGCCAGTTGTATCGTAATCTTTTAAGTATTTTTCAACTTTTTTGATGATTTCTCTGTCGTGTGCTCTGTCTTTATCCAACCAAAAAATAGCTGGAGTATCAGATAATCTCGCTCTGTTAACTGCTAATTTAACCCAATCTTGAATAGGAGCATCTTTTACTTGACACATTCTAAAAATGTCGCCAGCTTCTACTTTTTGCGATAATAAAACGTTTCCATTTTCGTCTTCTACGTTTACAACTCCATTTTCTTTTAATTGGAATGTTTTATCGTGAGAACCATATTCTTCTGCTTTTTGAGCCATTAATCCAACGTTTGGAACAGAACCAATTGTTTTAGGATCTAAAGCACCATTTTGTTTCATTTCATCAATACAAGCCGAATAGAAACCAGCATAAGAACGGTCTGGAATAATAGCGATGGTATCTTCTTCTTTTCCTTCTGCATTCCACATTTTTCCACCACTACGCGCTAAAGCAGCCATAGAAGCATCAACAATTACGTCAGAAGAAACGTGGAAGTTAGTAATTCCTTTTTCTGAATTTACCATAGCCACACGTGGTCCGTTAGCTAAAGCATCAGCAATGGCTTGTT
>Ga0209373_10001832_pt1 | contig 23413 bp, 14 predicted proteins | sample Higcelweek5metaG_FD_187173 | JGI IMG/M metagenome (GOLD analysis project Ga0209373, IMG submission 187173) | Freshwater pond sediment microbial communities from the University of Edinburgh, under environmental carbon perturbations - High... | ecosystem: Environmental > Aquatic > Freshwater >... | reverse complement strand
TACAGCCATCTCCATCGGTGGCCATTTTTTCGGAGTTGCCAAACGAAAACACAAAGTTGCCGTTGTTGGTAATCACTGCATCGGCCGAAATACAAATCAGTGTCGAGATGGTAAAATCTTCGAGCGAGTAGAGCAACTGACTTCCAAATGTTGTGCCCAAATCGAGAAAACCATCTGAAGAACCCAAATCGAGTACGCCATCAATTCCACCAGTGGTCGAAATGGTTGCTTCGTTTTTCAGCCGACCAGTAAAGTTATTCCCACTAACATCAGAAATGTTTGAAGTTCCCGACGAGAAATTATTAAACGAAAACCACACCTTCAGATTTGGATCGGTATTTTCTTGAGCCTTGGCTGAATGCACACCAAAAAGGCATGCAATGATTAAAAAGTAAGTAGAGAGTTTCATATACAAATTTTTTTACCACAGAGAGCACGGAGATTTTGCACAGAGGAACACTGAGATTATTTTCTCTGTACACTCTGTTTTTCCTATGTTTTTTCTGCGGTTCATGTTTTTCACAACTAGTTCACCCCAACGTAAGTCACAATTGACCTTGCCGGGATGTTTATTTTCTTGCCATATTTTATTGTGGGCTGTAAGGCTAAGCTACAGTTTGGTGCATCGGACGTTTGATAGGGTTGCCATTTCGAAACCTTTTCGCCGTTCCAATTCAGGTCGAAGCTTTTTTCTTCGTTCAGATAGTTGATGACCACCACCACGGGTGTTCCATCGCTATTCCGGTAAGCTGAAATCATTAATGAATAAGGATCGGTGTCGCCTTCCTCAACTGTTTTTCCTTTTGAATTGAAAGCAGTAACGCCCACTCGAACTGCGCCGGGACGGATAAAGCGGCTGAAATTTCCTAGCGACCACATCAGTTTCGAATCGGTAAACGAGCCGTCGAGGTTGGTGGCATCGGGCTTGGTATAGATTAATCCGTCTTTATAGTCCGAGTTGGTCGCGGCAAGCCACCACTGCCATGCCGAAGCGTTGGCGTAAACCAAATCGTGGTGGATGACACGGGCTACGTACAAAGCGGTTTTCATTGTGAGGTCTTTTCCGCCGCCGCTGCCAATCTCTTCGTCGTTGCTCATAATGCAGGTTTCGGTTTGCCAATAGCGTACGTTATATTTTTGTAGCACTTCGCCCATCTCTTTTCTGATAGTCCGCAAATCTGTAATTGGCGTGTTGGTCCAGTAGCTGTGTGCTGCCATCAACCTTGGCACATTGGGCACATTGCCAATGAAAGCATCTGCGCTGTCGGGCGAGTAGTACGATTGAATTTGGTATCCGCGATCGGCTTTGGTGTATGGATGGGTGCGGTACATGCAGTTGTAGTCGAACGATTCGGGAGCCAATATCTTTGTGCCGATTTTCCGGGCTTCGAGTTCTTTTCCCAGCAGGCGTATGGTTTTGGCCACTTCGTATTTGGTGGCGGCAGTTCCTTCCTGTCCCGAGCCTGTCCAGTTCCAATGGCCATCGGGCTCGTTAAACGGGCAGATGTAATCAAACTCGATGCTGTCGTTCTTCTCAACGCCATCAATCACATCGGCCATAAAAACGGCGTAGTCATCGTATTTGTCTTCTTTTAAGTTGAAGGTAGCTCCGCGCCCGGTGTTGGTGGCCAGTCCGTTTTGAGTCCAGTAGACCGGTGCAGAAAGAATAAAGCCGAGGAATTGGTCAACGCCTCGCTGTTTGGCTTGTTGCACAAAGTTGCGCTGACCTTGTTGTTTTTTCCAGTTGTAGGTCCCGTCGGCATTCAGGAAACACTCGGCACGACGCCATGCATCGTCGATGCCGCTGGCTTTGCCCTGCTCTTTGCTTCCTGCTCCAATGTTGAAACGCCAAAGCGAAAGCCCAATCCCCTTAGGATTCCCCTGCGCATCGGTTTCGGTACTGAAAAGCCAGTCGGCCATTTGCTGCTGCTTGGCTTCGGGCCACAGGCCGATGTATTGAAAGCTCCAACCGTCGGAAGCACCAAAATTGTCGATGGTTTGGTGTTGGGTTTTGCTGTCGACCACAAATTGGCAAACATCGGGCTTTAGCAGGGTTTGGTTTTCGGTTTCCACTTTTCCGCTTTTACACGACAATGCCGCCAGGAATAAAATCCCAAGCCAGAAATATTTTTCGATAGAGCGATTTTTCATAAATGATCAGGTTGTATTTACAATTTGTTTCTCCAAAGAGCGTATCATCAGTTTGGATACCTCTCTGAACTTACAATGGCAAATTTCCACCTAAACCCAAAAAATCACTTTCTCTGTTTTTTCATTTTCTTTCGTTATTGTAACAAGAACGGAAGAACGGGTTAGTGTAATTTATTCATTCTCTTTTTATAAGATCTCTATTGTTCTGTTTGAACGAACGTTGATACGACCAAAGAACTGTAACTTGAAGCAAAACATTTCCTATTTTTACTTAATCTATTTCAATAGTTGGTTATGAAGACAAAGTCACAGATTTTCCGATCAATATTAATTGTATTGGTTTTATTTGTGGGGACAAACATTTCGGTGTTCTCCCAACAAATCGAATCGCCGCTTATTTCGAAACTTTCGACAGAAGATGGCCTTTCGAGCAACACCGTCTATTCCATCCTTCAGGATAACAAAGGATTTATTTGGATTGCTACCGAGCAGGGATTGAACAAATTCGACGGAAAGAACCTTACTCATTTTGCCACCAATAAAGGGCGCTATTCGCTTTCGCACAACCGCACGCAAGCCATGCTGCTTGCCCCCGATGGAAATATTTGGGCAGGGACTTCTGATGGACTTAACATCTACGATTATAAATCGGACAGCATTGTCAAAGTGCGTACCGATACAAAATCTTTAACGCTGGTTTACAACGATATTACAGTTCTTTCATCGGGTATCGATAAAGCAAGGACATGGATTGGCACTTATGGAAATGGTGTGAACTACTTCGATTGGGACAAGAAAGAGTTCTTTGGATTGGTTCTTCCGAAACTGCCCGTTGCCGCCGAACCGTTAAATGTTATGAGCTTGCTCGAAGATGATAATAACCGTCTTTGGATTGGCACACAAGCCAACGGTCTTTATCGCTACGATTTGAAGGAAAATAAACTTGAATACTACGAACTACCCGAAAACGGTCGTTTTGTGCGGGTAATTTATCAGGATAGTTTTCGCCGAATTTGGATCGGAACATCTGAAGGATGTTTCATTTATAATGAAACAAGAAATCAACTCGAACGAATAACCTTCCCCGATGGATTGACTTCAAACTCGGTTGGTTCGATATGCGAAGATCGTAACGGAAAACTTTGGATTGGCACTGAACTGTTTCTGATGAATTTTTCAGTTAGGGCGTTTTCGCTTAACGAACATTTTGCTTATCAGGTATTTGTTCAAGGTGAGTCGTCGTCTCGCTTGAGTTGTCCCTCGGTTAATTCTCTCTTTGCCGATCAGGAAAACAACATTTGGATTGGCACAGCATGGGGTGGGGTAAATATGTTGAAGGGAACTCCGGCTAAGTTCATGCTCGTAAAACATGATGCAGAAGTTGAAAATTCGCTGCCAAACTCGCCTCTAAATGCTATCTGTACCGATGGGTTGGGTACAGTTTATATAGCAACAATGGGCACAGGCAAAGTTGGGTTGTGTACAATGAATGTTTTTACAGGCGAAATAAAAGAGATGCCAATAAACCGGCAACTTCCCGGTTACGTCTATCAATCACTGGCCATCGATTCCGACCGGAACCTTTGGATTGGTACTTACAACCGCGGGTTGATAAAAACTACCCCGGGCAGTTCAACCTTTGAGCAGTTCAAATTCAACCCTTTGAATCCAAATTCACTTCAAGGGAATGATGTCAGGTCGATTTTTGAGAGCCGCGATAAAACAATCTGGATTGGGACCAATAACGGATTGGCAAAATACAACAAAATCAGCAGGCAAATTTCGCGTATCCAACTCTCAGCAGGCCGGAATATTGCAGTACGTTCAATAAAAGAAGACTCCAATGGGCTACTCTGGATTGGAACTTATGGAGATGCCGTAATTACTTACAATCCGGCTACCGGTGCCATTAACCCAACGCCAATGGGTCCCATAATGCCCCATATTGTTCACGATATCTTTATCGATAAAGATAATTTATGGATGGCTACAAATGGTGAAGGTGTTTTGCGTTTCAACATAAAAACCAAGGAGAGCAATTTTTATAACGAGCAACTGGGAGTGGCAAGCAACTACATCTCTTCGGTGTTGTGCGATCGGCAAGGAAATGTTTGGGCCGGGCACAGTAAAGGCATCTCGAAGATTAACCCCGCCACAAACGAGATTGTAAATTTCAACTCGGGCGACGGACTTCAACCACGCGAATTTTCTGAGCATGCAGCTCTTTTGCTTCCCAATGGCTCAATGGTATTTGCCGGCTTTGGAGGGTTGAATATTTTTGATCCTTCGAATGTTGCCAAAGACGATAAATGCCCTCCGGTGATTTTTACAAAACTTCTGGTTTCGAATGAATTGGTTACCCCTTCTGAAAACAGGCATAGCCAATCGCCTCTGAACGAGAATATTACACTTGCCAGTACGGTTAATTTAAAACACAACCAGTCGGTATTCACCATCGAGTTTATGGGCGTGAACTACAATGCGAACCAGAAAATACAGTATGCTTATCTGCTTGAAGGGTCGGACAAAGAGTGGAACCCAATAGGAAACCAAAACAGCGTAACGTTCAGAAATCTTAGTCGAGGAACGTACACTTTTAAAGTCAAAGCATCGAGCCCCGACGCCGTTTGGAGCGATTCGAATATTGCTTCGCTTACCATTGTTATCCACCCTCCATTCTGGGCTTCGGTTTGGGCATACCTAATTTACTCGGTACTATTGCTTATCCTTTTCTATTTTGTCGGACTATCAATTATTGTCAGAATAGAATCGATAAACAACCTGAAAATAGAACGGGCCCACCGCGAGAAAGAAGAGGAGCTTCATCAGGAAAAACTACAGTTCTTCACTAATATCTCGCACGAACTGCGAACACCGCTCACCCTGATTATTGGGCCACTCGAAACCATGCAGGCCGATGAACCCGACGAAGTAAAGAAATCGAACCTTAAGCTGATGCTTCACAATGCTAAACGATTGCTCTCGATGGTTAACCAGTTGCTCGATTTCCGCAAAGCCGAACGGGGACAAATGAAACTGAAAGTTCAGTATGCCGATATCATTGCTTCCCTTCATGAAGTAATAGCCTCTTTTGAAGATCTTCGGAAACAGAAAGATATCCAGTTCGACTTTGCCCATTCGAACGAAAAAATAATGGCCTGGTTCGATACCGAATTCATCACCAAATCAGTTGTCAACCTTGTTTCCAATGCGTTTAAATTTACGACCAAAGGCGGCAGAATTACCATTTTACCCGAAGTTTCGAAAGATTCGTTGGGAAACCGGGTGCTCTCAATTTCTATAGCCGATAATGGAAAAGGAATTTCAGAAAAAGATCTTCCATACATTTTTGACCGGTTTTATCAGGGAGGCGAAAAAAGCAGTCTGCAACAAGGTACTGGCATTGGACTGCACCTTGTAAAAAACCTGATTGAGTTACACCACGGAACCGTCGAAGCCGAAAGTTCGCTCAATGTTGGAACCTCGTTTAAGCTAACCATCCCCATCGAAAAAAGTGCCTATTTAAAAGACGAACTACTCGACGAATCGGAAAAACAACAGCAACAGAACCTCGACGTTTCGGGGTTGGTAAATATTTTGGCAGAAGATGAAAATCAGGAACACGAAAAAAAGAACCGCGACACAAGGAAGAAAATCCTGATTGTAGAAGATAATGCCGACATCCGCAACTACATAAAAAGCATACTTGGGACAAACTACGCCATTGAAGAGGCCGAAAATGGTTTAGTAGGCTGGGACTTGATTAATCTGAATGAATTCGATTTGATAATCAGCGATATTATGATGCCCGAAATGGACGGTATCGAAATGTGCAAACGCATGAAAGCCTCGATCGAAACCGACCATATTCCAATTATTCTCCTCACCGCCAAATCCGATATCGAAAACCGCATTGAAGGGCTTAGCCTTGGCGCCGACTCGTACATTACAAAACCTTTCCACCCACAACACCTTGTGATTAGGGTTTCGAAACTGATTGAACTGCGCGAGTTGCTCAAAGAACGCTACAGCCGGAAAATTTCGCTGGGCGAACTAAACAAACCCGATCATAAAACCGATTCGCCCGACGAACTCTTTTTGCAAAAAGCCATTTCAACAATTCTTGAAAAAATGATTGAATCAGAATTCAATGGCGACAGTTTAGCAGCCGAAATAGGAATCAGCCGCATGGGGCTACACCGCAAATTAAAAGCTCTTACAGGCCAAACTACCGGCGAGTTTATCCGCAACATAAGGCTTAAAAAAGCCTGCGAACTGCTTAGTGTTCATGGGAAAAACATTTCGGAAGTGTGTTACGAAGTTGGGTTCAATTCGCCATCGTACTTCACCACATGCTTCACCGAAGTCTATAAAATGACACCGAGCGAATATGTAAAAAGCATAAAACAGTAGAAAAGGAGGCATCTAAATTGATTAGCTCATCCTATCCAAAATCATTTTTTCGCAGTGCAAATCACCTATCTTTGCACCATAAATTCACTTTTAAATTCGTATTGCCGTGATTAAGAACGATAAATTCGGGTGGCGCCACATTGGGCCACGTTCTCAAGAGATTGACCAAATGTTGAAAACCATCGGTGTTAAATCGATGGATGAACTGATTGATCAAACCGTACCAAAAAATATCCGTCTCGAAAAACCGCTCGATCTTGGTCCCGGGTTATCGGAACGCCAGTACTACCGCAAAATTCACGACCTGGCTCAAAAGAACAAAGTCTTCAACACATACATTGGCATGGGCTATTACGACGTAATCACACCAGCCGTAGTCCTTCGCAATGTGTTCGAAAATCCTGTTTGGTACACTTCGTACACACCATATCAGGCCGAAATTTCGCAAGGCCGCCTCGAAGCACTGCTCAATTACCAGACCATGGTTTGCGATTTTACCTGCATGGAACTTGCAAATGCATCGTTGCTCGACGAGGCCACTGCCGCTGCCGAAGCAATGATCATGATGTTTTCGTTACGCTCAAGAGATCAAAAGAAAAATGGTGCGAACGTTCTTTTAGTTGACGAAAAAATATGGCCGCAAACCCTCGATGTTGTTCTCACTCGTGCCGAACCGCTTGGTATTGAGGTAAAAGTTGATAACTATAAGAATTTTGGTTTTAACGATAAGGTTTTTGGGGTAATTGTTCAATATCCAAATTCCGATGGGAACATCGAAGATTATTCAGCCCTTGTTGAAACTGCCCACAAAAACGAATGCAAAGTAGCTGTTGCCGCCGACCTGCTAAGCCTTACCCTGCTTGTGCCTCCCGGTGAATGGGGTGCCGATATCTGTTTCGGTAGCAGTCAGCGTTTTGGCGTTCCAATGGGCTATGGTGGCCCTCATGCTGCCTTTTTCGCCACAAAAGATGAATACAAACGCAGCATGCCCGGCCGCATTATTGGCTTGTCGAAAGATGCCAACGGAAACCGCGCCCTGCGCATGGCCCTGCAAACCCGCGAACAACATATTAAAAGAGAAAAAGCAACATCAAATATCTGTACAGCACAAGCATTGCTGGCAACAATGGCCGGGTTCTACGCAGTATATCACGGGCCTCGCGGAATTTATTCAATAGCTGCACGTATTCACTCTATCGCCAATCTTCTTTCCGAAGAGATTGAAAAATTAGGGTACAACCAACAGAACGAATTCTTCTTCGATACCGTACGCTTTAGCCTTCCACGCCATGTGAAACGCGAAGATATTGAATGGCTTTCGCTCGAATTGAAGATGAATTTCCGCTATTTCGACAATGGCGAAGTGGGCTTAAGTATTGATGAAACAACCAATGTAGAAGATATCAACTGGATTGTTGAAGTGTTTGCAAAAGCAGCCAACAAACCTGTTCCAACGTTTTCCGACTATCCTGAAGAATGCTTGATCAACGAGAAATTTGCCCGCAAAAGCGAATACCTTAAGTTAGACGTTTTCAACCGTTACCGTTCGGAAACCGAAATGATGCGTTATATCAAGAAACTTGAAAACCGCGATATTTCGTTAACCCACTCCATGATTTCGCTTGGCTCGTGCACCATGAAACTGAACGCAGCTACCGAAATGCTCCCATTAAGCTGGATCGAATTTAGCGGCATACACCCTTATGTGCCAAAAAATCAGGCAATGGGATACCAGATCATGATGGAAGAGTTAAAATCGGACCTAGCCCAAATCACTGGTTTTGCTGATGTAAGCCTGATGCCAAATTCAGGAGCCGCTGGCGAATATGCCGGGCTGATGGTGATTATGGCTTACCACAAAAGCCGTGGCGACGAACATCGCAAAGTCTGCCTCATTCCTTCGTCGGCACACGGAACAAACCCAGCCAGCGCCGCAATGGCCGGCATGGAAGTGGTTGTAACTCCTTGCGACGAGCGCGGCAACATCGACGTAGAAGCATTGAAACAAAAAGCTGAAGAACACAAAGACGATTTGGCGTGCCTGATGATTACTTATCCTTCGACCCACGGTGTTTTCGAAGCATCGGTTACTGAAGTCTGCAAAATTATTCATCAATTTGGTGGTCAGGTTTATATGGATGGTGCCAATATGAACGCGCAGGTAGGATTAACTTCGCCGGGAAATATTGGAGCCGACATTTGCCACCTCAATCTGCATAAAACCTTTGCCATTCCTCACGGAGGTGGTGGCCCTGGTGTTGGCCCAATAGCATGCAAAGATCATCTGGTCGAATTCCTTCCATCGCACTCGGTGATGAACAACGGACATGTCGGGATTCATGCTGTGTCGGCAGCCCCTTGGGGAAGTGCCTCGGTTCTGCCAATTACTTACGGATACATTAAGATGCTTGGAGGCGATGGTTTGCGCAAAGCTACCGAAGTGGCTATTCTGAATGCCAACTACATTGCCCACCATTTGAAAGATAACTACGGAATTCTCTATACTGGCGAAAACGGTCGTGTGGCTCACGAAATGATTTTGGAAGCTCGCCACCTGAAACAAGCATCGGGAATTACAGAAACGGACATTTCGAAACGGTTGATGGACTACGGGTTTCATGCACCAACACTGTCGTTCCCTGTTCACGGAACACTGATGGTTGAACCAACTGAAAGTGAATCGTTGCAAGAACTCGACCGGTTTATCGAAACCATGAATTCGATTTTCAACGAAATCAAAGAAGTAGAAACCGGCGTGGCCGACAAAGACGACAATGTGTTGAAAAATGCTCCGCACACCCAGTTTATGTGTGTTGACGACGAATGGAATCACAGTTATGCCCGTAGTAAAGCCGCTTATCCGCTCGCTTGGATCCGCGAGAACAAATTTTGGCCTTACGTTACCCGCATCGACGATGCATACGGCGACCGCAATTTGGTTTGCACCTGTGCTCCGGTTGAAGATTATAAATAGGAAAAACGATAAAACACTAAGGCACAATATTTTTGTGTCCTTTGTGACAAAACTTGGTGTCCTTTGTGTTTGTAGGAAGAATATGGTGAGCCCCGCTTGAGAAATCAGGTGGGGCTTTCCTGAATCTATGTAATCATTCCAAAAAGTATTATATTTCAATGATAATCTATCATATTTTTTAAAAACAAAGAGATATTAATGTGGGTATCGGAGTTTGAGCAGAAAGTTGAAAGAGTGAAAGGGATAATCATCAATTTGTCTCTATTGGGTGCGATGGTATTAATCATCTCAACGTTGCTAACATCACTATCTCGGATAATTGAAATCGGATGGCATTTTATCATTTTGGTACATATATCCAACGCATTAATTGTATCCTTCATTTTTATTCTAAGGAAACATCTTTCTTCGCAAGTCAAGGTACTAGCATTCTGCTTACTTTCTATGCTTGAAGTATTGACAGGATTGTATAGTTTTCAGTTTTTTGAGATCAGCGCACTACTTTTTATGCAAATACTACTTCCGATGCTGATATTTGGGCGAAAGCATCGAATACTTTACTCTGTGATTTACTTACTAATATTTGCAATCATTGTCATATTTCATGTTAGTGGCAAATTACAGTCGGCCATCAATTTCAATTTATACTCAAACAACATAGTTTCGTGGTTGACTATTAGCTTCGGGAATATTTTTGTGTTCGGTATAATTATATATGCCATCAATAGTTTTTACAGGCTATTTACCGAAACATTAGAGATATCGAATAATAATAACGCTGAACTTACCCAATCGCTCAACGAAATAAAGTCTCAAAAAGAGCAGTTTGCCTACTTTATGGATGCCTTCCCTTATCCGATAACCATTAAAAATAAGGAACAAAGGTACATATATGGAAACAAAGCAGCATTGGCTCAAGTCAATATGGACAGCAACGAATTCCGGAATAAGCAATCGGATATGGTTTACCCATTCGAGTACGCATCACAACTTGATCAATCGGACAAAGAGATCATTGCAACAAACCAGTTTTTCAAAAGAACAATGATTTGTGAGATCGCTGGGGAAACAAAATATTATGACCTGATCAAATTCCCCACAACCAATTTAAAAGGAGACACATTGATAGGAAGTATTTCCTTTGACATTACAGAAAATAAAAAATCGGAAGAAAAATTATATGAAAGCGAACAAATCTTTCGTAATCTTTTCCTTACTTCTACCGATGGCATTACAATATTAGAAGGCGTAGTGTTTATTGATTGCAATAAAGCTGTAATTGAAGAACTTGGCTACGATTCACGCGATGATATTATAGGGAAAACCCCTGGAGACTTTTCGCCCGAATTCCAGACCGATGGTCTTTTGTCTAAAGATAAAGCAACACAAATGATTGAGCTAAGCCTTCAGAATGGCTACCATCATTTCGATTGGATCCATTCAAAAAAGAATGGCGAAAATGTATATTTTGACATTATGCTCACCCCATTCATGTATAGCAATAGACGTTTTATATATTGTATCTGGCGGAACGAAACCGAAAAATACTTAACACAATTGGCATTAAGAAAGAGCGAAGAAAAATATCATTTGATTTTTGAGGAAAGTATTGACGGTTTTGTGTTCTTAAACCGTGAAATGAATATCATCGAATGCAACCAGAGTTTCTGTGATATCGTAAGGTCGAACACTCAAACATTAGTTGGATTGTGTATTTGGGACATGGCTCATGAAAGATGGAAAACGTCGATACCCAGTCTTAGCGAATCGCTTAAATCAAATGAATTCGAAAAAACGGGAATTTTTGAGGTTGAACTGATCGACAGTACAAATTCCATTATCCCAGTTGAAATTAACATCCATAAACTGAAGGTCAGCGATAATCTTATCTACTGGGCTGTGATTAGAGACGTTTCAGAAAGAAAACAACTTGAAAAGAAAAACTTTCAGATTATGGTTGCCGCAGAAGAGAAAGAACGAGCCCGGTACGCCAAAGAACTTCACGATGGATTAGGGCCAATTCTTTCCACTAGTATGATCTATCTTCATGCCATACACAATGAAAAGGATGAAAAAAAGCAAAATGGTTATATCGTTAGAACATTGGAGCTTATCGAAGATTCAGGTGCTATTATCCGGGAAATATCAAACAACCTGAGCCCCGAAATACTGACCCGTTACGGAATTGTTCAAGCCATCCGTTCATTTATTGAAAAACTAAAAGATGTTTCAGAAATTGAATTTATAATCAGATCTAACCTTGAATGCCGCTTGAACGAAACTGTTGAAATCACCCTTTATCGAACAATCATTGAGCTAATCAACAACTCCATCAAATATGCCGAAGCAAACAAAATCCAATTGCTGATCGAAAAAACCGACAACCAACTAAAGATTCAATTTTCAGACGATGGGAATGGATACGATTACAAAAAAAGCAAGGACCAATGCAAAGGTTTCGGGCTGATTAACCTCGAAAAACGTATCCTGAAAATTGACGGTATGTTTAACTATTATTCTGAACCAGGCAGAGGTGTCTGCGTCGATATAAAAATTAATTCCAATTGCTTATGATCCGAATTGTTATAATCGAAGATTTACCCATCATTCTAGAAGGCATTAAACTCCTAATTGACAAAGTCGACGACTTTAAAATTGTGGGGGAATATAACAATGGGAAATTATTTACCGACAACCTTCGTAACATCGATGCCGACATCATTCTAACAGATATCGACATGCCGATAATGGATGGCATTACAGCAACAAAAATAGCCATGAGCCTAAGGCCCGAACTAAAAATTATTGCCCTCTCGATGTACAACGACCGTAAATTCTATTACGAAATGATAACCGCAGGAGCTAAAGGTTTTGTACTGAAACAATCGCCAGCAAAAGAACTTGAATTTGCCATCAGGGAGGTAAGCAATGGTGGTAACTACTTTTCTCCAGATCTGCTTCGAACTGTTATAATCGAAATGCAGAAAATTGAAAAGGAACTTGTACAAGAAAAAAAAGCGCTGTTAAAACTTTCAGAAAGAGAAACCAAAATACTACAATTACTTTGTCAGGGCTTGACAAATCAAGAACTTGCCGAAAAACTTTTTGTAAGTCTTCGCACCATTGAAGCCGCCAAGTCGAAGTTGATGGTAAAAACTAACACCAAAAACAATGCTGGATTAATCATCTGGTCCATTAAAAACAAGATTGTCACGATTTAATCCTCTTAATAACCTGATTTCGACTTTATTTTTGAGTTATGACCGCCTGTAAAACAGCGTTTTATACCAATCTAAAATTTAAAAATAGAATCAAACTCAGGCTAATAGCACCAATAGTTATGTTGATGTGGAAACCCACATGGTAAAAACCGTGTTTTCCTCCTTCCGAAATATAGAAAACCCTGAATTGTTCTTGTTTTCAAAATCTACTTTTGTTTCAAATTTTACTCAATGGCTGAGCCGAAAAACAGGAACATTATTATTGTCTACAATAATTTGGTGTTCATCGAAGGTTTAAAACTATTGCTTGCAACAAACACACATTATAGAGTCATTGAAGAATGCGAAAATGGGACTGAAATTGTAGTATCGGAAAAATTAAAGATGGTCAATCTTATCTTTATCTACATAGAAATACAAGAGACAAACAGGATTGAGGCTACTCGAAAGATATGCAATCGTTTCCAAAAACGTCCATTAATTGCCATGTCCATGCTTTACAAAGACCGATATAAGTTCTGCTGCGTTTAAAGAATTCATTAATTGCTAAAGTACTTTTCAACTTGATTGAAACGGCTCTAACTATCAATTTTTATTCCCATATAATAAAATATAATACGAATTTTTAAAAATAGACTGGTACAATTATGAAAATTAATCTGAAAAGCAATCTTACAGCAAAAATGATCATCTACATAAATGTGGCCATCTTAAGTGTGTTTATTACAATGCTGCTGATTATTGGCAATGGAGTATCGAAGAATTCAAAAGCCGATGCAAAAGAAATAACTATGGCCATGGCCAATGAGGTTACATCCGATGTTCAGGTTTATGTTGGACAATCAGTTGAAACTCTATCATCTCTGGCAAACACACTAAAAGCGATGAAGAGTCAGAAGGTAGACCGCGATGTCATAAAAGAAGTTCTTAAACAAAATCTACTCGATAACAACAATTATCTGGCTATCTGGGTAATGTTCGAGAAAAATGCTTACGATGGAAAGGATGAAATGTATTTATATGATGACACTTTCGAGCAAACTAAAGGCACTGTTAATTTCACGCTTTATAAACAAAAAGGGAAAATTGAAGTTGAAGCAGGAGAAATATCTCAATATAACGAAGAGTATTATTCGCTGCCCAAAAATAACCGTGAACTTACAATATTAGAACCTTATAACTATTCATATGCAGGCAGCGATACGCATTTTGAAACTACGGTAAGCCTTCCCATACTCGACGATAATGGTCAATTTATTGGCGTAATCGGCATCGATATTGAATTAGCAAAACTTAGCGAAATTACCAATTCGAAATCAATTCTTGGTGCCGGAGAAATTACTATTATCTCAAACAATGGAGTTATTGCTGCAAGCAAAAACAATAACATAATTTCAAAATCTGCAGAAAGTATCTTACATGAAAATAAAGATAAAGTACTCGATGCAATAAAGAAAGGTGAAAAATATTCACAGACAATAAAAGATAATGGAGAGTTGCAGATAATCAATCCCATACAGTTTGGACAATGCAAAACAAAGTGGGCTGTATTGGCTGAAGTTCCACATAATGTAATCTATTCAAAAACAAAAAGTATTATTATCCTTATTGTAGTAATTGGCTTGATAAGTCTAGCAATCATTAACTTCCTCGTTGTGATTATTTCGCAATCGATCACTAAACCAATTCTTAAGAGTGTAGAATTTGTTAAAGTTATTGCATCGGGAGACCTAACTGTTGAAATGCAAGCCAATAATCGTACCGACGAAATCGGGGTACTTCAGAATTCCCTTATCGAGATGAAATTTACAATTCATCAGATCCTTGAAAATATCCTTATGGGAGCCGACAATATTGAATCAGCCAGTCTGCAAGTGAGCTCAGCAGCCGAACAAATGGCACAGGGAGCCAACGAGCAAGCTAGCTCAATCGAAGAGGTTTCTGCAACCATGGAACAGATTTCGATCAATGTGGGCCAAAATGCCGAAAATGCACAACATACATCAAAAGCCTCTGTAGAATCACTCGATGGCATAAACACAGTAGCCATCAGGGCTAAAAAATCGATGGATGCCAGTCAGGAAATTGCAAACAAGATTACAATAATTAATGACATTGCATTTCAGACAAACATTCTAGCCCTCAATGCCGCAGTAGAGGCAGCTCGTGCCGGAGAACATGGAAGAGGCTTTTCCGTAGTTGCTTCAGAAGTTCAAAAATTGGCAGGAAGTTGTCGCCGTGCTGCAGACGAAATAATAAGTTTGACTAAAGAGAGTCTGAATCTTACCCATAGTGCCAGTACCGTATTGATAGAAACCTTGCCTAAACTCGACGATACAACCAAACGTATTCATGATATCTCTTTGGCAAGTATAGAACAAGACAATTCTGTTTCTCAGGCAAACATTGCGATGCAGCAGCTTAACACAATCACCCAACAAAATGCAGTATCGAGCGAAGAGATGGCATCCAGTGCTGAAGAGTTAGCATCACAGGCCGAACTACTTCGAGAAGCAATATCCTATTTCAAAATCAATAACAAATTCAAAACTGATAGGAATGAAATATCCAGATCGGAGAGTTCACAAAAAAATAAAGAAAGAAAAAATGATAATAGAGGTGCTAGACAAGCGTTTTTCCAATTTTCAGATGATAGCCTAGATGATCATTTTGAACCGATAGGTATCCGAAATAGAGATGCCTAAATGTCAATTTGCTGCTGCAAATATATAGTTGTTCATGTCACTCAAATTTCATCTGAAAATTCGAAAGGCACAAGATACAAACAGATTGGGGTAATGGCAAGAAGTTAGCCGTTGAGTGTAATATTTTAGGGAGAGAGTTTTTTACCCCGCTTGAGAGATCAGGTGGGGTTTTTGTTGTATGATGCAGATGTTTTACATCCCACTTATCGGAAAAACAAAAAAGGGATTCATCGCGAACCCGAGACTATTCATGAAACTGTGTCTGCAATTAATTACGTTTAAATTTGCAGTCAATGGAAAATCAGTTAGAGAAGGAAGAATTCAGCTACGAAGAATTCGAGAAGGAAGCCATCAAAGGGCTTTATGCGAAAAAGAGTTTCATGGGAGAGAATGGTGTTTTTACGCCACTAATCAAACATTTTTTAGAAAAAGCCCTTGCACTTGAGTTGGAACAGCACCTGAAAGAAGAAGAAGGCAACAAACGCAACGGATTAACAACCAAGTTGGTCAAGAGTTCCAGTGGTGAATTTGAATTGACCACCCCACGTGATAGGAACAGCACATTTGTGCCCGAGATCGTGGCCAAGCGCCAGGTTGTTTTGGACGATGGCCTTTGCGAGAAAATCCTTTCGATGTACGGCAAAGGGATGAGTTATAGCGATATCAAACAGTTTTTGGACGAAGTATATGCCCTGTCGCTGTCGCCCGCCCAAATGAGCGAGATCACCGATAAGATCATCCCCGAACTGGAACAGTGGCAATCACGCCCATTAGAACAAATTTATGCAATTGTCTGGTTCGATGCCGTCCATTACAAGGTTAGGGAGCAAGGGGCGGTAAAATCCAAGGCCGTGTACAACGTATTGGCGGTTAATATGGAAGGGGAACGTGAGCTATTGGGCATTTATGTGTCGGAAAGCGAATCGGCCAGGTTCTGGCTCAGTGTGATGGAGGACTTGCAATTGCGAGGAGTTGGTGATATATTGATTGCCTGCACCGATAACCTGAAAGGCTTTTCCGATGCCATCAGTACTGTTTTCCCAAAAACAATTGTGCAAAGCTGCATAGTCCATCAAGTGCGAAACACTTTGAAATATGCAAGTTATAAAGATTATCAACCGTTAACAGCCGATATGAGGGCTATTTACAGTAGTTCCAATTTGGAAAACGGAGAAGTGAAATTGGAAGAGTTTGTCCAGAAATGGGGATCAAAATATCCTGTCGCGGTAAAAAGCTGGCAGGAAAACTGGTATAAACTTAGTTCCTTTTTTGAGTTTGGCAAAGACGTCCGCAGGTTGATGTACACCACGAATCCAATAGAAAATGTTCATCGACAAATGCGAAAAATAACAAAATCGAAGGGTTGTTTTACGTCTGATATGGCACTTAAAAAACTCATTTATTTGGTAATACGAGAGATTAACCGATCAAATAAAAGGAATGTTGTAGGTTGGGGTTTGATTTATGGACAATTAAGTATTAAGTTTGAAGAACGGATAAAAGCATCACCGAGAAGATAAACGCCCGCAAAAGAAGGATATTCCCCTTTTGCATTGCAAGGGTATACAAGTGGCTTCGTGCCTCCGCCACCCTTGCTATACAAACGGCAATATCCTAAAAGGCAGGTGTAAATCTTCTCTGAAAAAATAAGTTAGACACAGTTCCGTAAATACTCCCGCGAACCCCTTCTTTTTATATCAATATAAAATTGGCATTATTTTCGGATCGCTTTGAAGCATTCCCGGTTTCTCGCGTTTAATCTCTTCAACAGCTTTTTCAATCTGACTAAGTGTACAAGGCATTGTCACAATCGAGAATGTAGCTACTTCGCCAGTATGCCGGTTGTGGCTCACTGTCTCGATGTTAATATTTTGATTGCCAATTGCAGTTGTAATAAATCCGGTTGTTCCTGGTACGTTTCCGGTATGAAAAGTGATAATGTATGGGAACTCGAAAAGGGTGGCATCTGCAAATTTGCGTTCCTGTTTTGGAGCTGTATTGTTGATGTGTATTCCGTAGCGGGCAATAAATACAATGTCGGAAACAATAGACATGGCAGTCTCGGTTGATCCGGCACCTTTCCCAACTAAAATATGTTGCCCCGAATATTTGTTGTTTATTTTAACGGCATTGGTTGCTCCATTAATTCCTGAAAGCACGTTGGTTTTTTTCACCATCATTGGGCGCACAGCGGCATAAATATCGCCGTTTTCCTTCTTTGCATAACAGATTAATTTAATCGATGCGCCAATTTCATGAGCAAAGTCAATGTCTTCTTTAGCAATGTTTTCTATTCCTGTAATCGGAAGTTCTTCCATCGAAACATCGATTCCATAAGCAAGTTTAATAAGCAGAATAAGTTTATGGCCGGCATCACCTCCATTGATATCAAGAGCAGGGTTTGCTTCGGCATATCCGTTTTGTTGAGCAAGTTTCAAAGCCGCATCAAATTCAAGGTTTTCATCTTGCATTTGAGAAAGAATGTAGTTGCTTGTTCCGTTCATAATTCCTGAAAGGGAAATAACCTTGTCGCCAGTAAAGCTTTCCTTAATTGTTTTAACAATAGGAATAGCACCGCAAACAGCTGCTTCGAAACCTATTTTTACATTCTTTTCTTCAGCAACTTCAAAAATTTCTTTTCCTCGTTCGGCAAGAAGGGCTTTATTGGCTGTGACCAGGTGCTTGCCCGATTTAACTACATTGAGGCAGGTGTTGAAAACAAAATCGCTTGTTCCTCCCATTGTTTCAACAACCAAATCTATTTCGTCCGACGAAATAATCTCTTGAATATATTGACCAGCTTCGTCTTTCGATAGATCTTTTCCTCCTCCACAAAAAATATCAAGAGGAATATTGAAACGTTTGGCTGCAACCTGTGGATAGATTTCAACAATTTTTTTCAGAACAATTTTTTTGTTTGCTCTGATATCCAAATCTTTATTTATTTCAGAAATAATTTGGGCAACGCCCCCGCCAACGGTACCACAACCGAGAATGGCAATATTCAATGACTTCATTTTGTTGTTTTTGAAAAATCGCTGAAAGATAGTAATTTTTAAAATTGCGCCTTAAATAAAACTTTCTCATGCATATTTTTACTTCAATCACTCTTTTTTTGAATTTGTTCGTCATCAAAAAAGGTGTTTTCATGTAAAAAAAGCTTCCGTTCGTCACACAAAAACGTACGTTCGTAAAAAGCGAGTTAAAATGCTGGTTTTCTTTGTTTAAGAAGATTAACTTTGTTTCATCATTTAAAAACAAAAAGAGATATGATATCAATAGTAATCGCATTCGGGATCTTTATTTTAGCTGTTGCTGCTGGTTTTATTGCTGAAGCAAGAACTCATAAAGTTCGTTAATAAAAGCACTTTATTGTTACTTAAGTTATAGCAGATTGCTATGCTTATTGTGATTACGTTGCCTCTAAATGAGGCTTTTTTTTTGTTCCAAAATTTCGTTTCTTTCCGAAGCATTCATTTCAAATTCATTATATGGTTCTTTTTCCAAATGCCAAGATTAATATCGGGTTAGAGATTCTGCGGAAACGTCCGGATAATTATCACGACCTCGAGACTGTTTTTTATCCCATTCAGCTTAGCGATGTATTGGAAATCAATAAATCTCACGAGTTTGAGTTTGCAACTAGTGGAATTCAGGTTGGCAATTCAACCGATAATTTAGTTGTAAAAGCATACCAATTGCTTCAATCGGAGTACAACCTGCCTGCTGTGAAAATACACTTGCTAAAATGTATTCCTATGGGAGCAGGCTTGGGTGGTGGCTCTTCCGATGCAGCATTTACACTGGTTGGGTTGAACGAATTGTTTGAATTGGGATTGAGCAAAAAGGAATTAATTGCCTATGCCTCTAAACTTGGGAGCGACTGTCCGTTCTTTATCATCAATCAGCCATCTTTTGCTGAGGGTAGGGGAGAGATCTTATCGGAGTGCGAATTGAATTTGAGCGGTTATAAATTGATTTTGATTAAGCCTGAGTGTTCAGTCCCAACAGCTATTGCTTATTCAAAAGTTAAGCCAGTTTTTCCCAAGGAATCTTTACTCGGATTGGTTAAAAAGAGCATTAATGAATGGCCTGGCAAGGTTGAAAACCGTTTTGAGGATAGTGTGTTCCCAAGTTATCCGCAGATAAAGGAGATTAAAGAGAAGCTTTATTCAAAAGGAGCTGTTTATACTTCAATGTCGGGCAGTGGGTCTTCGGTTTTCGGAATTTTTAGGGCCGACAATTATTCGTTAAGAGAAGAGTTTCCTAATTGTTTTTATTGGGAAGAGGTTATTAGATAGTTTCAGTTTCGCATTGTATGATATAAAAAAAGCCGGATTTAATCCGGCTTTTCTATGTTATGCTAGTTCTATCATTAGATATTCTCTTGGAACCTTTTCATCAGCTTTAACAAATATGGTTTTGATTTTTCCATCAAAAGGCATTATTATCTGATTCTGCATTTTCATTGATTCTAAGATCAATATGATTTCACCTTTCTTTACAACTTGCCCTGGCTTAACAAGCACATCGATTATTGTACCTGGAATGACTGTGTAAATTTTCTTAGGATCTTTTGCAACCCATTTTTTCCTGTTTTCAAATTTCTTTGAAAGTTCGGTTTTATAGATTCCACTACTAAGCAGTATCATTGGGTATTCGCCCAAGAATCTGTCATCTGTATTTTCTTCCATAATTATAATAGATTAAAATGGTGGTATTCCATGTTTTTTCTGCGGCATTGAAACCGATTTATTAGCCGAAACACTTAGAGCATGCAATAGCATTGAACGTGTTTCTTCAGGTTCAATTACCTGATCGACATAACCTCTACCTGCTGCAACGTAAGGATTTGCGAATTTCTCTTTGTATTCCTGAATTTTGATTTTACGCATCTCTTCAGGGTTTTCAGCAGTTGAAATTTCTTTGCTGAACACAATATTTGCTGCACCTTCGGGTCCCATTACGGCAATTTCAGCTGTTGGCCATGCAAAAACGAAGTCGGCTCGTAAGTGGCGAGAGTTCATTGCGATATAACCACCGCCATAAGCTTTTCTAATAATTACTGTAATTTTTGGTACAGTAGCTTCACTATACGAATAGAGAATTTTTGCGCCGTGACGAATTACACCCATGTGTTCTTGATCAACACCCGGTAAGTAACCCGGCATATCTTCAAGAGTAATGATTGGAATGTTGAACGCGTCGCAATAACGAATGAATCGTGCTGCTTTATCAGAGCTGTCGCAATCGAGAACTCCGGCCAATACCTTTGGTTGGTTGGCAACAAACCCGCAGGTTTCGCCAGCCATACGTGCAAAACCAATAACGATGTTTTGGGCGTAAAGCTCCATTACCTCAAAGAATTCAGAACCATCGGTTATCGAACGGATGATATCTTTAATATCGTATGGATATTTAGAATCGCTCGGAACGATGTCTTCGATTTTGTATTTTTTGAGTGGTTCTTTAGACTCAATTTTCTTAGCTTTTTCTTTGTTGTTGTGAGGAATGTATGCGATCAGTTTTTTAATCTGGTCGAAACATTCTACTTCAGTTTTTGCATAGAAGTGTGCGTTACCTGCAATTTCGCAATGAACTCTAGCACCTCCAAGTTCTTCCATCGATATTTCTTCACCCAAAACGGTTTTAATTACGTTTGGACCGGTGATAAACATCTTTGAAATGTTTTCAACAACGAAAACAAAGTCGGTAAGAGCTGGTGAATAAACAGCACCGCCGGCGCATGGACCTAATATTACAGAGATTTGTGGAATAACACCTGAAGCCAATGTATTACGGAAGAATATTTCACCGTAACCAGCCAGCGAATTAACACCTTCCTGAATTCGGGCACCACCAGAATCGTTGATACCAATAAGTGGAACTCTCATTTTGAGAGAATGATCCATTATTTTAGTAATTTTCTGGGCATGCATTAAGCCAAGAGAACCACCAGCAACTGTGAAATCTTGGGCATAGATACAAACGGGTGAACCATAGATAGTTCCAGTACCAGTTACTACACCGTCTCCATGAAGTACTTTTTTCTCCATGTCGAAATCTCGTGCGAGGTGTTCGGCAAAAAGATCGTATTCATGAAAAGAATTTTCATCGAGGATGGCCAAAATACGTTCGCGGGCTGTGAGTTTGCCCATTGCTACTTGTTTTTCAATGGCAGCATCGCCACCACCCTTTTGAATTTCGATTTTCCTTTTACGAAGATCTTGAATGTTTCTTTTTAGTGACATAAGATTCAATTTTAAAAACCTTTTAATTCATTTAAAGAAATCCGTTCAGATCAGGTATAATTTGCGGGTTCAAAATTACAAACTTTCCTTCGTTAAGTCTTGTTTCTTCGCATTTTCATCAAAAAACTGTCGGATATTAGAATTGATTTAGTGCTAATTCTCATTAAATGAACTTAATAACACGATGTGTTGTAAAACATGTTTTTTAGCGCGAGGCCCAGCGATAGATAAAAAAGGCGATAACGGCGTATACAATATTTGGAATCCACATAGAGATAAAAGGAGACACCGTGCCGCTTAGTGCAAAAACTTTGGTTACCTGCAAAAACATGATGTACGCAAAACTTAAAGCTAATCCAACGCCAAGATGCAGGCCTATTCCGCCTCTAATTTTGCGCGATGCAAGCGATGCCCCAATTATTGAAAGTATGAACATCGAAAATGGAACTGCGGCTCGGCGATGGTGTTCCACTTCGTATTGTTCTAAGGCATCGACGCCTCTAAGTTTTTGTTGATCAATGAATTTTAGCAATTCAAAATAATTCATGGTTTCAAAATCTTCTTTCTGTGTAATGAACTCGTCGGGCAGTATGGCTAGTGTTGTGTCAATTTTTGAACCCTTACTAATTGTTTCCTTATCTCCATTTATATCCCTTATCACATAATTAGTTATCGACCATACTTTGCGTTCTCTGTCCCATCTTATGAAATCTGATGTCAATTTTGATACTAGCTTATTGTCTTCAAATTTCTCCATCGAAAATTTTCGCCCATAATCGTTACTGGCATCAAACCGTTCGATATAGATGTAGATATTTGGTTCAATCTGGCGGTGAATATCGCGGTCGTAATTAGCTTTCTTTTTCTTGATATAGTCATATTTGAATTCTATCTTTTTCTTATTTGCCGGGGGAATTACAAAGTTTCCAAGCGAGTAGGAAAATATAAATATTACAAATGACGAAATCAGATATGGTCGCAACAACCTACTGAAACTAATGCCACTACTCAGAAGCGCATTTATTTCGGAATTAAAAGCCATTTTCGAGGTAAAGAAAATTACGGCAATGAACACAAACAAACCACTGTAAAGATTGGCAAAGTATGGAATGAAGTTAAGATAGTAGTCGACTATAATTGCTTTAAGCGGAGCGTCGTTCTGAATGAATTTGTCGATATTCTCGCTCAGGTCAAACACAATGCTGATGCAAATGATTAGTGCAATAGCAAAGAAAAATGTACCAAGAAATTTCTTGATAATATAGAGATCAAATTTTTTGAGCAAGGGTAATCTCATAATTGTTTATAAACGAACAGACAATTGTTTAACCATCTCTTCTTTCCATGTTTTGAAATTGTTTTTAATAATTTGCTCGCGGGCTTCACCTACCAGCCACATGTAAAATGCGAGATTGTGTATTGTTGCTATCTGTCCTCCAAGTAACTCTTTCGAAACCACTAAGTGGCGAAGGTAGGCTTTACTATATGCATGGTCGACATACGATGTGCCATCAGGATCAATAGGCGAAAAATCATTCTCCCATTTCTTATTTCTCATGTTAATTGTTCCATATCGGGTAAAAAGCATCCCATTTCTTCCGTTCCTCGAAGGCATAACGCAGTCGAACATATCGATGCCCCGGTCGATGGCTTGAAGTATATTCACAGGCGTTCCAACGCCCATTAAATAACGAGGTT
>Ga0209373_10001830_pt1 | contig 23429 bp, 18 predicted proteins | sample Higcelweek5metaG_FD_187173 | JGI IMG/M metagenome (GOLD analysis project Ga0209373, IMG submission 187173) | Freshwater pond sediment microbial communities from the University of Edinburgh, under environmental carbon perturbations - High... | ecosystem: Environmental > Aquatic > Freshwater >... | reverse complement strand
CCGCACCGGTCGATTTCCTGCAGACGACGGTGTTGGGAATCAAACCATTGCAGCCGGGATTTGCCGAATTCCGCGTCGATATCCATTGTTTCGATTTGGAATTCGCAAGGGGAAGAGTTCCGACGCCGCATGGAGATATCGCGGTCGACTGGCGACGGATGCCTGGCGGCAACGCGGTTCAATTAACATTGACGATCCCTGCTCATACCCGGGCACATCTAGTGGACGACCGTGTATTTGGACCGGGAGAACATCATATCCAATTGCCGGTGCTTGCGATGTAGTTCAAAAAAATGAGGACGGTGAAAACAAATGGATTCCGCTGGACGGCGCAACGGGATCGTTTGCTGACCGCCGCCAAATGGACGCCGAACGGACAGCAACAATATCTGATTGACGTTCCCGCGCTGGCTGCTCATTTGAACGGCGATGCGCATGTCGTCCGTTTTTCCAAATCGACCGCTTCGGAATGGAGCTACTGCGCCCGGAACGAAATGGACCGGATTCAACGGCTCGGTCCGGATTCTCAATCCCGGATTCGACGTCGAGCACCACCAGATGGATCATCCGCTGTTCACGAAAGACCGGATCCTGTATTCCGAACCGGGGCAGCCGTCTCCCGCGAAAACATTCTTTTCCTCGTTATGCGCGCGCATCCGGCGCCAGGTCGCGGAAACAGAAATGAATTTTTCCGAAGTGATTTTCCTTCGCAAGGCCAGGCGTCTTCGGCGGATGGTGGAACACGTGCTCGGGATGCCTCCGGATTCTTTGACCGGTGCTTCCCTTCTTCCGCAGGGGAAAATGGAACTTCTTGCAAAGCGGCTGGAGGCGCAATGTTCTCTCGAGGAATATAAGAAGCTTTATGGCGAACTGCCCCGGAAAGAGCCGGAAACGCCGGTGGTCAACACTTTTCCGGAAATGGCCCGATGGTGCAGGGACTTCCTTGCGGGGAAGCTGGTAGAGGAGTTCTTTGAGGCGTGTGCGAAACAGAAAGCATGGGAGGTCCCTTCTTCCCCGTTGGCGAAGGCGGTGAACTATGCACTGAACCAGCAGGAGGCCCTGGAAAAATTTCTGACCGATCCCCGGTTGAATATCGACAACAACCCGGCGGAAAATGTCATCCGACCTCTGGCGATCGGGCGTAAAAACTGGCTTTTCGCTGGAAACGAAGCCGGAGGAAAACATCTGGCAGTCCTGGCCTCTTTCGCCGCCACTTGCAAGAAGAACAACGTCCATTTTCGTGCATGGCTCGAAGACATCCTCCTCAAACTCGGCTCCACTCCCTCCACACAAATCGATTCACTTCTCCCTCACCTCTGGAATGGGGCTGACTAATCGCTTACCGACTAACCTTAAGAATGTAAATCAATACAAGACCGCTTTTATGGAATTTGTCCGCCAGATGGGATGGGCGTAAAACAATACAGCTGTTCCATTGCCCGCAGCTATCCTTCAGTGCATGGGAATGGACATACACGCTACTTTGATATATGAGGCCGCGGATGAAAGAAATCCTGGAAAATCATCCGGGCGAATGTCGGATAAAAACGGATCACACGTACAAAGTTCTGCCGCGGATTCTGGCAAATCCGCCAGAGCCATTCCAGCCACAGGACCTGAAACAGTTTCGGAGCGCGGTGACACTTTCCGCCAAGCACATCAAAAGCGCCGCCGACACCATAAAAAACTCCGACATCCAGCTCATGTTTGTATTTCAGAATGAACTTTTCTTTCATCGGAGAAGGAAGAGCGATGAAAAGATAGTCTGGCTTCAATGCCGCAATTTCTTCCACAATACCGGATTCATCCTTGAAGAAACCGTCATGATAGCCCGTCATCACCAGTCCGGGGAAACGCTTCCGGACATTTTCCACAGCGTTCTTCACGACGACAGGTTCCGCACCGAGAAAATATACTTTCTGTCTGTTTCTGTCGGCATGACCGAGAAAGTCCTGCATGACATCTGGAGTTGCTACGCGTTCCGGGATCTTAAATCCCCTCAGGCGGAGAGAAACGACAGCCAGAATTCCATCGATATTGACAATGTCCGATTCATTGATTGCCTGCCGCAGGAGAGGGTCACGCTGCGCCTTGACGATCTGCTCCGGATTGACTCCGGTAATATGGAGCCCCCGTTTCCCCGCCTGCAACTGTGTTTGAACCGCATCGACCAATTCTGTTTGTGAGACAGGATTAAATCGGATTCCCCAAAATACAATTTCTTTCATAATAAAATCCGGAATTGCTTTTTCAGTTCGACCCTATATCTGTGTCTTGTCAATATGGCTTTGCAACAAAACACCGTATGCTACCATGGTTCCCAAGGAGAGCCCGCAACAGGCCGGTTCATACCGGGTTATCATTGACCGTGCCCGATGATCTCGCCGGCTTCTGCAATGTCTGAAACAGACTCAACAATCTTTCCGCGATGATCTCCTTGGAGAAGTGGCGGCATACATACTCATGATTGGACAACATCATTTTATGCCGCAGCTCCATATCTCCGAGAATTTTGCGGATCGCCTCGGAAAGCGCCTTCCGGTCGCCCGGCTGGACGACAATCCCGTTTTCACCGGACCGGACCACTTCTCCGAGCGCCCCCACCGGCGTACAAATCACCGGTCTGGAGATGGAAAGCGCTTCCAGAACGGCCATGGAAAAGCCTTCGGAGTAACTGGGAAGAAGAAAAACCGCACAATTCTGCAATTCCTTGATTTTCTGCTCTTCACCGATGGCTCCGAGATATTGATAGTTTGCTTCGAATTTCCCTGCAATGAATGTCTCGTAACATTTTTTTGGATCTTCCGCCGTGAGGACTTTCCCCGTCAACTGGTCCCGGAAAATATTTTTTTCCGCGGTGATCTGATAGCCGGCAAAAACAAATTCAGCAGTCGGGAACGCTCTGACCACTTCCCCTATGACGGCCAGCAGATCGCAATATCCCTTGGCAAAGGAAAGATGTCCCATGAAGAAGCAACGGTTCTGTTTGTATTCAAGAGGATGCGGGGTGCTGTATTTTTCGACATCGATCATATTGTTGACCACATGGATTTTTTCCGTGGGGATCAGACCTTCGAACTGATCCCGGAGAGCCTCTCCCTGAACCAGCCCCATATCGCATCGGGAACAGGCGAAGCGGATCAGAAAGCGCACCCAGCTTGAAGAACACTGGTAATTGAACCTGAAATGACCGGCGCGCATGTGGACTACCACTTTTCTGAAAAAACACTTGGCGGTCAAGATCACCCAGATGTCTTTGTAAAGCCACCCCATCCGCGTGGCTGTCACATAGTAGTAGACGATGTCCGGACGAAACGTGATGATATGCCGGACCAGCCCGCCAAGAATTCGAAAAAATGCAATGAAAGCGCCAGCGTCGACCTTCCCCTTGCTGTTCATGTCCTTTCTGAAATTAATGTCGAAAAGCCGGACGTCGGCCTCCTTTGTGAAAGGGGACTCCATCAACAGCTTGATGGAGCTTTCCGGTCCGGAATACGGCGGCGGATAGGGTCCTACGACCAGAATTTTCAATCGTTCAGTCTTCATTTTTCGAAATATAACCGGCAACGGACTCTGCAAACACCTGTTCCAGGTCGCTTCGTTCCGTCACTTTTTCCCATTTGCCGTCCCGGCAGGTAAAGTACCAGGGAGACTTTTCCAATGTATATGTGCCGAAAGTCACAAATTGAAATTCGATCAAATGACAGGTATCGCGCTCGAAAGCAATGTCCAGAGAAAGGAACGGAACCCGAAAATGTTCAAACACTTTTCCGGCAAATTCCAGAAGCCTGACGTCCGGACTTTCCGGGAAGGCGAACTTACCGCTTCCCGAGGCCCTGAAATCATTGCTTCTCACATCCCGTCTCAACACATAAACCCGCTCTCCGAACAACAGCACCTTGTAGTCCCCGGTCAAGCCGGGAATGAAGTTCTGCGCCACGATTTTACGCCGGTGGAAACTTTTGGTTCGGAAATCCGGATACCGTTTCTTCAGGAAGGGTTTGATTTTCTCCTTCATCCAGCAGACCGGTTCCCAGAGGAACATCATCGATTTGACAGACCCGGCATCCTCCGGGGAACGAACCAGTTTCACATTTTTGCTCTGTGCGCCTTCCCCCAGCTTGACGACATGCGGGAATTCCGCTTCCGGAGCCGTCAGGTATTTCTGGTATTCCTCATAGGTTCCGAAGTAATGCGAGTGGATCGTCTGCATTTCTTTGAATCCCCGGACATCACGTAGAATTTCCATGAATACTTTATTGTGATGCGCCCGGAAAAATTCAAAATCCGGCAGAAGCCGGGCTCCCTGCATTTTCAATCCGAGCAGAATATCCTCAATGTAATCATTGTAGGCCAGACGGGGATCTTCCGTAGACTGATACAGAACCCACCAATTCCGGTAATCATCCCGCTTGAAATCAATCTGGGGAAATGTCTTGAACTCCACTTCAAATCCAAATCCTTCAAGATGATCCTTCAGCGCCGTCAAGTTGAAATTGGCCTCTTTGTGGCGGGTCGTCAGCCAGAATTGTCCTCGATAATCGGTTAGAATCAACAGCTTTTTCATTCCTTCGATCCTTGTTTTCATGAAGAAATCTCAGTTCATACATCCCATTACATTCATTCCTGCCCAAAGCACTGCAGGACTTTCATTTTCTTTTCATAGGGAAAAATCCATACGCCCTGTAATATACTGCGTTCCGGCGCGAATGGCAATTATCCAAATGCAAAACTGACAAAAATGAGAAAAATATCAGGAACCGATACTCTTCTGCAATGCCTCGTACAACCGTTGCGCATTGGCCTCCGGAGTCATTTTCCGGAGATAAAGTTCCCGGGAGGCCTCCCCATGAGTTTTCAGCAGGGACGGATCTGCAATATAACGCCGCATCGCCTCCTCCAGAGAGGACACCGATCCGGCTCTGACGGTAAAACCGTTGAGTCCGTTTCTGATCACTTCATGGGTTGAACTTGCCATATCGGAACCGATCAGGGGAACGCCCATCGCAGCCGCTTCCTGTAAAATCATTCCCCACCCATCATATAAAGTCGGAAAAACAACGACATCGGCCGCTGCATAGACGGCTCCGATCCGGTTGGATGGACGGACGCCCGCAAAAAAAACGGAATCATTCAAATGCCGGGAGGCAACCCACTGCGCATATTTTCCGTCCGACTTGTCTTTGCCGCAAAGGACAAGGCACCAATCGCGGGAATGCAACCTCGCAAATGCACGCAGAAGAATGTCAATTCCTTTTCCTTTTTCCACCCCTCCCAGGTACAGGAACACCCGCCTTCCGTTCGCGGCTGCCCGGATGTCCTGATCCGGAGCCGACACGGCAGGCGTATTGCATGCATAGTAAAGGTCAAACAGTTTTTCCTCCCGTATCCCGATCTTCCGGAAATAATCACGGCTGAGTTTTCCGGGACAAAAGGCAGCCATGGCCTCCCGATCAATAATTTTTCCTTCACGACGTTTCCACAGCCGGAGGTACCACGGCATCATCAGCCGATAAAGCGGCAGACGGAAACCGGTTATCCTGGCAACAATGTATCCACCTCTTTCAGACCATTGGCACCAGCGAACTTTGTTTTTCCGGAGGAACCCGCTGACAGCCGGACGAGTCCGCAAAGCAAGTATATGAATTCTTTCCTGCCAGTCCGGCAGCCATGATTCCATCATGTTTTCCGGCCGGAAATTCTGCGGGAGAACTTTTTCATAGTCCCCCAGAGGAACCGGCTGCCACCCCTCAAGTTGTCTGCGCGGGCTTCCCGGCAGATAGTAACGTATCTGCAAATCAATGTCCGGATGCCTGGAGAGGGCTTCAAAAAAAGCTTTTTGATGATGGGACGGACCATCCATCCAGATGCATATCTTAATCATTTTTCACCAAGGAGTTATGAGATTCATTTTCTGAAAGAAGCCAGTCTGTCAGCGCTTCCCGCCACTTCCGCCAGCCTTGTTCCGAAAGTTCCACTGGAGAGACATAAGGAACGCCTGTCTGACGGGAATGCGTGACATAATCTTCCCGGTCCACCCCCTGAGTGGAAATATCCACGATCCCGATGTTGGAATGCGGAGCTCCTTCCGCCAGAGTTTCGGTCAGAGCTTCCTTCAGGTTCCGGTAACCCCTCCTCCTCTCGAACCAGTTCAAGGAAGAAGTTCCGAGCTGAAGTGCGCTTTCCCCCGGCGGCGGCGGAAGAGGCAGCACCAGACCGAAACGGACTTGAGGAAAAGTTTGATGCAAATACCGGAGAAAGGATTCCAGATGAAGCCGTTCCTGATTCCATGCCCTCGGCATCTCCCAATATTGCAAATGCCAGAAGACATCGCACTGCCCCAAGTTCAGAATCACCGTATCGATGCGCCCGTCACTCAAGGCGGCTTCCAGTTTTTTCCGGTATTTTGGAAGACTCAACAGGGATGCCCCCTTCCATTCCGCCAGTTCCATGTTCGCACTGACTCCATGCTTTTTCAGCTCGCTTTTGAGTTCTCCGACCATTCTGTCGGACGGATAAAATATATTGACAAACAGGATGTTCCAACTCCGATTCCGGGAATTCCGCCCGGCATGACCGGAACGCAAACGAACCCGTTGGCGGGTTTCCGTCCCATAGAAGGAAAGCCGGCAGGCCAGCTGCAAGTCCTCCGGCGGTTGGCCGGGACTGAATGTGACCTCCTTGGAGCTCTGTTTGTCTTCTTTTTCAAAAGAGCAGAGAAGAGGCGTCTCCAAAGGGGCGATTACAAAATCCGCGGCCGTCCATTTTACCGGAGAAGCTCCCGCGACCAAAACCTCCGGCAGCAGGAGTTCCATGGAATATTCCGCCGGCACTTGTGACAGGCGTCCGGAAACGGATAGGGACACGCGAAGGGTTCGTCCGGACGGATCCCGCTCGCCCTGAAGGACAGCTTCCGCATACGGCCAGGCTAAAGAATTCAGAATTCTGAAACGGAGTTTCCAGCGGGCCGCCGAAAGATTCAGAGAGACCATTCGACCGGAAAGCGACGCCGCGTCCGTTCCTCCCCGAACCAGCTGTATGAAGTCACTTGCAGGAAACTCCCTGAAAACAGAAAAGTCGTTCAGGTTCAATGTAAATTTCTGCCGGGCAGGATCAACGGCGTATTGTTTTGACTCTTCGGCAGAAACAGCGGACGGGAAATTCCTCCTGACGGAATCCCCTGTTTTGCCGTTGAAACGGAATAAACGGTATTTCCATTTCCGGACGTCCCTTTCCATGCAAAAATCGAACGGGAAAAAACCGAAATGCCGGGAAAGAGCCTTTTCCAACGTTCCCTTCTCCTTTTCCCGGAGAAGCAGCCAGACGTCTCCTTTTGTGAACAGGGTCTCCTGCCGGACGGCTTCCAGCAACTGAAGCCAGTCCAGATAGGCTTCATTTTCCACTCTCGTTTCCTGGAGCCGGCAGGAGTTTCCGAGGCGGAACTGGATCCATTTCCCTCCGCCCGTGGTGTCCACAATTACACTGTCCGGACGACTGTGCCCTCCTATATATTCGGCAAAGTCAAAAATATGTTGCTGCTGATCGGAGCGGTATGCCTTGCAAAGCTGTCCCGCACAACCAAAAGCAATGACCGCATAAAAGAAATAACGGGAAAGCCGGTAACGGGTCCAGAACTGTTTGAAACGACTGGACAGGAAGTCCCCCAGGAAATCAACCCCCAGCGGAGCCGGAATCAGCAAAAACAATACGATCAGCAAGTAATAGCGGGAAATAGCAAGCCCCATGAATCCGCCATACAAGGCCCGTGCGCTGAAACAGATAATTCCCCCGATCAAGAAAAAGAGGAAACCGTCAGACATTGCGGGACGGTTTTTGCGGTTGAAAAAAGCCAGGACGGCCAAGCCCGGCAAAATATAAAATGTCGCTCTCAGCAGTCCCGCCAGCATTAAGAGGCCATTCATAACTTCCCCACAAGATGAAACAGCCATGGACTTTTGTCGGCAAAATAAATTCCGGCACAGACAGAAATCAGGATCAGGAAAAACGTAACCGTTGAAATGAACACGAGAGAAAGTCTTCTCAGGCGGTTTTCCTGAGGGAATACAAAGACGGAAACGCCCAGCCAGACAATCAGGATGACGAGAAGCTCCACCCCTTCCTTGCGGAACAGAATCGCCAGGGCGCCCAGAACGCCATACATCAGTGCGCTGCCGACCGTCTGATATTTTGCCAGCCGTATCCCGAAATAAACGGCAAAAACAAAACAGCAGTGATAGGGTGCATCCCGCATGGCCGTGGCACTATACTCAATCAGTCCCGGATGGGTGGCCGCCAGCAGGGCGGCTCCCCATGCCAGATGTTTCCTGGCAAACAGCTCGAGGCTGATCAGATAAACCCCGACGACGACCGCGCTGCCGGCAAGAAGATTTACAGCCAGCCCGGTTTCATAAACGGGAAGAGAAAACGCATTGGCCGCAACCAGAATGTAGTGAAAGAGAGGCGGCAGGGAATCGGATGGACCGTAAACGGCCGCACCGTCCTTTTCTCTGGCGGCCTCCACATAAAAGAGAGCGTCCCGATGCGGCAGTCTTCCGAATGTATAAAAGAACCGCAGAAGAAATGATCCAGCAAATATGGCCGGCATTTCCCAGTGATTTTTCAACCATTGAACCAACTGTTTCATGAGATGGACTCGAGGTAGTGAAGAAGACGATCCGCCTGATACAGATTATTTTTCCGGGTTTCGGCGAAAATTCTTGCTTTTTTTCCTTTCTCCCGAAGAGAAGCTGCCGGCTGGAGAAGAATCCCGGTCAACTCTTCGGAAAGGCCTTCCGGCTCCGTCCGTGTCAGCAGGAACATATGATCCGCATATTCCTCGGGGATGCCCGGAAGCATCGCACCGGCCATGGGAGTCCCGCTGGACATGTATTCCAGATTTTTGGAGGGAAAGGAATATTTGGTGAATTCATAAGGAATTATACGCGGATTTATCAACAGGGTCGCCCTCTGTTCAGCCTGAAAGACCTGTTCCGTGGGCAATACCCCGAAATAACGGATGCGGGGATCTTGCGCCATATACAGGGATGCAATCGTTTTCTCCAGCTCCCCAAGGCCGTAGAGGTGCAATTCCGCATTCGCCACTTTCACGAATCGAAAGGCTTCCAGAAGGAGTTCCACCCCGTAGATTTTATACAATCCCCCGGCATAAAGAACGATTTTCTTGTTTTCATCCGGAACGACCGGCTTTTCGCCTTGTGCGTCAGCAGCGGGAATCAACCCTTCCAGAAGCAGCCAGGGAGTCTTGCGGCGGTTCAGGACATCGGACATCTGTGCCGTCAGAAAGACATACCCGTCGCAGCAGTTGCCGAGTGTGACGAATCCCCGGCTTACAAAGCGTTTCATCAGGGACGGCCGCCGCGTTTCCCCCATGCATTCCAGAAGATCTGTGACCACCAGCACGACCTTGATGCGGAGCAGTCCGGCCGCCAGAACCGTCGGAAAAAAAAGGTACAGCACAAGAGGATCCAGAAGAATGATTTTTGAGTCCGAGTGTTTCCGAGACCATCGGAGTATTCCAAAGAAGATATGCCATGTCCTGAAGATCAGAGACAGAACCGGCAGATTCCAATAAGAAACATAGGAATATGATATTCCCCCTTGTTCTTCTGTTTTTCGAGATTGAAAAATCTTTTCCCGCCATGGCAGCAGCCCCGAAAGGCAGTCCAGTTTCCCGCATAGTTCGTTGGACCGTATTCCCGCTGCGAGCAGAGCGTGAAACTTCTGCGCAGCCGCATTGAAGCGGATGTTTTTATTTTGCGTTGCTTCCGCATACAGAGCGGGAGACATCAGCATGGAGACATATAGAATGTTATACGGGGGTTTCATGTTCAGCCTTTGTTTCAGGGAGAGGGGCATGAATAATAGACTCCTGCGATGTCATGTAAGGTAAAAACATCAAGGAAAGGTAAATGGGAAAGGCCAGAAAACATTCTCCCTGGAGCGGAATGGAAATTACCGCGACTCCCAGCAGGGACAGCAGGCTTCTTCCGGTATATGTCATAAAAAGTTTCCAGACAGAATAAAAATAAAGCAGAAAACCAATGGCGCCATTCTTTAAGAGGAAATCGGACATTCCGTTTCCCATCCCCCCCCGCAGGTCAATATCGATGCCAATGGTCTCATAGTTTCCCCCATATCCTGCCAATGGGTGCTTCCACCAGAGCTCCAAGTCAAAAATCATGGAACCAAAACGCGTCAGTTCCCAATTATAGGACTGGTCTTCAACAGCGTTGAATTCACGAAGGATCTTGGTGTTCAGAAAATCAAACGTGATGAAAGAATAATAAGCCATAATCGCACATCCCGCCACCACGAGGACTCCCAGTCCGAACGGGATTTTTTTCGCAATGAAAAGATACAGGAATAAAAGGAAAAACAGAAACGCAATATACCCTGTAGTGGAAAGTGTCGACAGCAATCCTATGGTCAGAATAAAAAAATTCTTCTTATATGCGGAGAACGATGCATGGGCGTCAAGAACCAGGAAGATCATGGCCAAAATCAAATAGCCGGCGTAGGCGCCGGGTTCCCAGAAGATACCGCAGTTCCGCCAGGGGACGGCCAGATGGAGCTTGTAAAACAGGAATTCTCCCGGAACCAGGTTGAAGAGCGTTGGAATCTCGCAGAAAACAGGCGTATCCGGCGTCAGGAGTCCTGTAACGGAAAATAACCAGAAGAAAAGACTGATTTTGGTGATCCACACCATGACCGTGGTAAAAAGCCGGAAAAAGTCATTCGAAAACAGGTTGGCAACGAAACATGCAATGCCAATTCTCATGATGGCTCCGGTGGAGGTTAAAATCGGACTTCCCATCAGACAGTGCAGAATTTCAAGGAGGAAAAAGATCAGCAGAATCCAGATTCCCCTGATCTTTATTGTCTTCAGACGGAACAATATGGTAATCAAAAAGATAAAAAAACATATGACCGTCAGATTCTGTCCTCCTCCGACAATGGAGGCAATTCCATTATTCCCCGATGAATAAATCAGCAGGGTCATCAGAAAAACATCGGATTTTTTCAAAGGGGCAAGTTCCGGCCGCGGCTGGTCAAGCTGAAGGGGACTTTCAGGAATGGGTGACTGTGTCATAATAGGCTTTCAGTTGATCTTTATAGATTGATGTCGGATTATGCCGTCCGGAGGCCGCCTCCATGGCATTTGCGGAGATTGCATCGGACAATGATTCGGACTGCCAGAGGCGGTCCAGCCGGTCCGCAAGAAGATAAGGATCTCCCACGGGAAACAGAAGTCCGGTCTTTTCATGGGAAATCATATCCGGAACGCCTCCCGCGGCCGAGGCCGTCACCGGACATCCGGTCAGTTGCGCTTCCCCGATCATATTGGGACTGTTGTCGATGAAAGAAGCCGACACGCAAACGGAATGAGCCTGAAGAGCCTGCCGGATCTCGGCTGCCGTCAGGCGATTCGCAAACCGGACATGCCCGGACAAGCCGTTGTCCTCAATGCAGCGGCGCAAATATTCCTGATAACTGTTCCCCAGAACAAATCGTTTCAACCGGCCTGTCTGCGGAAGACTTCCGGTTGCGGTTACTGAAACATCCGGATATTTCGATTTCAAAAGTCCGACTGCCTTCAGAAGGATATGCCCGCCCTTCAGCGGATCATTGGAAAAGTTGCTGAAAATGGAATGCGGAACGACTCGGTTCCGTGTCCGAACACATTCGGAAGAATAGAACTCCGGGCGCAGGATTTCTCCGACATGATAGTATCTGGCGTCAGGGTTCAAGCGCCGGACATAGGCTTCATCCCACGCGGTCCGTCCGCAGAAACGGGTTATCCCGGAAAAAATTTTTTGTTCGATGACGGCGCGTTCCTCCCATGTGCGACGCTTCCGGTCCAGACTGCGCCCCAGCAGTTTTTCCTTCAGGGAAAAAGGCAGCTCGCTCTGGAAAAGATTCCCGTTGCACCATGCAGCGCATCCGGTTACGATTCCCTGCACCGACAATACCGCCGGAGCGGTCAAATAACCGAGAGCGGAGAGCAGTCCATGATAGTATTCGGAACCATGAATATGGATGACGTCCGGCCGGAAGTCCTCTGCGATTTTCCGGTAACACTGAATCAGTTCCGGCGTCAGAGATTGATTCGGATGACATGGAACTGTATAAAATGTAACATTTTCACATTTTTTTTCCGAGAAGCGGCCGTTATAAAAAGAGGAGGCTATCCCGAGGGTCAACTCCGGATTTTTCCGCAGTTCATTCAGCAGTCCGGAAAGCCATCCGCCGTACACGGACGGAGGCCGGTTCAGCAGGTCGGCATGTTCCGGCAGAATCTGGTTGCATAGCCAAAGGATTCTCATGTCTCAGGGCTCTTAAAGAAGAGGTTCTTTGTTTGAACGGGAAGACGGAAGCCGTGAATGAATCCGCGCAGTCAACCCGACCGGATCGATAAGACAAAGCATATAAAGGATAATCCGGGCAGGAACGGCTGAAACCTTTTTCCGGATATCCCGTCCGAACAGAAATATTTTCAGATGCCAGTACCAAAGCCATTTGCGATTCGCCAACAAAAGTTCCGGCAGGAGAGTTTCTACATAATACGAGTAGTCTTTCATATATCGGGGATTCACCCCGTAACTCAGGCTCATCGTATGAACCCGGTAGCGAACCAGTTTCCTGTCCAGCATACCAATGAAATACCCCTTCATGAGAAAACTCATGCAGAAAGGCAGATCTTCCAGCAGGCGAAGCTGTTCATCATAGCAGCCGAGTTCCAGAAAAGTCGAGCGCCGATAGAAAAAAGCAGGCGCGGGCAAGGCAATATGGAGCACATAACTGAATTCGTCCGACAGGGACGGAAATCTATTCGGGACGTGGGTTCCAGAAAACTCTCCCTCCGTTGAGAAAGCCTGCACGTGGGCGCAGCAAAAGACACAATCCGGATGACTGTTCACATAATCCACATATTCCCGGATTGCCGTCGGGACCAGAAGATCGTCGCCGGCAATCTGTTTTATCCATACACCATGAGCCGCCGCAACGCCGCGGTTGCAATTGGCGGGCACCCCGGTATTCTGTGGGGATTCAACCACCGTAATCCCGGTAAATCTCTCATGATGCCGCTTCAGCCATTCCCGGCATTTTGCCACGGTTCCATCGGTTGAGTGGTCATCCGTGATAATCAACTCAATATTGGCATATTCCTGTGCAGCAATGCTGTCAAGTGTTTCTTCCACAAAGGCTTCGGAATGATAAGTGACGACGATCACAGACACCAGCGGCTCGTTTGTTTCCATATTCTGATGCGGAAATCCCATAAATGACTACCTTTTTTTCATCCGTTCTGAGACGGTTTGAAGATTTTCTGTTTCAATTCCACCAGAGAAAAATGCAACCGCTTCTGCAACTGCCTCAGACAAAGGAGGCATGCCCCTGCCAAAAGGCTGAGCTGGATTCCCCATTGAATCCAGAAATTTCCGACCATCCAGGGAAGACACAGGGAAAATAATAATATTCCTCCCAGGAAAATTCCCCAGAAAAGCTGGATATTGTTCAGCCGCACCCGATATTTCCAGAAAATAAGGATAAACAGAACCACTCCCCATAAAGCATACATGCCCCCGAACCCGACGGCAGCTCCGTTCAACCCCCAGAGCGATAAGCCCAGCCAGCACAATCCAACCTGAAGCAAGGCGCCCAGACACTCCATGAACAGAAACCAGCCGCCTGCGTTATATGCCAGCAGAACAAATCCCACGGGCCAGGTGATAATCCGTCCCCAGACTCCGAGCATGAACAGCTGCAGCGGAAGAATGGCCGCTGTGAAAGATGCGGAATAGACTACATGGATCGCCAGCGGGGCAAACACCACCATGAACAGAACACCCGGGAAACCAAGCAGATATGCAATTTCACTTTGTTCGTTGACTTCCCGGTTGACCTCTTCCCTGGATTTTATCTTCTCGACCAGACGGGGATAATAATCCGTTCCCATGGCGGTCAATATAAATCCGATCAGCACTCCGGAGAGATTGAATGCCGCCTGATAATAACCGGAGACGACCAGGTCCGCTTCCCGGATCAGGATGATCTTGATGAAATACGCGCTTGCCATTCCAAGAACCCCGGATGCCATGAAACAAACGCCCAGTCTGATCAGCGAGAAGGCTTCCCGCTTGAAGTCGGATAACATGAGTTTCTCTTTGGGGATTGGGATTTTCCGGGCGAAGTACCATGTCACCAGAAGGTTTCCGGCACTCAGCAGAATCAAGCTCGGGACGATCCCTTTCAATCCCCAGAAATAATAACACGGGATTGCCATCGCGGTGGCAATCAGCGTTCCCAGAACGTTGACTATTGCAATCTCCCTGATCCGCCGCATTCCCTGAAGCAGGCAGGTCTGTCCGGACGCTATGACGGAAAGGAAAATGCTGATGCCGAGGAATGCGATCATCAATGCATATTTCGGCGTTCCAAAGGAAAGTTTTGACAAGGGAACGCAGAATGCCCCCACCAGGATCATGCCCAGGATTCCCGTAATCAGGACAAGCCGCCGATAGCTTCCCAGCGTCACGGCGATCTTTTTCTGATCCCCGGATGTGTTTGCATCGGCAATCTGCCGGACTCCGCTGTTGTTCAATCCCAGTCCCACACAGGACTGGACCAGCATGACCAGATTGTTGAAGACCCCCAGCAGGCCGACTCCGTCCGGGCCCAGAAGCACGGCGACAAACTTCACCTTGACGAGCCCGATCAGCATATTGATTCCTGAGGCGCCGCCAATCAGAAAAGAAGATTTGAATATCTGTCTGTAATTATTTGCCATATTTCTTATAACTGCGCTATTACCCGGGCAGGCATTCCTACCGCCACGACATTGGACGGCAAAGATTTTGTGACAATGCTTCCGGCACCCACTACCGTATTGTCTCCGATTTCAACCCCTTTGAGAACGATGACATTGCTTCCGAGCCAGACATTCTTTCCGATTAAAACCGGTTTGCTTTGTCCCGCATCGTTGAAGCGCTTCGCAGGATCAAGCGAATGAAAGTCGGAGTCAAAGATTTTCACCCCTTCGCCGCAGAGAAAATTTTGTCCGATCACAATTTTCTGCCGGGCGACAATTGAGATATTATTGGAGAAGGCGCAATCATCGCCAATCTGAATACTGGAATCAGGCTCCCTGGCCTGGATGAAAATCGATCCGTCACCCACCCGCGGTGCATGGCGGTATCCGTATTGGTTTCTGTTTCCAAGATCGATTCTCCCTCGACTTCCCTCGATTTTCAATGCCACGGAATAACGATTGTTTCCGCCGCTTATCCTGCAATCCCAAAGCCACCCCGCCGAGAAATAAAGTTTCCACTCATTTCTCTTCTCTTCCCACCTGACTTTAATGGAATATAAACGACGGAATATCTTTTTCAGCAAGAATCGCATCCTATCCCCTTTTATTGATTTATCCGGACATCTAACATAAATAAACTTGCGGAAGCTCTCCCGCCGGGATAACTTCGACGACTTTATCCGGCCGGTGGCAATCCGTCGCCCAGACACATTCCCCAATGAAACTCCTGCTCTGAGACGTCGGAGAAGGCAAATATCCTTTACAGGCGCCCGTCCACGAGTGCTTTCGGAAGCAGTCCCTTGATGTCGAAGATCACGGCATTGCCGCTGCGGTATTTGCTTATGTCAATGTCATTGAACTCACGATGGGCTACAGCCAACACGATCGCGTCATAATCACCAAACCGCAGGTTTTTCAGTTGATTGGTGGATTTCACCCCGTATTCATGCTTGATCTCGGCAGGATCGGCCCATGGATCGTATATGTCGACTTCACAGCCGAATTCCTGAAGCCCGCGGACCACGTCGATCGCTCTGGAATTGCGGATATCCGGGCAATTTTCCTTAAAGGTGATGCCCAACTGGAGCACTTTCGCACCCAGCACCTTGCGTTCCTTGCGGATCAACAGCTTCACAACCTGTTCTGCAACGTATTTGCCCATGCCGTCGTTGATGCGGCGTCCGGCCAGAATCACTTCAGGCAGGTATCCCAGCGCCTGCGCCTTGTGGGTCAGGTAATAGGGATCGACTCCGATGCAGTGTCCGCCGACCAGTCCCGGTTTGAACCGGAGAAAGTTCCACTTGGTTCCGGCCGCTTCGAGAACTTCGTTGGTGTCGATGCCGATCAGATGGAAAATCTTCGCGAGTTCGTTGACAAACGCGATATTGAGGTCGCGCTGGCTGTTTTCAATCACTTTCGCCGCTTCAGCAACCTTGATGCTGCTGGCCTTGTGCGTTCCGTTATTCAGAATGCTGTTGTAGAGGGCATCGACGATCGCAGCGGCTTTCGGAGTCGAACCCGAGGTGATCTTTTTAATCTTGGTGAGCGTATGCTCCTTGTCGCCGGGATTGATGCGCTCCGGACTGTAGCCGCAGAAGAAATCCTTGTTGAACTTCAGTCCGCTATGCTGTTCCAGCACAGGCACACACTCCTCTTCGGTGCAGCCCGGATATACCGTGCTTTCATAGATGACGATCGCACCTTTGCGCATGACCTTGCCGACCGTTTCACTGGCACGGTAGAGCGGCGTGAGATCCGGACGGTTGTATTTGTCCACCGGGGTCGGCACGGTGACGATGAAGATATCGCGGTCCTTGAGATCCTCGAGGCGGTTGGTGTATTGAAGATGCTTGGCCGCGGCCAGATCCTCCCTGGAGGTTTCCAAAGTAACATCAATGCCCTTGCGGAGCAACTCCAGACGCTCTGTCTTCACGTCAAATCCAATGGTATTGAACTTTTTTCCGAATTCCATGGCCAACGGAAGCCCGACGTAGCCCAGCCCGATCAGGGCCAGCTTGATTTCACCGTTCTGAATTTTCTTCAACATTTTTCATTCAACCTTCATTTCTATGTAATTGCCTCTATAAAAACCAAAGAACGCATTGCTTTTTTAACCGTTATGACTACAATCTCCCTCGAATATTTCAAGCATAAGTTGCAAGATGCATGTCAGGCAAGTTCCAAATCGTCGGCTTCAAGCGTTGCAAGACTACAGCCTAAAAAATCCAGGCGCACAATGATTTCAACATTATTTTTCCGTTTTTCCACTATCCCTTCAATGCCTTGGAGTTTTCCGCGGGAAATGATTACATGCTTTCCCGGGATTATTTCAGGATGTACCTCAACCGGTTGTCGGCAAGCCAGGCTCTCAAAAATTCGGATTATGTTCAGTTCCAGGATCAACCTGGACTCATCACTTTCGGCTACCGGAAGCATCTTGACAACATATTGAGAGCGTTTGAGAGTCCAATTCTGTTGTCGTGTCGTACATACAAAAACATATCCGGAAAACATTGGAACCGGCGTGGCAACCCGGTGCCCCCGGGTTATTCTGTGCCGCATCATTTCCGGCATATAGCAAGGTATATTCTGTTCAATCGCAAATTCAACAAGTTTTTTTTCTTTGTTTGGGCGACAATAAACAGGATACCATCGATGTTCCGGGATAGTAACTATTTTCAACTCGTCGTCAACAAGTTTTTGAGAATTAATAAACAGAGCCATAAATGTTATTTCCCAGATTCCCGCCAATGCAAAAGCATCCCGGTTTGCAGCATCACCCTTCTAGTGAACTACACCGGAAATGTCTAATCAACAATCACTTATACAATAAAACAGTCCATATTCCAGTTGCTTATATGGAATTCATGACTATTCAAATCCATAAAAACGAAACGGCGACAATAACCCCAAAACCACTTTTCGGCAAAAAGTCGAAAACATCATTCATCCGGGGATTACAGTAGAAGAAAATATGAAAACGCCGAAAAAAATTGAAAATCAGAAAGAATTTCTGCCAATAGGTATGCAACCCGTTTTTCTTACGCTCATTACGTTCACACAAGCAACTTCTTCAGATGCCTGAGAAATCTCTGTTTAGAAAACAAGGTAAAAATAAGTTTCCGTAAACCAGTCTCGTTAAGCCAGAAAAACAATAATTTCGGCAGATACCGGAAATCTCATTTGAAATTCTTCCCTTATTCTAATAATTTGGTCGGCCAATCAATTTTTCAACTGATCTTTGTAAAATCAAGCAGCATGTGTTATCACCCTCCCCCAAAATGAATGCACAAAAACGAAGACATCAGTATCTTACAAAGCAACCACCATGCCATGTGAAAAAACATCTGCCATAAAATGAATCTGTAATCTCAGCGGATGCATTTTATTCAGCAGAAGCTTTCCTAACAGACTGGTATTGAAAGCTTTTGGCTAAAATAATATTGTCAAACAGCAAAAGGAAGTAGCGAACCCCTCAGCTACCAAAACCACTTTATAATAATTTATCGTCTTTTTCAGGATTTTCAAGTAGACAATAGGTTCTTCGACGAAATTAACTGTGAATAAGGCAATGAATGCGGTTGCCGCAAGGAGGAGATCAGAAATATGAACAAGTTCTTGTTCTGGAAAGTGGGAAAATCGGGAATGAAAAAAATGTCATTCGGCTTGCAGAGCGGGCAAATCGTCTCTTTGTCCGGATGGTCTGCATTGCAATATGCATGGTGAAGATCATGTAACATTGAACTTTCTTCGTTCGGCATTCCGGAAATCAGTGTCCGGATGGCGGAATCCGCAATTTTTTCCCGCGTTTCCGGACACTGCATTTTTTCTTCAGCAAATATTTCTTACATACGTTTTTATAAAAAATAACATGTTCCTTGCCATAAAAATCCCCTTTCTCCATCGGCTGGTTCCCGACAGGAACCCTCGCCATCTGCAATCGACAGCAGACGGAAGCGGCATTGCCGAACGCGGCGTAAAAGTATTCAAAGTGGAGTTCTGAACCCGTTTTCAGGAAGAAAGATACGGGTTCAGAAAGCCAGAAGCAGGAAGCCGTTTTCAGGAACACTAAGTGAATTCAGTTCGGCGGTCTTGTATTTCTTCCCGCTCCAGAGTTCCATGACCTCTGAAACCCCGTCGAACATTTTCGTTTCCAATGCCGCGGGCTGATCCTTCCTCGAAAGGTTGCCGACAATCAACAGCTTTTTATACGGCGCGTTTTTGAGATCGTACCAGGAGACATACACGCCCGGCGACTTCGAGCGGACCGACGAATCAAACCAATAACCGTGGAACACCGCTTCGTTGAGGTTGAGACCGTTCCGGATTCCCCAGAATTTCTGGACCGCGCGATGGTTGATCCAGTCGGAATCGATATTGAAGTCATGGAGCAGCGCGCTCGCAAAGGAACGGACCGCCATTTTTTCACTATTGAGTTCGGTCCTGCGCGATTTGAGCTTGTCCATGAAAAGGACGCGCGAAACCTGATTGCTGCGGATGATCGCACTTCCCCGGATCACCGGACTCCAGGCGGCCTGATATTCGATCAACGGAGCTTCACTGTAGTAATAATCGGGATTGTTGCCGTAGAGCCAGACTTCGTTTTCGCCCGGATACCAGTAATCCGTAAAGTTATGCGCGACAGGATTGAAGTAATTGTGCGCATGGTTGAACACGATCTTGCCGTGCTTGTGCGAAACCTTGTAAATTCGCATCAGATAGTTCCGCAGGCTCAACGCGGTGGAATCGCTGTAATTCTGCCCGAAAGCGTCAATGCCGCCGTGTCCGTGCGCGGTGTTGCCGCAGGTCCCGACATCGCAAATGTCGTAGTAAATTCCGCCGAGTTCCGGGTAATCCTTGTAGAGTTTGTCGATCCGGTAAGCCATCAGATCGGCGATTCCGTCGCCGCAGCAGTGGACGAAATCAAAGACGACGCCGTTCTGTTTCAGGTTGGCTTGCGTATAGCCGGGAGTCGTCTTCCATTCGGCAAGGGCGTAATCCCATTCGGGATCGAAGAGGGAAATCCCCTTCGGCTGATGATACGGAGTCAGCCGGACGCCTTTGGCGAGATAGGGAGCGATCCATTCTTTCCGGAACCGGTCGGGATAGAGAGGAATAAGACTGGCATATCCTTTGATTTCATCGCCTCGTTTCGTTCCCTGTTCTGTGCTTGAAACCTGAAGATTCTGATATTTATTGTCCATATAGCTTCCGGAATTCACCGTGCGGAAGTTTTCAGGCGGGCGTTTCGAGGGGGTCGCGATGAAAGCGATCGAATATTTCGCGGGTTTGGTCAGGGTCGAATCCTTCGCAATGATGTTGAGGGCGACATCGACCACTTTTCCGGACTGCTTCAGCACCAGCGCTTTTTCGCTTCCGGAAACCCAGTTCGCGCTTGAAAGAGGAAGCCATGCGCACCCGGTTTCCACGCCGGTCAGCCACGAGGCGTCCGCGATGTTCAGCGGGGATTCGATCCGGCCGTCCTTCCACGGAACCGTAACATAACCGTCCTTCCAGCGCGACATGAAATATCTGGCCGATTCGGCCGGAACTTTCCATGTGAGGCGCATGGAATCGATCTGTTTCCGCGTCTCCGGCGACATCGTGAAATCCAGTTTCCAGAGGCCGTCGAACCAGAGTTCGCCATTCCACCGGAACTCAAGTCCGGCACAGGTTCCCGTGCCGCTCATCGCGATGTAATCGTCAAATTTGCGGTCCACCTTGAACGCGCTCCAGAGGACATTTTCCCCGTTGACTTCAAGGACCGGCTGGGAGGCAAGGACATCGCGTCCGCGCGAAATCATTTTTTCCGGGAAAGGCGAAGCGTTGAAAACGTAGGTGCGGTCCAGCATTCCGAAAGAGCCGCCTCCCTTGTCGGTCACTTTCATCCAGGGGCTTGGAACCGTGTGATCGTCCGCGATTTTGAGCTGATACGGTTCGCGCGGAGGCACGCGGAACGGGACAACCGTTTCCAGATTCTTCTTACCGGAGACAACGACTTTGATCTCATAAGTTCCGGGCTCGGGATCCTTCGGCAGCGGAAGTTTGACGTAAGTGACTGTTTCAGGCTTGAACTCCTGCTCCGAAACGACTCTGCCGTCACGCAAAAAAACAACCTTGCCTCGATATTCGCCGAGATGGTTCAGCACCTGACTTCCGGCGTTTCCAAGCTCAGACTTGACCTCGATGAACCCGCGTGAAGGATAGCTTTTATAGGAAGCGGTCAGCGGAAAGTTCACGAAGAAATCAAGGGAATAAGCGAAGCTGCCGTTTTCCGTAATCTCAAGTCTGTATTTTCCGGCGGGGAGCTCCCGGGTGAAACGCCCGTTTTTCCGCGCGACTTTTTCCCCGTTGACGGTCACAGAGACCGGTTTCGAAGAACGGATTTCCGCATCGAGTTTTCCTTTGAACACGTCCCCGAGATTTTCAATCGAAACGCAGTCGGCATTGTCCGAAAAGACAACAGAACTGATTCCGGCTTTGTCCTGGGGATTGCCGTTCCAGCTCCAATAGAAGTTAGGCGCTTTGGAGAAATTCAGGGTGTGGAAATTGGCGAGGAATTTTTCACCCGGAGCCGGGTTCCCCAGCGAAGAAAGCGGAATCGCCATCTCCGCGCTCCACCCGTGTTCGGTGACGTTCCCGGCGGCCCTGGCGCCGCTGTTCCATTCGCGTTTGCCGTCGCGGGCATCGAAGACGGCGCCGTTCGCGTTCACACAGAACCAGAGTTCATGTTTTTCGCGGTCGAGGATGAAGAATTCAAAGACATCATCGTTGTAAAGGTCCGCATCGTTCTGCGAAAACTGCCGGCGTGTATTTTTGAGGTCGGTAGTAAAGCCGAGATAAAGATTTTTACCGTCGGTTTTCGCGCGCATTCTTGTGTCCGACGGCAGGAGATGGTTGGCGATCTTGTAGGCTTGCATGAAAGGCACCTCCGCGGCATCCTTCCATTCGTCCTCGTTGATTTTCCCGTCGAGAGTGATAGGTGCGGCTGTTTTCGGAATGGTCAAAACAGCAGGTTTCAGCGACTCGGCTTTCGGGGGGCGTTTCGCCTCATAGAGGGCGAGGATCTCGCTGTCGCTGAGACTCCGGTTGTAAATGAAAAGCTCATCCAGGGCGGTCTCGTCCTCCACCGATGTTCTGAATCCGCCGTAAAGATTACCCAGTCCGATGACTCCGTTACCGGAAACGGGTGGGAAATTTTTTGTCTTGGAGAACTTCTTCACAGGAAAAGCGGGGTGGACATCCCCCGGTGCATAATTTTTCGGGAGACGTCCGTCGATGTAAAGTCTGAGTGCATCGGAATCCCATGTGACCGTAATCATGTGCCACTGCTTGTTCTCCCAATCCGCAAGTTCGATGCGTGCATTGGCGGTTTCCGAACCATCCCCCTGAAGATAGGCGCAGACGTATGGATTTGGCTCATATTTATAGATGACGAGCCTGAAATCGGCCTGTTTTGCTTCAAAGAAAACCTGGTTGCGTTTTTCGGAGAACTTCCAGTTCTGCGGACTGACCCAGAGGTTGACCGTTCCCATTTTCGTATCGAAGTTGCGCGGCATGGCATAGGCGCAGAACTCTTTTCCGTTCAATTTAAGGGCGTTGCCTTTGCCGTCGATCCCAGGGTGCATCCGAAGCTGAAGATCGGCCTTGAAATTGCGCGATTTCGCCTCCCCCTTCGCGGTGTCGGCGGTCACGTTGTAGGCATCGAACTTGAGTTTGAAAAGAAGACCCGGGTCCTCTTCAGAAAACAGAGGAAACAATATGACCGAAAAAATCGCGGCAATCAACTTCTTCATGGAACAACTCTCCTGTAAAAAATATCCGGCTCAGAATATGAAAGCGCCCGGCGTCCGGTTGCCGCGGAAAAATACGTTTCCAGTCCTGTCCGTGGTATATTTGTCCGTCGTTGCGCGAAGGTAAAGGATACGTTCGCTCCCGGCGTGTCCGTCGGCAAACATTGCATTGAGCCGGCCCTGGGGATGGCGTTCAAGCGACAGATAGGAGTTCCCGCTGTCACCGATGTAATCCCGCTCCTTGTTGCGGGCATCCATCGCCGGAGAGGTCTGGGACGGCCAGGAAAGCCTGCCAATTTTCGGCAGTTTCAAGTAGTCGGCAACACCAGGGACCAGATACAGGTTCAGTCCATAGGTGACATAATAGCCGCGGTAGCTGTAATAGGGTCCCCATGTATCGGTATCATAGGACTCGGAAGCGGGACAGAACAGAAAAGTCGTCTTCGTTTTGACGGGCTTGTTCTTCATCCCCGCGCGCTCCATCACAGTATCGAGCCAGATGATGCCGTTCGCCCCGTTTTTGTACGGCATCAGATAATCCCTGTTGTCGTTGACATAGCTGATCCAGATGGTGCCGAGCTGCTTGACATTCCCGAGACAGTTGATGCTTTTGGCTTTGTTTCTTGCCACATTGAGCGACGGCAGCAGCATCCCGGCCAGAATCGCGATGATCGCAATCACGACCAGGAGTTCGATCAAAGTGAAATTCTTTTTTCCCGCCGGATAATTGGATGTCTTCCGTTTCATGTTGTGTTCTCCTTCTATTGAAATGTTTCTATTTTGAACCTTCATTTTCTTCTCTCTTT
>Ga0209373_10001827_pt1 | contig 23483 bp, 21 predicted proteins | sample Higcelweek5metaG_FD_187173 | JGI IMG/M metagenome (GOLD analysis project Ga0209373, IMG submission 187173) | Freshwater pond sediment microbial communities from the University of Edinburgh, under environmental carbon perturbations - High... | ecosystem: Environmental > Aquatic > Freshwater >... | reverse complement strand
CAATCTGACACCTATTGAGCGGGGAAATAATGATGAATGAGAATGGACCATTGATTAGTATAGTGGTACCGGTGTACAATGCGGTAAAGTGCATAGAAGACACAATTCAGGCAATCAGAAGCCAGACTTTTTCAGACTGGGAATTAATCATGGTAGATGATTGCTCTACGGATGATAGTATTGTAATCATGAAAAGCTATGAAAGCGAAAATATAAAATTAATCCGACTGAAAGAGGGTTCCGGTGCTGCATTTGCTCGTAATGCTGGAATTGATGCGGCAAGAGGAAGGTATATCGCTTTTGTGGATGCAGATGATTTATGGTCACCAGATAAACTGGAACGACAGCTTTCTTTTATGAAAGAACATAATTGTGCTTTTAGTTTTACGGGATATGAATTTGCAGACGAAAATGGAATCGGTGTACAAAAAATAGTACGTGTACCTAAAAATATAGGGTACAAAGCAGCATTGAAAAATACGACTATTTTTACAAGTACCGTTATGTTTGATATGACCAAAATAACAAAGGAAGAAATCTATATGCCAAATGTGCCAAGTGAAGATACGGCAACATGGTGGAGGATACTGAGGAGCGGCTATATAGCATATGGATTGGATGAGGCACTTACTCTTTACAGAAGGAGTATGGGGACACTATCTTCTAATAAGGTGCTTGCAGTTAAGCGCGTATGGAATTTATATCGAAATATAGAAGGATTGTCTGTTATAAGGAGTGTTTATTGCTTTTGCTTTTATGCGGTCAGAGCAGTTATCAGAAGGCTATAGGAGAAGTATTATGAAGTTGCAGGTGCTATTATCGGCGATGTATTTAGACGGATATGATTACATAAACTCTCTGCATATATCTGGTGATTGTCTTGTTATTAATCAATGTGACAGCAATTATACAGAGCATATTACTGAAGTATGCAGGACCATCACATACATTGAGACAACAGAGCGAGGATTGAGTAAAAGCAGGAATATGGCGATTGAAAATGCTACTGCGGATATTTGCATTCTATGTGATAATGATGTAGAATATGTGGAGAATTATGAGTCACTCATTGGCAGTGCTTTTCATGATTATCCTGATGCTGACATCATTATTTTTTATATCAAGAGAAAAGAGAAGCCTACGCCTAATTATCCAACTATACGTAGCATGAATTATTTGTCAGTGATGAAGATTTTTTCACCAGAAATTGCTTTTAGGAGACAGATCATCAAGGAAAAGCAGATCAAATTTCATGAATTATTTGGTGCTGGAGCTCACTACTATATGGGGGAAGAAAATATCTTCTTATATGATTGTCTGCGGGCGGGTTTAAAGATCCAATATATTCCTGTTAAGATTGCAGAACTTCGCGAAACGAAGTCTACGTGGTTTACTGGTTATGAAAAACAATTTTTTATTTCAAGAGGCGCAAATTATTGTGCAATGACAAGAGGTTTTTCATTGTTTTTAATCTTACAATTTGCGATCAGAAAAAGAGCACTCTATGCAGAAAAAGTTTCTGTGTGGAAGGCAATTAGGTGGATGTTAAAAGGCAGAAAAGAATATATAGTTTTATGTAAGGAGAAATAAACCAGATGAGAGTCCTTATGATTGGTGATTACCGTACTGGAACTGGACCCGCGAATGTTACTTATAACTATTTAAATTGTTTACCAAAACAGACATTGAAGCTGAATGCAACAGGTAAATGGCAGCGAGCTGTTGAAATTTTTGTGAAAACGCCGCAGGCGGATGTCGTGTTATGCTCAGGGTATTCAAAACAAAACATACTTGCTTTGAAATGGGCAAAGATATGTCATAAGCGTTCCGCGTATTTGATGCATGGATGTGTGGAACATGAAAATGCTATTAACGGGGTGCCAGATGCAGAGATGAACAAGGTTGAGAGGGAGACTATTCGTCTTACAGATGCAATCCTGGCAGTATCAGAGCATTTTGCGAATTGGTTGCGGGAACATTATCCAGAATATCTAGAAAAAATAGATAGTGTGCCAAATGGAGTAGATTGGGACGAATTGCAGAAATTCAATATAAATACAACGAGAAACGAACGTCAATTGATATCAATCGGCGGTGGAATGCCGAGAAAAATGATACGCTATATATGTGAAGCTATCGAAAAACTGAATCGTGATACAGGAGAAAAATATACTTTAGTTGTCATCGGTGATGTGGGATATGATACAAAAGAAATCAATACGTATCCCTTCGTCAGGAATAGGGGGATTGTTCCCTTTGATGAGGTAACAAGACTACTACATGCATCTAGATTGTACATACAAAATAGTTCTTTCGAAACATTTGGTCTCGCACCACTTGAAGCATTGGCGTGTGGCTGTGATTTGTTGATTTCAAATGAAGTGGGAGCGAAAGAAGTATTCCGCGAGATGAAAGACGAAGATATTATCAAAGACTATAGTGACAGTGATGAAATTGCAGAAAAAATAATAAATTTACAACAACGGGGAAATCATGCAAGATTGTTGAAAAACCTTGATAAGGAGTCAACTTCATGGGAAGCACGAACAATATTGTTATTAACAAAACTGGATCAGATCAGAGAAAAGAAAAGATAAACGGAATCGTATTTCTTGTTATGTTCGCAGGATATGCATTAACTTTTTTAATACCTAAATTTTATGGATTGACAGATAAATATGCAAGTCTGTTTATTTTTTGTGTATGTGGAATTTTATTTTTTAATAATGTAAATTGGATAACGCTAATAAAAAGTAAAGATAAAGATATCTGGATACTGGCAGGCGTTATTGTTTTAACGGGAATTAATCTTATTATTATTGGCTCAAATAAGGGAGCGTTTTTTGTGGCGACCGATTTTGTATTAATTTGGTACTTAAGTGATAAGATTGTAATGAGTCAAAAACAGATTATGCGTATGGCTTTTTTATATGCGTTATTATTGGGGTGCTGGTTTTTCTTGGCATATCCCGTTTTTTTTGCAGATTATGAGGCAATGGCATATAACACAAATAATGCAGCAACCTTTACGGTGTATACATTGCTGTGTGCATTTGTATTTTTAAAAAAATTATCTTTGCGGTGGGAAATCATGGGATTACTTATTGTCACAGCATTAGTGAGAACCTTTCATCTTGTAGTGTGGCATAGAGCTCGTGGTGCTTTTATTATGCTTCTTATGTTCTTATTATTATATTATGTTGTACCGCGTAAATGGTGGGATAGCAAAAAGCTATATAAAGCCTTTGTGTTAGTAGCAACATTAGGATCGCTTTTATTTGTTGCAGGGTATACGATTATTGGTCAGACAGGTGTAAATTTTAAGCTACCATTTTTTTATAAAAACATCTTTTCTGGAAGACAAAAAATATGGTTGGAAATTGGTAAATTATTTGTAAAAATGCCAATTACTGGTGTGGGTTCTGGATATGCACTAGATTCCTTTATAGAATACAATCTGCATAATGCAATGTTTGATTTATTGGCAGTACATGGAGTGCTTGTATTCATCGGAATCATGTATTTTGTATGGAAGAGATTGCATATGTTTAGAAAAGATATTAATAAAAACACTTTGGCATTATGTGCTCTATGCATTATACTTGCGGTATTTATTGAATCTTTTTTTGATATCGATTTAATATGGGCTGACTATGCACCAAATTTGATATTTTTATTGGCAATCGTGAATTCTGGACGTGTGGTGGGAAGGGATATAAATCCTGCGCATGCAATACTAGATTGCGAAAAGGCAGAATAAAGGTTAAAGGCTATGGTGAGTTTATGGAAAAATACAAGTATTTAGCGAATAATATAGCATTATTCACTATCAGCAATTTTGTGTCAAAAATATTGGTTTTTTTGTTGATTCCCTTTTATACAAGTATATTATCAACAAAAGAATACGGTATTGCTAATCTAATGCAGGTAACACTACTATTGTTAGTGCCTGCGCTTACGGTTAATATTGGGGAAGCAGCTCTGCGTTTTGCGGTGGAGCGTAAGGATAAATGTGGGAGCATATTGTACATAGGTTTGAAATATACGGGAAGAGCTACTCTTTTGGTATTGTTACTGGCTGGCACTGCCACTTTTTTTGTCAGTTTGGAAATCAAACAATACTTATGCTTTTTTATTATATTATTTGCAGCAAATGCATTATATGAGTTTTTGATTTTATATTTTCAAGGCTCTGAAATGGTGCCTGTGGTTGTAGGCGGCAGTATATTCTGCACAGTAGTTATGTTAGGTTCAAATCTATTTTTTTTGTTAGTATTAAAGATAGGATTAAGCGGATATTTGTTGGCGCAAATCCTTTCTTTTGCATTTGCATCTATTTTCATGATATTGTTATCTTTGAAAAAAGCTTATAAAAGGGAAATAGACCAAGATAATGAATTAGAGATAGAAATGCTTGCCTATGGTAAGCCTATGATTTTATACTCCACCGGTAGTTGGATTAATAATGCAAGTGATCGCTATATTGTGACTGCAATTTGTGGGACTGCTGTTAATGGAATATATGGAGTGGCTTACAATATTCCAGTCATTCTCAGTGTGTTTCAAAGAATATTTGCACAGGCATGGCAGCTTTCAGCTACAAAGAGCCATAAAGATGAGGATAGTGGAGATTTTTTTTCTATGATTTATAAATCATATAATACTTTTATGGTGCTTGGTAGTTCATTTTTGATTATCACTGTGAAAATATTTGCAGGATTTTTGTTTCAGAAAGATTTTTATAGTGCATGGATTTTTGTCCCACCCCTGCTGATTTCGGTTATATTTGGGGCGTTGACGGGGTTTTTAGGTTCGATTTGCTTGGCGCATAAAGATAGTAGAAGTATGGGAATTGCAACAGGTATCGGCGCTGCACTCAATATTGTCCTAAATCTGATTAGCGTGTGGTATATCGGCGCAATGGGAGCTGCGATAGCGACAGCAATCTCTTATTTTACAATGTATTTTATGGCATTTTTATTCACAAAAAAACATGTAAGGCTATCCATTAATCTAAAAAAAGACTATCTGGCTTATTTGATTGTAGTGGTACAAGCAGTATTAGTGATGCGAGAAGTGAAAAATGTTTATCCCATCACAATCTTGCTATTCATTTTACTTTTGCTACTCTATTTGAAGGAAGCATCAGCAATTGCAAAAAGACTTTTGGCATATGGAAAGAAAAAAACATAATAAAGAGGACTAGGTATATGAGCGAAGAAAAGAGAAAAAAGATTGGAAATATCAGCATATTAGCAGTGTTATTTTTAATAATAGCAATGTCATGGGTAAACCATTCTGTATACGAAGCTACAACACCATATGGAACGTTATTAACTGGCACAGCGCTTGGAATTGCATTTTTGTGTTATGTGGATTTGAAGAAGGCTTTTAGAGACCCTTTTTTTTATCTGATGATTCTTGCAGATGTGTTAGCTCTCATAAATTTATTTGTTATTCATTCTGATAAAGGCGCGCTATTAACAGTCATGGATCTATTGCTTGTAATGTATCTGGCGAGTAAAATGTCAATTAATCGTAAGCAGATGCTGACGGTCTGTATTGTGGAGCTTTTCTTTTTCTTTTATTGGACAGTAACGCCGAAAGGATATTATCAAGGATTTAATATTAATTATGGTGGACTTGTACTTTTGACGGGATTGATGTTTGGTATGATCATGATAGAGAAAATCAAGCAAGAAAAGAAATGGAACTATATGTGGATCGTGCAATGTGTACTGATGCTTATTGGATTCAAGATTATTTCATATTACTTATCTAGATGTGCACTGATAGGAGCTGCAGTTTTTACAATATTAATACTGATTCCCAAAAAATTCTGGATTAAAACAGCAGGAAAAGTATTTTTTTGTATTATGAGCATTGGAGTAACAATTGGAACAATCCCGTTTTCTGTTTTTCTCGTATGGTTAGGAACTATGCGCGAACAAATAGATACAAAGATTTTGTATAAGAGTATTTTGTCAGGACGAGAAGAAGTATGGGCAGAACTATGGGGTGTATTTCTCAAATCACCGATTACGGGAATTGGTTCTTCTTATAAGCTACATGTAGTTGATTTGGAAGGAACTTTTGAAGTTCATAGTGGACTACTGGATATTCTGTTTGTACATGGGCCGGGTGTGTTTATTATTGTATTATGTTTTTTATTACCCTTACTTTTTAAACTGCGTGGTAGTATGGCACAGAGTGAAATATCCAAATATGCAGGTGCAACAGTTTTTGCAATGCTTGCAACTTCATTTTTTGAAAATTATTTCATTGTACCCCCGTTTCTGCTATTATTCCTGTTACTGTTTACAATTGTAAACACGCAAAACCAGACCAGCCAGATTGATTGCAATATTCCTAAAAAAAAGTTATAATATTTCCGAAGAAAAATTTGAGGATTGAGGTAAGTGCATGAGCCGTGAAGAAATATTTGAGCAAATAAATATAGTATTTAAGGATGTTTTTGATAATGATGATATTTGCATAGAGGAAGAAACAACCGCAGCGGATGTAAAGGGGTGGGACAGTCTTATGCATATTACGCTCATGGATGCTATCGAAGAGAAATTTGATATTAAGTTTGATATGAAAACGATTATAAAATTAAAAAACGTGGGTGAGATAGCTGATATTATTGAAGAAGAAATTTAGCACAGCCCGGAGGATTGATTTTGGCATTTGTATCATTTCGCTTTATTATTTTTTTAAGTATTTTATTAATCACATATTTTTTAATACCAAAAAAATACCAATGGTGTTTGCTTTTGCTCGGCAGTTATGTTTTTTATGCATTTGCGACACCTTATTTTCTGGTATTTTTATTTATTTCTACGATAATCACTTATATTTGTGGTGTTAAACTTGAGAAATTGAGTGATGCATGCAATGAAAAACTTAAGGTGGACGCTGACGTACTAACCAAGGAAAGCCGAAAGGCTCTCAAAAACATATTTATGAGGAAAAAGAGATTTATACTTATAATATGTATGGTCATGAATATCGGTGTGCTTGGCGTTTTAAAATACTTCAACTTTTTTATGGATAATATTTCCGAGATACTTCACCTTTGTGGCATTTCCTATGAATTTCCCAATGCAAACTGGCTGTTGCCACTAGGAATTTCTTTTTATACATTCATTACGGTAGGCTATTGCATTGATGTTTATCGTGAAGTGAGTGAAGCGCAAAATAATATATTTAAGTATGCACTGTTTGTAGCATTTTTTCCGCAGATCTCACAGGGCCCAATTAATCGCTATAGCGAAATGAGCATACACCTTTATGAGGAACATGCATTTGACTTTGTTCGCATTCAAAACGGCGGGTATCGTATTTTAATAGGTGTTTTCAAGAAAGTTGTAGTAGCAGATAGGCTTGGTATTTATGTAAATAGAGTTTATGGTGCGCCCATCGATTATAATGGGCTTAGTTTACTATTTGCAACGGTTTTTTATGCAGTTCAGATTTACTGTGATTTTTCAGGATATATGGACATTGCAATCGGCGTGAGTGATATGTTTGGGATTAAAATGGCGGAGAATTTTGATAAGCCATATTTTTCTAAAACTATTCCAGAGTACTGGCGCAGGTGGCATATTACGCTTGGCGCATGGTTCAAAGACTATTTATTTTATCCGGTCATTCGCTCTGATTGGTGTAAAAAAATCGGGAAAAATTTAAAAAAAACTGTGCCTACCATAGTTGGACTTTTAGTGGTGTGGTTTAGCACTGGTTTGTGGCATGGAGCGAGTTGGCATTATGTACTACATGGATTATACCATGGCACGCTCATTATTCTCAGTTTTTTGCTTGCATCTGTTTTTCATAGTATGAAGACCAAACTTCATATTAATGAAGACAATAAGGTCTTTCATATCTTTCAAATACTGCGAACATTTATTTTAGTTGATATTTCTTATATTCTCTTCAGGGCAAGGAATTTAAAAGATGCTGCTTATATTATGAACGAAATTGTTTTTCATTTAAATCCAAGTAAAGAAGCATTAAAGATTGCATTATTGCCATTTACTGAAGATAATACAGCAGTTGCCTTTTTTGGAGTTGCAATGCTGGCAACAGCAGGTGTATTTGTTTGTGAGATTTTAGACTATAATCATATTTTTGTTTTAAAAAAACATAAATATATCAATGCGGTTATTATGCTTACACTAATCTTATTGTTTGGTATGTTCGGACAATCAAGTTTTATATATATGCAGTATTAAAAAATAATTTTTGAAACAATCTGTATGAGGAAGAAAATGAAAAAGACTATAATATCAATTAGTATATCGCTTATTATTGTATTTGGTGTTGTCATGCTGAAAAACTGCTTCTCCTATATGCTGCCAAATGATGCGATGGGAATCCGTGCAGTTGTTGCAAAAAAGCATGTCAGTCAGTTGTTTCTTGGGGCATCTGCCTTTCGAAAAGGGATAGATGTAAAAATGTTGGAGGAAGAGCTTCCAGGAGAATCTTTTATTTTGACCTATAATGGCAATCAGCCCTACAATATGAGTTTAGAACTGAAAGAAATTTTGGAAGAAGGAACTGTAGTAGATACGGTGATAGCAGATTTTAATCCAAGTATGATAAATGAAGATGCTAATTTAAGTGACAAACGTTTTTTGTGGGACACAAAGTTTTCAACCAAATGGGCATTATGGAAAGAAATCAGCAAAAGAGAAGATGCTTCGTTTTATATGTTTTATGATTATTTTGTACTATCCAATAATGAGTATATGATTACCTATCCAGTATCATTTCCACTTATTGCTGAGCGTTACTACCGTGGTGGAAGTCTCGATGATGATGCGGGAATGACAGAGGAGAGGCTGCTGAAACTGGAGGTCGCAGAAAAGCCGGGATTTCATAAGTTGCAGAAAAAAGCAATTATGGATATGATTTCCATATGCGATCAATATGGTGTAAAGTTGATTTTTGTTGAGTCTCCAAGATATATAAAAATGGCGGACGATGAAAATTACCAAGAAAAATCAAAAGCATTAGCTGAATTGCTGAAGGCATCTGGAATAGAATATTACTGTGCAACTGATTTAGATTTTGATAATAAAAACGCTGCATACTATACGGATTTAGTACATATGTCAGGAGAGGGTAAACGTTTGTTTACCAGCCAGATTATTCAGCGCATGAAAGAAAATGAGGAATGAAGAATGCGCTTCTCGCTTAAACTTGAATAAAGAAAGATAATTTGATATAATAATTCGATACGCATATGGTATTATGCGATTGGTAAGGAAAGAAAAATGACAAAATCAGTGATTAAAAATAAGCAGTTATTTGCAAGAAGAGTAGCCTTAATAGTATATGATGTGTTATCAGTAGTTGCAGCGACCTATTTAGGTTTGATTGCACGTTTTGATTTTAGTTTTAAGGGGATAAGTGATTTGGGTTTTATTGATACAGCATGGCGATATCTTCCTTATAGTATCATAATTACAATACTGATATTTTGGATATTGCATTTGTATCAAAGCCTTTGGGAGTATGCAGGGGCGACTGAGATGACGAGTGTAATAATGGCATGTGTGATTTCGGCACTTCTTCAAATGATTATCGTCCGAAATATTTTAGGGTGGGGTTATCCACGTGGCTCGTATGTGTTTTTTGGTGGCTTCTTGCTTTTGTTTGTGTTTATTAGTAGATTTTTTTATAGAGCATTAAGAACGTTTGTAGAGAAACGAACAAATAAGGCAAAGAGCGTGAATGTTATGGTTATTGGCGCAGGAGATGCTGGTAATTCTTTAATTAGAGAGATGAATACAAGCAAGTTTATACAAAAAAGTGCACTTTGTGTCATTGATGATGATAAGTCGAAAATAGGTAACTATATCCACGGTGTTAAAGTGGTCGGTGATAGAAATGATATTTTGGAATATGCTGCAAAATATGATATCGATGAAATTATAGTAGCTATGCCAGCTGCACCCAAAAGTATTATAAAAGAAATTCTTGAGATTTGTAAAGAAACGAATTGTGAATTAAAGACACTTCCAGGCATTTATCAATTAGTGAATGGTGAGGTAAATGTAAGCCAGTTGCGTAAAGTAGATGTTATAGATTTGCTGGGAAGAGATTCCATAGCGGTAGATTTGGATTCCATCATGGGATATGTAAGAGACAAGGTAGTACTTGTAACAGGTGGTGGCGGCTCTATAGGAAGTGAATTATGCAGACAGATTGCACAATCTCAGCCAAAGCAATTAATTATTTTTGATATATATGAAAATAGCGCCTATGATATACAGCAGGAACTTATAAAAACATATCCAGATATGAACCTTCTCGTATTAATTGGATCTGTTAGGAATACAAATAGAATGAATTCAGTATTTAAGAAATACAGACCTGATATTGTATATCATGCTGCAGCGCATAAGCATGTTCCTCTCATGGAAGAAAGTCCAAATGAAGCAATTAAAAATAATGTGCTGGGAACATGGAAGACGGCAGATGCAGCTCTTCGCTATGGTACAAAGAAGTTTGTTATGATTTCTACAGATAAGGCAGTAAACCCTACGAACATAATGGGTGCCAGCAAGCGCATTTGTGAAATGATAGTGCAAGCATATAATAATCGTTCTGATACTGAATTTGTAGCGGTGCGATTTGGCAACGTTCTGGGAAGTAATGGTAGTGTGATTCCATTATTCAGAAAGCAAATTGCTTTTGGAGGACCAGTAACCGTCACTCATCCTGATATTATCCGTTATTTTATGACGATACAAGAGGCAGTATCTCTAGTGCTACAGGCTGGGGCATATGCAAAGGGCGGAGAAATATTTGTGCTGGACATGGGAGAACCTGTGAAGATTCTAGATTTGGCAATTAACTTAATTCGCTTATCAGGATATGTTCCAGGGGAAGATATTGATATCCAATTTACAGGACTAAGGCCTGGTGAAAAGCTGTACGAAGAGCTTTTGATGAAAGAAGAAGGCATGCTGGAAACGGCCAATAAACTAATTCATATTGGAAAACCGATTGAATTTGATGAAGCTGAGTTTTTTGGGCAACTTGAGGAATTGAAAAACGATTCAAAGAATGAAGCAAGCGATGAAGCAATACGCGACTGGGTGCGAAAAATAGTACCAACATATAAAAGAAGGGTAGTGAATCATAATGGGGAATAAAAGGATATTTTTATCTTGCCCAACAATGCATGGTGAGGAAAAAGAGTATATTGAAGAAGCATTTAATACGAACTGGATTGCACCTTTAGGACCTAATGTTACGGGGTTTGAAGAGGATATTATAAAATACACGGGAACTAAGTATGCAACAGCACTTAGTGCAGGTACGGCTGCTATTCATCTGGCATTAATTGTACTTGGAATAGGAAAGGGTGATATTGTATTTTGTTCCTCCTTAACATTTTCAGCAACTGCAAACCCGATTGATTATGTTGGTGGCGTGCCAGTATTTATTGATAGTGAGGAAGAGACCTGGAATATGTGCCCGAAAGCATTAGAAAAAGCATTTGAAAAATACCCGAATGCAAAAGCAGTTATTTCAGCAAATTTGTATGGAACGCCAGCAAAATTAGATGAACTTATTCAGGTTTGTAAGAAATATGGTGTACCTTTCATAGAAGATGCGGCAGAATCACTTGGTGCAACATATAAGGGAATCCAGACAGGTAGATTTGGTGAAATTGGTATTTTTTCATTTAATGGGAATAAAATTATCACTTCGTCTGGAGGTGGTATGTTAGTGTCTGATTGTGAAGAATATACAAAAAAAGCATTGTTCTTGGCGACACAGTCTCGTGAACCTGCAAGACATTATGAGCATAAAGAGATAGGATATAATTATAGAATGTCTAACGTTGTTGCTGGTATTGGCAGGGGTCAGATGAAGCATTTAGAAGAGCATGTTGCAAAAAAGAAAGAGATATATATGCGATATAAAGAAGCATTTGCAGATATTTCCGAAATACGGATGAATCCATTTAGAACAGAGTCTGAACCAAATTTTTGGTTATCCTGTATATTGCTATCAAAGGATTGTAATGTAACGCCGATCATGATTATGGAAGCATTAGAAAAAGAAAATATTGAGACACGTCCAATTTGGAAGCCAATGCATTTACAGCCTGTATTTGCAGACAATGCATTTATACAGATAAAAGAAGGCATTAGTGTTGCGGAAGACATTTTTAATAAAGGAGTTTGTTTGCCTTCTGATATTAAAAATACAAAGGAAGATATGGAACTGATTATAGGAATCATCCGAGGGTTGTTTGGAAAATGATATATAAAGGTTGCGTTAAACGCTTATTAGACATCATCATATCGGGATTTACAGTTATCTTACTCTCACCAGTCTATTTAGCGCTGGTTATTATGGTGGTAGTAAAACTGGGGAGACCAGTCTTATTTTGTCAGAAGAGACCCGGAAAAGATGGACAGATTTTTGAGATGTACAAATTCCGATCAATGACAGATGACAAAGATGAATTTGGTGAAACATTACCCGACGAGGTAAGATTAAATTCTTTTGGGAGACGATTGCGCTCTACGAGCTTAGATGAGCTACCGGAACTATTTAATATTTTCAAAGGTGATATGAGTATTGTTGGCCCAAGGCCGTTATTAGTTAAGTATTTGCCTTATTATACAGAAGAGGAAAACAGAAGGCATAGCGTCAGACCAGGTTTGACGGGTCTAGCCCAGGTCAACGGACGAAATCAGCTTGGTTGGGAGCAACGTTTTGAATATGATCTGGAGTATGTAGATCATTGCTCTTTTATAATGGATGCCAAAATTATATGGATGACAATAGGAAAAGTACTAAAAAAAGAAGACACTTTATCTGGAGCAGAACAAACAGTGGAAGATTTTGACGTGTATCGTAGTAAAGATAAGGAATTGAGTAAGGCAGAGAAATAGGAGACTGATATGAGAGAAATCCCGATTTTGTCTGAACCGATTAAGGCAACACCGATTTATGAGCTGAATTTTAGCTATACAGAGAATAAGACATATATCAAAAGGGACGATTTTGTTCCATTTAGTTTTGGTGGAAATAAAGCTCGTAAGGCATGGTATTTTTATACAGATATCTTGAAAAAACAAGCAGATGTTATCGTCTCATATGGAAGCAGCAGTTCAAATCATTGCAGGATTGTTGCTAATATGGCAACAGCTATGGGAATAGAATGTCATATTATTTCTCCAAAGGAAAAATATAAGGAGACTGCAAACAGCAGACTGATTGTAGCATTTGGCGCAATTATAGAGACTTGCCCCGTAAATGAAGTAAGTGCAACTATCGACCGCAGATTAGACAGTCTTCGACGCGAGGGAAAGACACCATACTTTATTATGGGCGGTGGACATGGGAATTTTGGAACAGCATCCTATATTGATGTTTACAATGAGATTATGCAATTTGAAAATGAGTCTGGCGTTCATTTTGATTATATTTTTCATGCATCAGGAACAGGTACAACGCAAGCAGGCCTTGTGTGTGGACAAATGATTGCCAGTACAAAAGGAGAAAAATTTAACGCAGACAGGCAGAAAATCGTAGGTATCAGTATCTCGAGGACTGCAGAAAAGGGTTATGAAGTGATAAAGGAAAGCATTGAGCAGTATTTATCTGCGTATAAGTTACCATACCAGGGGATGACTGAAGATTATCTGAATTTCATAGATCAATACCGCAAAGGTGGATATGGTGAATATGATGTCGCCATCAAGGAGACGATTGACAATGTAATGAAATATGAGGGCATACCAATGGATACAACATATGTAGGGAAAGCTTTCTGTGGTATGAATGAATATTTAATGGAGAATCATATTAGAAATAAAACAGTGTTGTTTATTCATACGGGTGGAACACCATTATTTTTTGACTAATTGGAAAAGGAAATATTAGAAAAGTGAAAAGGCATGGCAAATTATGAATATATTGATTCTTAGCGCTGGGACAAGAAATAAGATTGTAGAGTTTTTTAGAAATGAAGTCGGGAATACGGGCAAAGTGATTGCAACTGATTGCAGTAATTTAGCACCGGCTTTATATGAGGCAGATGCATATTATATTGTACCGAGAATTACTGAACCTGGTTATCTGGATGTGATTCTCGATATTTGCTGTAAGGAAAAAATAGATGGGGCATTGTCTCTGATTGATCCAGAATTATCTTTGCTAGCGGCACATGAAGAAGAATTTTTGGCAGTAGGTTGCAGGCTGATTTCCTCTTCCTATGATGTAGTGGAGACTTGTTTTGATAAGTATAGAATGTATAAAAAACTGTTGGATCTCGGAATACCGACAGGAAAATGTTATGTAAACCAAGAAACTTTTTTTGAAGCTGTCTCAAGCGGGGAAATAACATTTCCTGTATTTGTTAAACCTGTTAAAGGCAGTGCCAGTATTAATATTAATAAAGTGCAGAGCGCAAAAGAAATAGAAGTTCTATTCTCGCTATATGAAGATTTAATGGTGCAGGAGTATATGAACGGTATAGAGTATGGGGCGGATGTTTATATTGATATGATTTCAGGAAAAACAAAAGCGATTTTTGTAAAGGAAAAAATCGTCATGCGGGCAGGGGAAACGGATAAATCAGTATCGATTTATGATGAAAGACTATTTTCATTAATCAAGAGTTTTGTTGAGGCGATGGGATTTAAAGGGATTGTAGATATAGATATATTTAAAGTAAATGATATTTATTATATTTCAGAAGTGAACCCCCGATTCGGTGGTGGTTATCCTCATGCTTATGCGTGTGGTACTAATGTTCCAAAACTAATTATTAATAATTTAAATGGTAATGAGAATGAAGATGAAATCGGACATTATGAAATTGGGAAGTATATGATGAAATATAGTGAGATAAAGATTATCTAGCAATAGGAGTAGTTTATGAGTAAGAATATTCTATATTTAACTTTATCGGAAATCAATTTATCTGAAGAGGGAATTTATTCAGATTTAATAAATGAACTGGCGTTATGTGGGTATCATGTCACAGTAGTACAGGCAGATAGTAAAAGAAACGCGCCAAAGATGTTAGTTGAAAAAGATAATAAAATTAGAGTCCTTCACGTTTTTGTTGGCGAGATTTTTCGCGTGAACTTTATAAAAAAAGGTATTAATACATTACGAATAGAACCTTGCTTTAAGAGAGAAATACAAAAATACCTGAAGAATGAGAAATTTGACATGGTACTCTATGCGACACCTCCAGTCACGTTTTCAGGAGTTGTGGCATATTGCAGAAAAAAGTTTGGGTGCACATCATATTTGATGTTAAAGGACATATTTCCGCAAAATGCTGTAGATATAGGGCTTTTTGCTTCGGGAGGGCTGTTACATCGTTTCTTCCAATGGAAAGAAAAAAAATTGTATCAAGTCTCAGATAGGATAGGATGTATGTCACAGGCCAACTTAAATTACTTGTGTAGTCATAATCCACAGATTCCAAGAGAAAAAATAGAGATATTTCCAAATACCATAAATATTAAAAAAGTGGATAAAGTGATGGATTCTGCTCATATTGTGCAGGTAGAAGAAATCAGAAGGGCTTATCACATTCCAGTTGACAGAACTGTATTTGTATTTGGTGGTAATTTAGGAAGACCTCAGGCGATTGCATATTTACTTCGTGCAATAAAGCAGTTGGAAAATTACCCGCGAGCATACTTCCTCTTTGTAGGAAACGGGAGCGAAAAAAGTAAGGTGGAGAAACAGCTGCATGATAGCCCTAATGGAGCATTTATCGACTTTGTTCCACCGGAAGAATATCATATGCTGATGCATGCGTGTGATGTAGGACTGATTTCTTTGGATGTGCGGTTTACGATTCCAAATTATCCGTCCAGGATGCTTTCTTATATGGCAATGTCAAAACCAATTTTAGCTTGCACAGATAGAAATACAGATATCAGGCAACTCGTTGAGTCGCAGGCACAATGTGGTTTTTGGAATGCTTCAGATGATGAAAATGCATTTGTGTCGAGAGTTAAAGTATTGTGTGAAGATGCAGAACTACGTATACAATGTGGTAATAATGGAAGATTATATTTGGAACAGAATTTTGATATTAGATATTCTGTAGAGTTAATTGAAAAGGCAGTTAGCAGAAAGGATAAGAAAAATGTTTGAAAGAAAAACGTTATTAATTACTGGAGGAACGGGTTCTTTTGGTAATGCAGTCTTAAAAAGATTTTTGGATACCGAGATAGAGGAGATACGAATATTCAGCCGAGATGAAAAGAAGCAGGATGATATGCGTCATGAATATCATAATGATAAAATAAAGTACTATATTGGCGATGTAAGAGATTTACAGAGTGTTAAGGATGCTATGCATGGGGTAGATTATATTTTTCATGCCGCAGCATTGAAGCAGGTACCAAGTTGTGAGTTTTTCCCATTAGAGGCAGTTAAGACAAATGTTCTGGGTACGGATAATGTATTGACAGCAGCAATCGAAGCAAGTGTAAAAAAAGTTATTTGTTTGTCGACGGACAAGGCAGCATATCCAGTTAATGCAATGGGAACAAGTAAGGCTATGATGGAGAAAGTGTTTGTTGCAAAGTCAAGAACTGTTGACTCTGACAGAACACTAATATGTGGTACACGATATGGAAATGTTATGTGCTCTCGTGGCTCAGTAGTTCCTCTTTTTATTGATCAGATTAAAGCGGGGTTGCCGCTTACGGTAACAGAACCAGCGATGACAAGATTTATCATGAGTCTGGAGGAAGCAGTGGAATTAGTTATGTTTGCATTTGAAAATGCATGCGCAGGGGACATCATGGTGCAAAAGGCACCTGCATGTACAATAGAGGTCCTGACACAGGCTGTTAAGGAGCTTTTTCATGCTGACAATGAAATCAAGATAATTGGTATCAGACATGGAGAAAAGATGTATGAAACACTTTTAACAAATGAAGAATGTGCGCGTGCTACGGATATGGGTGAATTTTATCGTGTTCCTGCAGATCAGCGAGACTTAAACTATGACCAGTATTTCAGTAAAGGAAACCAGGAGAGAGCAAGATTGACAGAATTCAACTCAAATAATACAAAAATCTTAAATGTTGAACAGGTAAAAGAGAAATTATTACAACTAGAGTATATCAGAGAAGAAATAGCAGCATGGAAAAATCAGGAATAGAGTCATAGCATATATAAGGAGTTTTTGAATGAAGATATTGGTGACAGGTGCAAAGGGATTTGTCGGTAAAAATTTAATATGGGAGCTTCGAAACAGGGGATATGATGAGATCTATTCTTTTGATATCGATTCATCGGATGCTGATTTGGATATTTATGCAAAAGAATGTGAGTTTGTTTATCATTTGGCAGGTGTGAACCGACCTGAAAATGAAAAGGAATTTATGGAGGGCAACTTTGGATTCACCTCGGTTTTGTTAGATAAACTAAAAAAATATGGTAATAAAGCGCCTATTTTGATTACTTCTTCAATACAAGCAGAACTTGAAAATCCTTATGGAAAAAGTAAAAAAGCAGGTGAAGATTTGCTGCTTTCTTATGAGGCTGAAGTAGGAGCCAAGTCAATAATATACAGGCTTCCGAATGTATTTGGTAAGTGGTGTCGTCCGAATTATAATAGTGGGGTAGCAACGTTTTGCAATAATATTGCCAATAATTTAGAAATAAAGATAAATGACCCAAATGTGGTCATGCGATTAGTCTATATAGATGATGTTGTGGAAGAATTTATAGCAGCACTACAAGCCCGTGAGAATAGAATCGGACTTTTTTGCATGATCCCAACAGAACATACAGTAACACTGGGCAAAATTGTTGAATTGCTCTATTCCTTTAAGGAAAGCCGCAACAAGTTGTCTATACCTGACATGAGTAATGCATTTGAAAAAAAGCTTTATAGCACTTATTTAAGTTATTTACCCAGTGATGATTTTTCATATACGCTTACGATGCAAACAGATCAAAGAGGATCATTTACAGAATTTATCAGAACAGCTGATAGAGGACAGATTTCAATTAATGTAAGCAAGCCAAACATTACGAAGGGTAGGCATTGGCATCATTCGAAAAATGAAAAATTTTTGGTAGTAAAGGGAAAAGGATGCATTCGTTTTAGACAGCTTGATAGTGATGAGGTAATTGAATATCATGTGTCTGAAGAGCAATTTATGGTGGTTGATATACCAACGGGTTATACGCATGATATTACAAATGAGGGCACAGAAGATATGATAACGGTAATATGGGCAAACGAAGTATTTGATGCTACAAAACCGGACACTTATTTTATGGAAGTATAGAGAAGAATGTGGATCATATTTTCACATCAAGGGAGGAAGCAGAATGGAAAAACTAAAACTTATGACGATTGTAGGAACGAGACCAGAAATTATCCGGTTATCTGCAGTCATTAAGTGCGCTGACAAATATTTTGATCATATACTTGTCCATACAGGACAAAACTATGATTATACATTGAATCAGGTTTTTTTTGAGGACTTGTGTCTGCGTTCTCCAGACTATTATCTGGACAGCGTTGGTAGTGATCTTGGAGAAACTATGGGGAATATTATCGCAAAGTCTTATAACTTACTGCAGAAAGAGAAACCAGATGCAGTTTTATTGCTTGGCGATACAAATTCAGCACTGTCGGCTATTTCAGCAAAGAGACTGAAGATTCCTATTTTTCATATGGAGGCTGGGAATAGATGTTGGGATTGGAATGTATCAGAGATGATTAATCGAAAAATTGTAGATCATATTTCTGATATTAATATGCCATATACGGAGCATTCCAGAAGATATCTTTTATCAGAAGGAATCGATGGAAAGACAGTTTTTGTGACAGGTTCACCAATGCGAGAAGTACTTAGGGATCATATGGATAAAATCGAAGAGAGTAATGTTCTTTCTCGTCTTAATTTGGAAAAGGGAAAATATATTCTGGTTTCAGCACATAGAGAAGAGAATATTGATATAGAAGAGAATTTTATGGAGCTGATGGAAGCAATCAATCATATAGCAGAAAAATATCAGATGCCAGTAATCTATTCTACACATCCTCGTTCCATGAAGTTTATTGAGCAAAGGAATTTCAAATTCCATCCACTTGTGCAGAATTTGAAACCCTTTGGTTTTTTAGATTATAATAATTTACAGCAGAATGCTTTTTGTGTTCTCTCTGACAGTGGCACACTTTCTGAAGAGTCAGCAATGCTAAATTTTCCAGGGGTGTTGATTAGAACATCAACAGAACGGCCGGAGGTGCTTGATAAAGGCACGATTGTAATAGGAGGAATTAGTGGAGCAGCGGTGGAGCAGGCGACAGAACTTGCTGTAGCTATGTATCATAACTGCGAGGAAACCGTTATGGCAGAGGACTATGCAGATACAAATGTTTCAGTTAAGGTAGTGAAACTGATTCAAAGTTATGCTAAAATCGTTAATAAGACAGTATGGGGTAAATAATTTGAGAATTGTGGTAAATGATATTGCAGCAAGCAAGACAGGTGCACTATCTATATTAATGGATTTTTATCATTATATTTTGGAGTATGATACAGAAAATGAATGGATTTTTCTGTTGGGTGATTCCTATATTGAAGAAACAGCAAATATAAAAGTAAAAATTTTATCCAATGTTAAGAAGAGTTGGGTAAATCGACTGAAATTCGATTTATTTTCAGGTACTGCATATATAAAAGCATTGTGTCCCGATGTTGTTTTTTCATTACAAAACACGCTCACCTGTGGTTACAAAGGAAAACAGGTGTTATATGTTCACCAGCCACTAGGGTTTCAGACCGCCAAGAAATTTTCATTTTTTAAACAGAGAGAGAGAGAGTATGCCATTTATCAGTATGGGATTGGAAAACTGATTAACCATTCTGTTCGAAAAGCAGACAAAGTAATTGTACAGACCGAATGGATGAAGGAAGCTGTAGCAATAAAAACAGGAGTCTCTATTGATAAAATCATAAAAATACTTCCGGATACTGAAAACTTAAGTCACTACAAACATGCTGAGCTACAGCAAGTAAATCAATTCTTTTTTCCATCTGGCGTTATGATTTATAAAAATCATGAGTGTATTATGAGAGCTTGTGAAATCCTGAATCAAAAAGGAATTACTGACTTTAATGTATTATTTACTTTGGATTCGACAGATTCTGTAACACCATATCACTATTCTAACAAATACGAAAATATCTTATGTAGTGGGCGCTTGACGAAAGAAGAGGTTATGAATTATTACAACAGGCGAGTACTTATTTTCCCTTCTTATATAGAAACGTTTGGATATCCCCCTGCAGAAGCAAGACAATTAGGCGCAATGATACTAGCTTCAGACTGTCCTTTTTGTCATGAGGTACTGGAGGGTTATAGAAATGCCTATTACTTTGATCCATTTAATCCAGAGGAGCTTGCAGATTTAATGGAAAAATCAATTAAAGGTGAATTGAAAATAGAATCCGATGATAGCAATAGGAACGTCGCTGACTATAACAGCTGGGCAAAAGTATTACAAGTGATTCTAGAAAACAGTAAGGTGTAGATAAAATGAAAAAGCTAAAGTTGCAACAAATAAGAATTTATGAGGTGTACTACATACTGGTTATGCTAGGCTACTTTCTGACTATGTTTACGACGCAGATGCATCCGGGTGTATTTGCAGCAGTATTATTACTTTGTATTGCTGTTGAACTTTTATGCAGAAAGCAAATAAAGGTTAATACGACAATAGATTATCTTGTAGTTTTGTATCTTTTGTATAATTTGTTATCAGTTATCTGGCTTAAGGCAAGCGGATTACCAGTTATCATCTACGTGGAAGAGTTTTCTAATTCGATGTTACCTATTGTATTTTACATGGTAGGCAGAACGGTCAGTGTTGAAATAGATAGGTTTTACAAGTGGTTGCTGGCGGGAATTTTTTCATTTTCCATAGTAGGGCTGATAATGTATATCACTGCCCCACAAATTTTTCTTGACTATCTTATGCGTATGCAATTCATCTCATTGGCTGATGCTTCTACCATGAGAATTCGTATGACTTCATTGATTGGGAGCACAAGCTTTGGCTATCTTACCGTGTGTGGAATGCTTATTAGCGCTTGGTTTCTTGCGAAGGAAAAGAAAAGAACTGTTGGATTTATATTGTTTTTTATGAATGGGGTATTTGCTTTCTTGAGCAATCAGCGTTCTGCGATGGTAGCAGCAATCATTGTTTTTGCATATGTGAATTTCTTAATTTTCTTTGTGCTAAAAATGATTCAGAAAAAGTATCTGTTTTGGGAAGTGGGAGGAATTGCAGTTGCCTTTTGTGGCCTGAGTGTTGTGTATTTTGATGCCATACTAAAAGTTTATCATAGATTAGTTTCATTACCCGGTGCTATTGGACAACGTAGTGAGCAATGGGTAGTGGCTGTCAACACTTTGTATAGTAACTGGCTTGGGAACGGGCTTGGAGCAAATGGGCATAAAGCATTGGGATATGAGGGAACGCATGTCATTGCCGATGGCGGATTAGTAAAACTATTTTGTGAAGAAGGTGCAATTGGTTTTTCGATTTTCTTATTTATTCTTTTGATAATATTTTCAAAATGTGGAGGATATCTGAAGGATTGTTATGTGGAAATCGGCATTATTTCTATTACGATATTGCAGTCGATTGGCTCAAACATGCTTTCATTTCAACTCACCACACCAATATTTTGGTTTGCAGTGGGTAGATGTGCATATTTACTGGCAATGCAACGACAAGAGTATGCAAAGCAAGAGAAAAAGATAGAACAAAAACTGTGAGAGCAAGACAGGAGAACTGATAAATGAAGGTAATATGTATGTATCTGCCACAATATCATGAATTTCCAGAGAATAATGAATGGTGGGGTGAAGGATATACAGAGTGGGTAGCAGTTAAGCGTGGAAAGCCATTGTATAAAGGACATGTACAGCCGAGAATTCCTTTTGAAGGCAGATACTATGATTTGGACAAAGATGGTATTGAAACATGGAAATGGCAGGCGGCACTTGCAAAAAAATATGGAATATATGGATTCTGTATTTATCAATATTGGTTTACAGGGAAACAGCTGATGGAAAAGCCTATGGAGACATTACTGGCACATCCTGAAATTGATTTAAGATATAGTATTTGCTGGGCAAATGAATCATGGACGAGGACATGGTATGGTTTAGAGGAAGAAGTGCTCATGAAGCAGGAGTATGGAGAGAAAGCAGACTGGCGAGCACATTTTGAGTATCTGCTTCCTTTTTTTAAGGATGAGAGATATATCCAGATAGAAGGGAAACCTGTACTGCATATATATAGAACTAGTGAAATTGACTGCTTGGAGGAGATGTTGGATTGTTTTAGACAGTGGGCAATTGATGAAGGATTCAAAGGAATATATATGGTATCTGCCAAAACAGCCGCAGAGCAGGATAATAGAAAAAACTTGCTTGACGGGTACTACTATTTTGAGCCAGGATATACATTAAAAAATGACTTTGGGATATTAAAAAAATTATATTATAATGCATCTGTGTTCATCAAATCAGAACTTAATAAATGCAGAAAGAAAAAGATATTAGAAAGAACAATACCGGCGAATTGGATTTTTGATAAAATTGTATCCAGAGATTATACTGATGAAAATGTATTTCCTGGACTGCTTCCCGATTGGGATAATACGCCAAGACGAGGGTATAAGGGACTGGTGTATAAAGGAACAACTCCTGAGATGTTTGAAGAGTGTTTAAGAAGCATAAAACAAAAAAACAAGGGAAAAAGAGTAGATTATGTTTATATCAATGCATGGAATGAATGGGGAGAGGGCGCAATGCTGGAACCAGATGAAGTAAGACGTTATCAGTATTTGGAAGCAATCAAAAAAGTGATGGATGAGGCGTAGAAGTATGGGAAATGATAGTCCTAAAATCAGTGTGATTATAGTTGCATATAAAGTGGAGAAATTTCTCACTCAATGCCTTATGTCGGTCACACAACAAACATATGAGAATCTTGAAATAATACTGGTTCTGGGAACAGGGGACATGGCCTGTGAAAAAATAGGCGATGATTTTGCCAGAAAAGATGACCGCATAGTGCTATTAAAAAAAGAGCCACGCGGTGTTGCTGTTGCCAGAAATCACGGACTTAGCGTAGCAACAGGTGCATATATCGGATTCGTTGATGGAGATGATTGGGTAGATGCAGATATGTTTGAGCATATGCTGAACAATAGTGTCAAATATGATGCTGATATATCTGTAATCGGAAAATATGATGCATATGCAAATGGCATTGAAGGAAGTACTACACATACGCAATCTGTCATGAATGGATACGAGGCATTTGAGCAACTCCTGTACCAAAGAGGTTTTTTTCTTCATTTATGGGATAAGCTGTATAAGCGTGCATTGTTTGAAACTCTTCGTTTTCCTGAGGGAGAAAGAGTGGAGGA
>Ga0209373_10001826_pt1 | contig 23492 bp, 11 predicted proteins | sample Higcelweek5metaG_FD_187173 | JGI IMG/M metagenome (GOLD analysis project Ga0209373, IMG submission 187173) | Freshwater pond sediment microbial communities from the University of Edinburgh, under environmental carbon perturbations - High... | ecosystem: Environmental > Aquatic > Freshwater >... | reverse complement strand
TGAACTTTTCATTATGTGGTATCCCCTATTGGAATAGTGACATTGGCGGTTTCTTTTTATGGAATTTTAAAGAGCCGCTCAAGAATGCCGATTATCGCGAACTTCATGTACGTTGGATGCAGTTCGGAACATTTTGCCCCATGATGCGCTCGCATGGCGAAGGCTTTCCCCGTGAAATTTATCAGTTTGGTCAAAAAGGAAATCCAACCTACGATGCCATTGAAAAGTACATAAACCTACGTTACAGCTTATTGCCATATATTTATTCAACGTCGTGGAAGGTAACCTTCAAACAGTCGAGTATGATGCGAGCGCTTGTGATGGATTTTGCCAGTGATAAACAGGCGTTAGATATTAACGATGAATATATGTTTGGAGGTTCGTTGTTAGTAGCTCCCGTAACAGAGCCTATGTATTTAAAAAATGAAGTACATGGAACAGATACAATTAATGTTGAGGATTTTACGGCAATAAAATCAGAGAACGTTTATCTACCAAAAGGAACCAGCTGGTTTGATTTTTGGACAGGTGAGAAGTATACTGGCGGACAGACTGTGAAAAAAGAGGTTCCACTCGACATTATCCCAATTTATGTGAAAGCCGGCTCAATTTTACCATGGGGGCCTAAAGTACAGTATGCAACTGAAAGAAAATGGGACAACCTTGAAATACGGATCTACGAAGGAGCAAATGGAGAGTTTATTTTGTATGAAGATGAATATGACAACTATAATTACGAAAAAGGGGCTTATTCAACAATTTTATTTTCTTGGAATGATAAGAAAAAAACGTTGACCATTGATGATTGTAAAGGTTCTTTTCCGGGTATGATTCCGAATCGCAAGTTTAACATTGTCTTTGTTGGAAATGAAAATGGAATAGGCGATTCTACAATTGTAAAATACGATAAAGAGGTAAACTATACGGGTAAGAAAATAATAATCAGTAAAAATTGAAACGATAATCGGATATAGAATGCGGTTAAAAAACCTGATAATTATGAAGAAACTGGTTGTTTTGTTCCTGTTGGCAGCAATGTTTTCCGGAACCCATGCACAGAAATTCGAAGAACTGGCTCCAACCCCGCCAATGGGCTGGAACAGCTGGAATAAATTCGGGTGCAAAGTGAGCGAAACTCTGATTCGTGAAATGGCCGACGCCATGGTTTTAAGCGGAATGCGAGATGCCGGTTACGAATATGTGGTGATTGACGATTGCTGGCAGGTTGGCCGCGACAGCCTTGGAAATATAATACCCGATCCTGAGCATTTCCCTTCTGGAATGAAAGCTTTGGCCGAGTATATCCATTCAAAAGGATTGAAATTTGGGGTTTACTCCTGTGCCGGTTCAATGACCTGTCAGGATAGGCCTGGAAGCCGTGGTTACCAGTTTCAGGATGCCAGAACCTATGCCTCGTGGGGTGTCGATTACCTGAAATACGACTGGTGTAACGACGAAGGTCAAAATGCCAAAGCAGCCTACAAAACCATGAGCGATGCATTGAAAGCTTGCGGACGCCCTATTGTATTTTCGATTTGCGAATGGGGCGATGGCAAACCATGGGAATGGGGAAATGGGATTGGCCACCTTTGGCGAACCACAGCAGATATCCGCGACTGCTACCAATGCACCTTCGACTGGGGCGGTTTGGGTGTCCTCGATATCATTGATAAACAAGCTTCCCTGCAAAAATATGCTGGTCCCGGCCATTGGAACGACCCCGATATGCTCGAAGTTGGCAATGGAGGAATGACGCCCGACGAATATAAAACCCACTTTTCGATGTGGTCCATGCTTGCAGCTCCGCTCATGGCTGGCAACGACCTTCGAAACATGGACGCTTCAACAAAAGAAATTCTTACAAATACTGATGTGATAGCTGTGAACCAGGATAAAAAAGGAGAACAGGCTACCAAGTTTATGGACATGGGCGAATATGAAATTTGGGCAAAACCTATGGCCGATAGCACAGTAGCCATATGCTTTATGAACCGCACCAACCAACCTTGGAAGCTCGATTACGACTGGAAAAAGCAAACCATGTACTTTGTAAAAGAGGTAAGTGTTCACAAAAAAGTGTACAATGTCTACGATTTGTGGGCACACAAAATAATTGGGAAAACCGATGAACGGCTGAAAACCGAAATCCCGGCTCACGGGGTATTGATGGTTAAACTTTCATTATCAACAAAATAATAACCGATCAAATCAAATACAATGCGTGGATATAAAATCTTAACCATTTGCCTTTTATTGTTTTCAACATTTGCATCTAAAGGTCAGCTAACAAAAGAAGATTACCAGCGAGCCGATTCAACCGTTAAGTTCAACGACCTTGTTTACAACGGAAACGTTTCAGCAAACTGGGTCGACAGTACTTCAACTTTCTGGTACAGTGTAAAAACCCGCAAAGGAACAGAGTACAAAATGGTCGATGCGGCAAAGCTGAAAACCACACCTGCTTTTGATCAGGAGAAACTTTGTACACAACTCAACAAAGAACTTAACGGTGATTTTAATCCATTCAAACTCGATTTGCGAAACCTTAAATTTGAAAATAAGCAAAAGGAAATTTCCTTCGAATTCGATAAAAAAGAGTGGAAATGCGACTTAAAAACCTACAAACTCACAAAAACCGGAGATGTAAAAGAACCCGCAAAAGAACCACATTGGGGCATTTCGGACGACGAACAAAAAGATGAAATGGTAGTTTCGCCCGACAGTCTTTGGAGTGCTTTTGTGAAGAATTTCAACGTCTTTCTAAAAGAAAAGAAAACAGGTAAAGAGTTTCAACTAAGTTATGATGGTTGTGCTGCCGATTATTATTCGTGCTACATTAACTGGTCGCCCGACTCGAAAAGCATAGCCTTAAACAAGATTCGCAAGCACGAAAAACAGTATTTCCACATTGTAGAATCGTCGCCAAAAGAACAGCTTCAGCCTAAACTTCACCAATATGAATACCTGAAACCAGGCGATTTAATGCCCGTAAAACGTCCTTGTCTCTTCAATATTGAAAAGAAAGAACAAATAGCAATCGACACCAAACCATTTGAGAATCAGTTCGATCTTTTTGGGTTAAAATGGTGGCCCGATAGCAAAGCTTTTACGTTTGAATTTAACCAACGTGGTCATCAGCTTTATCAGGTAGTTGAAGTTGATGCGGCAACCGGAAAAACAAAAATCATTATTGAAGAGAAATACGACACGTTTGTGGAATACAGCGGCAAGCACTTCCGTTTCGATAACGATAGTACCAAAGAGATCATCTGGATGTCAGAGCGCGATGGCTGGAACCACCTCTACTTGATAGATGCTGCAACAGCAACTGTGAAAAACCAAATCACCAAAGGCGAATGGGTGGTTCGCGAAGTGGTGAAAGTTGATGCAAAAAACCGCACCATCATTTTTAAAGGAAGCGGAAAGAATGAAGGTGAAGATCCTTATTTCATTCACTACTACAAAGTGAATTTCGACGGTTCGAACCTGGTCGATTTAACCCCGGAACAAAAAGAACACAATGCCACTTTCTCTGCCGATTACAATTATTTTGTCGACACCTACTCCACCGTTACCGAACCTCAAATTACCGTTCTCCGCAATGGAACCAATGGAAAAGCACTTTCAACACTCGAAACTGCCGACATAACCGATCTTCTTGCCAAAAACTGGAAGAAGCCCGAAGTGTTTGTGGCAAAAGCCCGCGATGGCAAAACCGATATCTGGGGAAATATTTATTATCCAACCAATTTCGACCCTTCGAAAAAATATCCCGTCATCGAATATATTTATGCTGGCCCACAAGGTTCGTTTGTACAAAAAAGTTTTCGTCCGTTCAGTTGGGCTTATTCTGGTTTATCTGAATTAGGTTTCATTATTGTTTCAATCGATGGAATGGGAACGTCTGATCGTTCAAAAGCCTTTCAGGATGTATGTTTCAAAAATCTGAAAGATGCCGGCTTCCCCGATCGTATTCTTTGGATGAAAGCTGCGGCTGAAACACGTCCGTTCATGGATATTACCCGAGTTGGTATTTTTGGAGGTTCAGCAGGCGGTCAGAATTCAACATCTGCCGTTCTTTTTCACCCCGAATTTTACGACGTCGCCGTTTCATCGTGCGGATGCCACGACAACCGCATGGACAAATTGTGGTGGAACGAACAGTGGATGGGCTACCCCGTTGGAAAACAATACGAAGAGTGCTCTAACGTGGTGAATGCCGATAAATTGGAAGGCCACCTGATGTTGATTGTTGGCGAAATGGATGATAATGTAGATCCAGCTTCGACCATGCAGGTTTCCGATGCACTGATTAAAGCGAAGAAAGATTTTGAATTGGTTGTTTTACCCGGGGTGAACCATACCCTTGGCGGAACTTACGGAGAACTGAAACGCCGCGACTTCTTTGTGAAACATTTACTTGGCGAACAAACACCCAATTGGAACAACACAAAATAGTCATTGGTCAATGGTCATTAGGAAACCTATCCGGCATCAATAACCAATGACTATTGACCAATGACCAAAATCAAATGAACTAATTCAATAAGAAATGAAAACATTCAAATACATAATTACCATAGCGGTAATGTTTTTTACTATTTCCGTTTTCGCACAAGACGCTGTACTGCCAAAAATTACTACGCCACCGGCATCGTTAAAGCTCGATCCGTTTTACAAGAAATACCTCGATGCCAATGGGATTGCCATTGTAAGTTCGTGGCGCGTTCCCGATTCAGCTTTTTATAAAGCTTGGGAAATAGTGAAATTTATGACCAACGATCTTCCAGCAGTCAATCTTAAGCAGATGCAAAAAGTGGGTGCACGGGTAGGCATTATGGCACGCTACGAAGGAACAACCGATATTCCAGAACATGCAGAACTGGCCAAAGACACTTCGATTAACTGGGATTTGCGGGCACGCGGATTGGGTGGCGATATGGAACTTCCATTGACCACCTGTTCCGAAGAAAATGTATTGTGCTATCAAATCGACAAGTATCACGCTGAAGACATTCTGATTCACGAATTCGCCCACGCCATCCATCTGATTGGCATTGCACCCATCGATTCAACCTTTGAACCAACATTACAACTACTTCTCGATGAGGCAATAGCAGCCGGGAAATACAATGGCACTTATGCCCAAACAAACCTTTATGAATACTGGGCCGAGGGCATTCAAAATTGGTTCAACGTGAATGCCGAAGTACCAAAACCCGATGGGAAACACAATCAATTGAACACTCGCGAGGAACTAAAAATATATGATCCGAAGCTATACGAGTTGATCAACCGGTACTTTTCTGATTTCAACGGAAGCCCCTCGTGTCATGCAGCTGAGAATAAATATTCATTTTAACAGCATACCCACAAAGAATAAATAATGAAAATGCAATCTGATCCTTTCTAAGGTGAAATTATATTACCATTGCTTCTGGCGGGGAATAATAAAATAGTAAAAGAATTAATTGTGAAATAATCGATTATTAAGTACATCGTTGTTGATCAAATTTTATTTTTGACTAAATTTTAGATGATTTTGAGGAGAAGACCATGACGAGAATTTTATTGAAAAATTATTCAACACTAAGGATCATTGCAGTTTCGATTGCAATCATACTTAGTGTTCTTTATCCACTGGATACATTGGGTAACGATGAGGAGATGAACTTCATTCATTACACCAATAAAGATGGGCTTCCCTCGTCGTATGTAAAAAGTATAACCCAAGATCATTATGGTTTTATCTGGATGGCTACCCGGGTGTCGGTTTGCAGGTTCGACGGTAAAAATTTCAGGGAATTTCCAGCTTTAAACGACGACGGCACCCCAATAGATTTGATGTGCAACAAGATTTTCACCTTCTCCGACACTATTCTGATCGCCCGCTCGAACGAAGGCCAATACTTTTCATTCAATTTTGATAAAGAATGTTTCACTCCCTACCGATTACTAAACAACATTGGCATAGTTCAGGCTGTTGAACCGGTAGATAATGGTTTCTGGGTTTGCCGCGACAATAGCCTCTATTTTCTAGATGCAACTACAGGTAAGCTTTCCGAAATAAGGGAAAAGGTAACATTCGGTACAATACCCAACAATATTTCATTCATAGATATAAGAGAGAACAACCAAAATTTAGTGGCCATAACGGAAAATAGGCTATTGATTTGGTTCGATTTCAAACGATCGAAAATAAAAAGTTTCGAGCTCCCCCATGAATTGGGCAACCTCCCAATTTTAACATTTCACATTGACAATGCCAACAATGTTTGGGTAGGCGAAGAACTGAATGGACTTTATAAAATAAATTTGGAGAATGGCTCTGTCGATAATTTCTCTAAAGATTTCATAGGCGACAAACACATTACCCACAATTTAATACACTGTTTTACCGAAGACAACCAAGGCCGATTATGGATTGGTACAGAAGCAGGGTTGTCGATTTGGTCGCCAAAAACAAAAAGTTTCAGCTATTGCCGTTACGATTTAAGCAATCCGTCAGGGCTAAATACCGACCCAATCTATGATGCCTTTTGCGACAAAAGTGGGAATATTTGGCTGGCTACCTATTTTGGAGGGGTGAACTTTTGGAATGCAGAAAAGAACTTCTTCAAGACCTGGTCGTCGGGCATTGGCGAAAGGCAACTTGGGGGGAACGTGGTAAGTTGTTTAAAAGAAGACCGGCAAGGGAATCTTTGGATTGGGTTCGAAGATATGGGCATCAACAAGTTGGATATTTCAACGGGCAATATATCCAAGTTTTCGAGTACTACAAGTGGAAACGGTCTGAGTTATAACAATGTTCACGATTTAATTTTCCTTTCTGACAATATCCTTTGGATTGGAACATATACCGGTGGCATAAACATCCAAAACACCCAAACCGGAAAATATTCATACATCAACACAAAAACCCACAGTACCCTTCCCTCGAATAACATTTACTCGTTCCTTAAAGTTGCCGATTCCATTTTCATTGCAACCAGTGCGGGCATGGCAATATTTAGCGAAAAGACAAATGAAATTAGGCCCGTTTTCAACGATGCGCTAGCCAATACCCAAATTGAAAGCTGTTGCAAAACAAATGACAGGATCTGGCTTTCGTCTATAGAGAATGTTTACTGTTATGATAGCCGCAAAAAAATATTGGTCAAATTCGATCAGATCCCTGAATTCAAGAATATCAACTTTGTGAAATCCGATTCAAAAGGAAGAATATGGATTGGCGATTGTTACGATGGGCTTTGCTGCTACGACGAAACAACAGGCAAAACTACCCGGTTCAATAAAGAGAACGGATTTCCAGTGTCGTGGATGTTCAGTATCGAAGAAGCCAACGGAGGTTGGTTTTGGGCCAGCAGCGACAAAGGGTTGGTAAGGTTCCACCCTGAAAAGAAAATATATACCCTATACGACAGTAACTCGGGAGTACCTTTTAACCAGTTTAATTTCCGTTCATCTTATAAAGACAATTGGGGAAACATTTATTTTGGCGGGAATAACGGGATGGTCTCGTTCAATCAAAACGAAAACCCCGAAGTATCGAAGAAAATGAATATTTTTTTTACCGGGCTTCAGCTCTTTAATAAACCCGTGGTACCGGGCAAAAAATCACCGCTTAAACAGTCTATAAATAAGGTAGATAAAATAAAACTTGATTATGGACAGAACGTATTTACTATAGAATTTTCGGCATTAAGCTATTCGTTCAGTGGCCGATGCCAGTATGCTTACTATCTCGAAAATTTTGAGGAAAATTGGAACTTTGTGGGTAACCGTGATTTTGCCACTTATACCAACCTAAGTCCAGGTACATACTACTTCCATGTAAAAGGTTCGGTATCGAACATTGCCAATGAAGAAAATGAACGGGTATTGAAAATTATTGTCCGACCACCGTTCTATCTTTCGATTTGGGCTTTCATTGTGTATTTCATTTTGGTGTGGGCCATTTCAATATTGATTTATATGGTGGGTAAAAACTTTGAGAAGTCGAAGGCCCTGGTTGCCATGGAGCGTCGTGAAAAAGAACATGCCGACGAAATCAATCAGGTAAAACTTGAGTTCTTCACCAATATTTCGCACGAACTAAAGACCCCCTTAACGCTAATTTTAGGCCCTTTAAACAAAATACTCGAAGAAGAGAAGTTAAGCCCCCTTTTCAAAAAGCAATTAATGGGTGTTGAAAAAAATGCGCAACGGCTGTTCCAGTTAATCAATACCTTGCTCGAATTCAGAAAAATAGATGTCGGAAAGGAACATCTGAACGTGGAAAAATGCGAATTGAAAGCTTTTGCCAACGAAATACGCGAATCATTTGAACAAACTGCTGTAAACAAGAATATTAATTTCAAAATTACTTGTCCTGAAAAAGATATTCCTGTTTGGATAGATACTAACAAAGTTGATAAAATCATTTTCAACCTTCTCTCCAATTCCTTTAAGTTTACCAAAGAAGGAGGGACCATTGATTTGAACTTAGACGTTTTGAACCGTGAGAAAAAGTCGCGCAATTCAAGGAACAACCTTGAAATAACTGTTTCTGATACAGGCAAGGGCATTAAACCCGAAATGCTTGAAAAAGTATTCGACCACTTTTATCAAGCCGACAATTTAGAGATTGGCGACAAAGGCTCGGGTATTGGGCTGGCCTATGTGAAAAGTTTGGTGACATTGCACCGTGGCAATATCGAACTAGCCAGTTTTGTTGGCAAAGGGTCGACCTTTACGGTTACACTGCCTGCTTCAAAAGCCGATTTTTCAAAAGAGGAACTTGCACATCCTTCCGTCCAATTTATACCCACACAAAAAGAAATCGAACGTGATACCCAAACCGATGAAGACGATGAACTTGAAGACGCCAATGGCCTGACCCATGACCCAGTTGTGCTGATTGTGGAAGACAACCGCGAGCTATTGGAATTTATGAAATATTCGCTCGAAGGCAGCTACCAAATATTTACGGCTCGCAACGGCCAAGAAGCCTTAGAGAAAATCAAACTCCAATCGCCCGACCTTATCATCAGCGACGTGATGATGCCAGTGATGGACGGATATGAATTTACCCGAAAAATAAAAACAGAACTCGAAACATCGCACATCCCCGTTATTCTGCTTACTGCAAAAAGTGGCATCGACAACCAACTGCTTGGCCTAAAAACCGGTGCCGATTATTACATCGAAAAGCCCTTCTACCCAAAAGTATTGGAGCAAAATATTGAAAACATACTGCATACCCGCCAAACACTGATCGACCGCTTTAAGAACGACGCATTCATTGCCCCAAGCGATGTGGCACATACCGAATCGGATAAAATGTTTATCGAGAAACTAACAGCCGTTATCAAAGCCAACATCAGCGACCCAACACTTGATGTTACCTTCCTTATTAAACACATGGGAATGAGCCGTTCGCTATTGCACATTAAACTGAAAAGTCTAGTCGATTGCTCTACCACCGAATACATCCGTTCAATACGTTTAAAAGAAGCAGTAAAACTAATTTCAAACGGAAAATACAACATATCTGAGGCTGCTTACGAAACAGGGTTTTCAAGTCCAACTTACTTCACCCGTAGGTTCAAAGAATACTTTGGCAAGTCGCCCAGAGAATACTTCAATTTGTAATTCTATTAACAAGAAGTAGCTTATTCTAATCAACTGAAAGCCCAATTGAGGCCAGTTCCATTGAGATCCGAAGAATGTAAATTACAAAGTACTTGCTTGCGCAACAAGGCCAATATTATCCAACCATTTCAATGCAGCACATTTGAGCCTTTATTATCCCAAAATTTGTCTAGTTTACATCGTGACACACTTCGCAGCAACAACCCTAATCATTTCTTTATCTCTTGATCAGCAGGGCTGTTTCTCAAACCTTATTTTTACCAAAAAGAACTGGCCAGTTGGGTTCCATTTCAAACATTACTGCTATTGTCAAAAAAACAATGGCACTATCCTGCACCTTTTTCGAACACAAAGATAAAATGCTATATTATTGCGCATTACAAAAAAGAGCATTGCACATATCTACTAGTCTTTTAAACATTCCTGACGGTTTCCCCAACTTATTTTCACCTATTTTGATTACAACCGTATAAAAATGGAAGTTGACATTGAATAGTTATTTTGAGACCATCCATTCAAGGTTCGGAGTATTGTTTAAGCCATAATTTCCAGTATTTGCAGTTTGACTATTTTAATGTAGAAATAAACTAAGAGTTTAACTTTTAAATTTAACGATTATGAAAAATTTTACTTTACAAATGTTTGTTTTTGGTGTTTGTTTGGCGACTTCGAGTAGCCTATTTGCTCAGGCAACTTACAAAGATGACTTCAATACAGCCAAAGATTATCTAAAAGATGGAGTGGCCGGAAGTATTTGGGATGGTTATTATATCGATATGCACAACGAAGTAGATGACACCCTAAAGATTTTTGACACTTCAACCAATGCTGGGGCATTGACCATTTCGGCCAACAATACAGCTTGGGCTCCTGATGCTGAAACAGGTTTCTTTCTTTACAAGACATTAAAAGCTAAAGGTTCCGATTTTGATGCAAAAGTTAAAATTGTTGGAGGTACATTGATGTCGTTAACAGCAGATGGTTCATCAGTTCCTTATTTCATGCCAGGTTTAATGGTACGTGCAAAAGGTGCAGCTGAAATTTCTTTTGTTCAAACCCAAGCTTTTGACCACCTTGATTACGACAATGCAGTTTACCGCATTTGGAATGCACCCGATGTTGAAGAAACAGGCGACGGCAGCTGGACTCCAAGAAATAAAGCACTTGCAGACATTGGTCTTGGAGATATTGAAAATACAGAATTTACTGTAAAAACTTTCCCATGGATCAGACTACAACGTGTTGATGGAATGGTTAGCTCATCGGTTAGCGATGATGGCATAACATGGTTCAAAATTTGGGAAACCGAACGTTACGACCTTGATGAATATGAGTTGGAAGTAGGTCTTTCACACACCACGTTTACAGATCAAACGGGTACAATTGTTTTCGACGATTTTGAATTGACCGACGCTTCTGGATCTGGAGTAGGTGTTGATATGGTAAAAACAAATCCTGTAAAAGCTTGCTACAATGGCAATAACATTGTGGTAACCAGCTCAAAACAAATCAGCAGTATGAAGTTGATTGGTGTCGATGGTTCAGTGAAAATGGACATCAAGAAAATGAATGCAACTTCATACACGCTTCCTGTTGATAACAAAGGTGTATATGTTTTATTGACTGTTAGCGAAGGCAAATCATACACTCAAAAAGTTGCAGTGTACTAGCAAATAAAATATTGACAACCATTTTTTATTAAAGCCAGATTATAGCTGTTAGCGTTTCACTTTAATTGCTGATAAAGCTATAATCTGGCTTTCAATTCATCAAACATTCTCTCAATAAAAGAATCCGACCAATCAATAAGATATTTCCTATTTAAACCATTTCAAATAAAGGATTAACGATAAAGAAAATCATGAATAAAATTTCACTCATGTTCGTTTTATTGGCAAGCTTTTTCATTACATCGCACATCGAATTAAAAGCAAATGCCGAATTTATCAATTCAACCTATTCCGATCAGAATATAGCCGAAGATACCCTTGTGAACCTTGCATTAAATGCAACAGCATCTACATCTTACATTTCATCGTGGGAAAAACTCTCAGCCGTAAACGATGGTGTTACACCCAAGAAGTCGACTGACAAAACAAAAGGAGCTTATGGCAACTGGAATGGCGAAGGCGACTACAACAAGTACAATTGGGTGCAATATGATTGGGAATTGGCTCAAAAAATCAAATCACTGTCGGTTTATTGGTGGGACGATGGTGGTGGCATTGACCAACCTACCGATGCGTACATTGAATACTGGGACGGTAACAACTGGGTAAATGCTGGTAAAATAGGCATCGAATTGGACAAATTCAATTCCCTTGATGCCGAATTGTGGACAAACAAAGTAAGGATAAACATGGTAAGTGCCATGGCCACTGGCATCCTTGAGTTTCAGGTAATGGGTTTCAAGAGCAAACCTTGTACCCCAACAGCACTTATTCCATACTTAGCCGCCAATAATTCTGAAAAAAAAGAGATCAATTATGCCAATGTTGTGATTGGCGATGCGGTAACCTTAAGCCCTGGCTTTAATGGTGACGGAACCGACGGAACGTGGAGTTGGAGCGGCCCCAAAGGATATAAAGCGTTAACATCTAGCGTAACCCTATCAAACCTACAAGTTGACCAAAGCGGAACTTACACAGCAACATTCTTGAACAATTGTGGTGCTTCTTCATCACAAAACTTCTTCATCACCATTGGTGAATCAACAAGTGGAAGTACTTACAGTTGGTCGAAATACAGTCCAACCCTCAATTATAACTTCAGAGATGAATTTCCAACGTTGGAAGAACCCACAAAAGACCTCGATGACTGCCCTTCGGTGGTTGGTTCTCAATCATCGGGTTGGTGGACATTCCGTTGGGGTGCGAAAGCCAACTCGTTGGTAACAGAAGCGGCCATAACCCCGCTACTCGCTCGGATGAATAAAGACTTTGCATATTTCCGCGATGTAATGGGGTGGCCGCCCGATAAAAGAGCAAAAAATGGCTACCGAAGTGCCATCTATCTTTTCGGTTCGGGCCTTTGCACCGACAATGCTTCTAACACCGATTTGGGTGGCTGGCAAAGTGCCATCGATTATAAAGGTGAAAGCTGGCCTATGGTTTTACTCTCGTATTATCCAGTTTATAGCTACGATCCCGAATGCAAATACAGCGACCGCGAATCGCAAATGGGTGCATGTGTACACGAAGGAATTCATTCAGTTTTGGCCGATTTGCCAGGTTGTAAAAATGCTGCCTGGTTCCATGAAGGTGGAAACACTTGGTTGCAACAAGAAGCAGCCGCAGAACAAGCGGGCGACTTTAGCAACATGGGATTTCTGAACGGGACTACCTTTCTTGCACCTTTTATGCCCATTGAGTGCTACAGTGGCTGGTTACAGGACGATAGCTTTGGAGGACCATCGGCCGAAGGAGTAAACATGTTTGATGGGGGAAAACAACTTTGTACTTGGAGAACCTATTTGGGTGGAAATCAATATGGAAATGCTTTTCCTGTTTTCTTAGGTCAAACCCTTGGAAATGGCAGTATACCTTGGATTTGGAGAAATTGCGAGTCGCGTGTATTAGAAGGCATGGCCGATTCGTTGGGCGAAGTGCAAACACGCCGTTTGATTATGGAATACCGATCAAAACAAGCCATGCTCGATATGGGTAAATGGACGGAAGCTTTCAGAAAATTATTAGATGGCAACTTCAAGAAATCAATTGGTGCCGAGTGGAAACCAGCATGGTTAAACCCTGAAAAATGGATTGCAACACCTTACGCCAAAACAACAAAAGATGAAAACGGGCTTTTAGTTCCCGAATACCGCACAACACCAGGATGGTCGGGTGCAAACCAAATTCCGTTACACGTTGAAGGCGATACCGTTATTGTTAGTTTTCAGCCGTTGGGAGAAAACATGACCCTTCAACTTTGTTACCGCACAGCAAGCGGAGAAGTAGTTTACAGTCAGCCAGTTTATGGTGGCGAATGTGTGTTGAAACTCGAAAAACAACCCGCCAATGGAGTGGTTATTGCTGTAATTTGCAACACCAACTACATTTATAAAGGTGAAGAGACACGAAAAGCACACTACGACTACAGGTTACAATTGATTAAAGGGGCAACTCGTACGGCCAATATCTATTTAAAATGGTATAACTGGACCAATGTCATCTCCGATCCTGAAACAAGTGGGGCAAATAGTTGGAACTATTCGAATTTTAAAAGCATCCTCTACCCCAATCCCATTGAAATTGGTCAACCCATCAACATCGAATTTTCCGAAAAGCCGAAAGAATTGGTAACAGTAGAAATCATCAATCCGCTGGGGCAGAAAATCTATTCGCAGAAGGTTGACAACAATTTCTCAATCAATACCGATTCTGGTTACAAACCAGGCATATACATTATCTCATTGAAATCATTAACCCATAAAAGTAGCCTTAAGCTAGCTATCAATTAAGTGGATTAAAGAATAAAAATTAACGTGATAAAAAGTTTAATTTTTCTAGTGGGTGTTCTCATTATTGCAGGTTGCTCGACAAATAAAAAGGTCGAGCAACCCAATATTCTTTTTATTACCACCGATTGCCAAGCATGGGAAGATGTGCAGGGCATTACTAATGTTCTCGAGATGCCAGCTTTAGAGAGGCTCCGCACCGAAGGGGTGGTCTTCGAAAACCACTATTCCGTTGCGCCACTAAGTATGCCTTCACGTTATTCCATCATCAGTGGCCGCTATCCGCATTACCACAAAATGATGGACAACGGGGGCAATTGGCTACCCGATAACACACCAATTTTAATGGAAAAACTGGTGGAAGCTGGTTATCAAACAGGCGGAATAGGGAAAATGGATTTCAAACCATGGGAACGTAAGGCAGGATTCGATTTCCGCATTGTGGCCGATTGTCAGGGCGAAAGTTCAAGCGATACGCTGAAGCAGGATGATTACTACTTCTACCTTAAAAAAGTAGGATTGACTCGTTGGGATTACCTCAAATTTTTGAACAGTACCGATATCCAAGGCCTGTACGATTGGCCCCTAAACGACACACTTGATATCGATTACTTTGTTGGGGCCGAAACAATTAAAACACTTAAAAGCAATAAACTAAGCAATAGTTCACCTTGGTTTTTATGGGTGTCGTTCAATGGACCACATTATCCTTGGGATGCAACTTCGAAAATCTACAACAAGTACATTAATGCTAAGCTCCCTGCCGCCCGTTACAGAAGCAACGAACTAGACAACAAACCCTTCGATGCTACCTTTGCCCGATATAACTATTCGAAAAGCATTGCCAATACGATGGATCAATTTCCAGAAAAACAGAAAGAAATTATTCATCAAATACGTGCGGGGCATTATGGAAACCTTACATGGATCGACCAGCAAATGGGAAAAATCATCGATGCCCTAAAAACACGAAAAGATTTCAAGAACACGATTATTGTGTTTACATCGGTGAACGGTGCACTGCTTGGCGACCATCAACTGATACAAGCAGGCGTTGCCTACGAACGTGCATCTCACGTTCCTTTTGTGGTTTGGTGGCCAGGCCATTTCAAAAGCAAAAAAATTGAGGGATTCTCTTCTCATACCGACATTTTTCCAACACTGATGAATTTTGCAGGTTCCAATCCACATGAATTACTGGATGGCAATTCGTTGGTTCCGGTGATTAATGGCGAAGAAGGAGCAGATTCAAAGGCTTTTATTGAAGTAAACGACAACTATACAGTGGTTACCAACAACTATAAATTGGGGCTATACACTCCTTACAACGAAGGCGAACTATACGACCATGATGTTGATCCCAATGAATTGTTCAATGTGTATAATGATAACAAATACAAGCCAGTAGTTGATTCATTAACACAAATGCTATTTGAGTTTTACCCCAATCTTCAACAAATATTAAGCGATAGAATAGAGTATCCCATACCTGTGACTTCAGTAACCCTTAAGCAAGGAGATAATTTACATAACAATGAGGTGCCTTTTTTACAGGGCACATCCCTAAAAATTATGGCCGATATCAAACTCAATAAAAATGCTACTGGCCCCATCGTAATTTATAATTTCGACGACACACATGGATTTGCCCTTTATGCTGAAAAAGGATTACTCCAGTTTGGGGTCAGAAAATGGGATCGAGAAGTTAGTTACAAACTAGCTGAAGCAATGCCCAATCGGAGATTCAAAATCAATCTAGAAATAGACAAGGATGGTTTAATGAAAGTTGTTTCACCTGAATTGAGCAAAGCCTACCAAATTGAAACAAACTGGCCCTTGCCAAAACAACAAGGACATCAAGAATGCTTGTCGAAAACCATATGTGCCGGAGTTTCGGGCGATGGGTGGATGAAACCCTTTGGGCATTTAAACCGTGCTCTCGATTTAGAAGGCATTGTTTATTCATGCTTGGTTTCTACCAGCAACTAACAAATTGACATTAATAGATAAAGCAAACATCAAGAACCAACATTAAAATGAAACAAAGCAACCCTATACTCATCATTTTTAGTTTTCTTTTTTTGACCTCTTGTACTTTTCAAAACAAAGAATCGGAATCGAATAAAATCAAATTCAAGGTACAATCTTTTGCCCTAAATCAGGTTGAATTGCTCGATGGTCCATTCAAACATGCCACAGAACTAGATGAACGAACCTTACTAAACTATGAACCCGACAGATTCTTGGCTTTATTCAGATGCGAAGCCGGTTTAAAACCAAAAGCCGAACATTATGCAGGTTGGGAGGAAGAAACCATTGCTGGGCATAGCTTGGGCCATTATTTATCGGCTTGTGCGCAAATGTATCAAACAACAGGAAAGGCCGAATTTCTGAACCGTGTAAATTACATGGTCGACGAACTTGAGCTTTGCCAAAAAGCGAAAGCAACAGGCTACATTGGTGCATCGCCAAATGCTGAAAAGATATTTGAAACCGAAATTTCAAAAGGGAATATCCGTTCAAAAGGGTTCAACCTCAATGGGATTTGGGCTCCCTTTTATACGCAACACAAAGTTTTGGCCGGTTTGATTGATGCTTATAAACTAACGGGGAATAAAAAGGCACTGACTGTAGCCACGACTTTTGCCGACTGGATTGACCGTGTACTTTTACCACTTACCGACGAACAACTTCAGAATGTGATGCATTGCGAATTTGGCGGCATCAACGAATCGTTTGCCGAGCTATTTGCCCTAACAGGAGACAAAAAATACCTGCAACTGGCCCAGCGGTTTTTTCATAAAGAGATTATGCAACCCATTTCAGAGGAGCACGATATTTTAGCGGGGCAACATGCCAACACACAAATTCCAAAATTCATTGGCACTGCACGTCTATACGAACTTACTGGTAATGAAAAAGACAAACAAACAGCCAAGTTCTTTTGGGAACGTGTTGCACATCACCATTCGTATGTTACCGGGGGAAACTGCAACCACGAATATTTTGGGCAGCCCGACAGCCTTCGCGATAGGTTGAGCCAAAACACCACCGAAAGCTGCAATGTGTACAACATGCTAAAGCTCACCAGTCACTTATTCGAATGGGAACCCACGGCCGATTATGCCGATTTCTACGAGCGCGCACTGTTCAACCACATCCTTTCGTCGCAGCACCCCGTAAGTGGCGAGGTGATCTACAACCTTTCGCTCGACATGGGCGGATTAAAGATTTATGAACAACCTGGAACATTTACCTGTTGCGTGGGAACCGGAATGGAAAACCATTCAAAATACAGTGGAAACATTTTTTACCACAACGATGATGAGTTATTTGTTTTCCAGTTCATTGCATCGAAGTTGAATTGGAAAGAGAAAGGTCTGACCATCATCCAACAAACAAAATTCCCCGATGAGCAGGGCACAACGTTTGAATTGGAATGCGAAAAACCCACTCAACTTTCGTTACAAATACGTTATCCCTATTGGGCTGTACAAGGAATAGAAATAAAGGTGAATGGCAAACCTGAAACCATTGATCAAAAAGCAGGTAGTTTCATTGTATTATCGCGCAAATGGAAAACAGGCGATAAAGTTGAAGTTTCGTTCCCATTTTCAATTCGAACCGAATCTATGCCCGATGATTCGAACCGTATTGCGTTGCTTTATGGACCACTGGTTTTGGCAGGAGATTTGGGCACCGAAGATGACAGTCTCGCTTACGACCCAATGTATGTTCCTGTAATCATGAGTGAAAGCAGTGCCCCTGAAAATTGGGTAAAGCCAGTTATTGGTCAGGCAAATACCTTTCAATCGATGAATGTTGGGAATCCACGTGACCTGACTTTCAAACCTTTTTATCAAACCCACAACCGCCGTTATTCGGTGTATTTCGATTTGTTCACCAAAGAACGTTGGGAAAAGTATCAGGCCAACTATCAAAATAAGATTGCAGAAAAGAAAAAATTAGAAGCACGTACCATCGATTTTTTCCAACCAGGCGAAATGCAGCCCGAACGCGACCACAACTTCAATATTGGTAAAGGTTGGATTGAATACCTGCGCGACCGTAAAGGGCGAATAGCTGAACGTGGTAGCCAATTTTCGTTTACCATGAAAATACAGAAAGACAAGCCTATTAATCTTTGGGTTGAATTCTGGGGAGGATATACCGGATCGAAAACATTCGATATACTGGTCGAAGACAAAGTTGTGGCCACAGAAAATATTTCGGACAAAGCTCCAGGGAAATTCATCAACCTTGAATATCAAATACCAACTGAATTAACACAAGGTAAAAACCAAATTACAGTAACTTTTAAACCTCACGATGGTCATCGAGCAGGGCCTCTTTTTGGTATTCGTACACTGAATAGGTTTTAAACCAATTCTTTTAAATAGTTATATCATGTTCGACAAACAAACCTATATCGACCGAAGAAACTTGCTGAAAAGCAAATTCAATTCTGGAGTCATTCTTTTATTGGGCAACGATTTAAGCCCGATCAACTATACCAACAATGAATTCCGTTTCAGGCAAGACAGTACTTTCCTTTACTATTTTGGTGTTAACACACCATCGGTTGCAGCCATTATCGACATCGATCAGGACAGCGAAATTATTTTTGGCGATCATGCCACCATCGATTCCATTGTATGGACAGGCAAATTGCCAACACTTCTGGAGCAAGCAGCGCAGTTTGGAGTGGTCAATATATTAACAATTAAAGAATTGAACCACTACTTAGAATACACGCTGCAATCGAAACGCAAAATCCATTTTATTCCACAATACCGCCCCGAAAACAAAATCAAGCTTCATCACCTTTTAGGGTTAAACTTTATCGAAATTGAAGCAGGTTATTCTGTCGAATTGGTAAAAGCCGTGGTCAGCCAACGTGAAATAAAGTCGGAAGCCGAGATTATTGAAATAGAACGAGCTGTAAATCTAAGCATCGACATGCACCTAGCGGCCATCAAAATGGCAAGGACTGGAATGACTGAACACGAAATTGCTGCTGAGGTGAACCGCATACCGCTTGCACAAGGTGCCGACATCGCCTTCCCCATTATTGCCACCAAAAACGGACAAACACTTCACAACCATTTTCATGGCAATGTGATCGACGAAGGCGACCTTTTTCTGCTCGATGCCGGAGCAGAACTACCATCGGGTTATTGTGGCGACTTGTCGTCCACTTTCCCTGTTTCGAAAACATTTAGTGCACAGCAAAAAGAGATTTACAGCATCGCACTAAGTGTCCATCAAGCTGCCATCGATAAACTTGCGCCCAGCGTAAGTTTTAAAGAGGTCCACTTCGAAGCTTGTCGTGCCATAGTGAACGGACTGAAAGGAATAGGATTGATGAAAGGCGACACTTGTGAGGCCATCACATCGGGTGCTCATGCCTTGTTTTTCCCTTGTGGAACGGGACACATGATGGGGCTCGATGTGCACGATATGGAAAACCTTGGCGAAGTGTGGGTAGGCTACGATGGAGCTCCTAAAAGCACGCAGTTTGGACTAAAATCTTTGCGGTTGTCCAAAGAATTAAAACCGGGATTTGTGTTCACCATTGAACCAGGCATCTACTTTATCCCCGAATTGATCGACCGTTGGATGGCCGAAAAAACCAATGCACAGTTCCTGAATTTCGACAAAATCAACCAGTTTCGAAACTTTGGAGGGATCAGAAATGAAGAAAATGTACTGATCACAACCAATGGTGCAAAAATATTGGGACGTCCCTTTCCGAAAACCATTCAGGATATAGAACAATTAAGAAGCTTAAGCAATTGAGATATGAATTTAAAGGTTAAAAATTTAAAGAGGGTTGACCAATATTTAAACAGCGAAACACTTTTCTCGAAAAAGTGGTTCCGTTCCTACGCCTATATTGTGGTGGGAACCTTCATTATGTCGCTGGGATATGTCTACTTTATAAATCCCTACAAAATAGTTCCAGGCGGTGTTTACGGTATTTCTATCATGATTCACCACCTAATTGGTTCGCCAATTGGAGTTACAGCTTTGTTTTTCAACATTCCTATCACCTTATTGGGGATTAAAGTATTGGGGCCAAAATTTGGGATCAAAACGGTGGTTGGCTTTGTGTTGTCGGCCATCTACATCGATGTGCTCAATTACCTTTCAAAAGGTACTCCGCTGGTACAAAACGATCCGCTCCTATCTAGCATATTTGGGGGGGCACTGATTGGACTTGGCGTTGGTTTATTTTTCAAATCGAAAGCAACAGCCGGTGGTTCCGATGTGGTGTCGATGATCATTGCCAAATATTCGCGCCTCCCACTGGGGCAGTTGATGATGATTGTCGACTCGTCGATTGTGGTAGTGAGTTTGATTGCTTTCCGCGATTGGCGCATCCCGCTCTATTCATGGATCGTGATTTTCATTACTGGAAAAATGATCGATTTTGTTTACGAAGGAGTTAGCTACGATAAAATGGTATACATCATTTCAGGAAAAAACCACGAAATATGCGATTACATAGTGGGCGTCCTTAACCGTAGCGCTACCATCATTCCTGCTACAGGTTATTATACCAACAACAACAAAGAGATGGTTTACACGGTATTGAACCGGCGCGAACTAACCATTTTACTTGAACAAATCCGAGAAATAGACCCGATGGCTTTTGTATCCATTACCAATGCCAGCCTCATTGTTGGCGAGGGGTTTAAATCCATTCATGAATTGAACGAAAGTTGAAAAATCAATACTAAATGATATGAAATACTTGAAATTCCTTTTCCTTTTTGCGTTAGCAATAATTGCCAATAGTGGCCACGCAAAGAATATTGAGATCTTTTCGCCCGATCGAAAACTTCAGCTAGAGGTTTCAACCGATAAAAATGTAACCTATTGTGTAAACTACAACGGAGCGGCTATTTTAACAAAATGCCAAATTGCCATGCAGTTACAAAACGGAAAAGTGTTGGGGAAAGATGCAAAAGTCTCAAAAAGTCAAACAAAATTTATTCAGTCCGAAATAAAATCGGTTGTTCCGTATAAAAACGCTGTTATTCCAGATGTTTGCACCGAAACAACGCTGCAATTCATTGGAAATTACAAACTTGTTTTCAGGGTTTACAATACGGGTTATGCATATCGTTTTGAAACCGATTTAAAAGAGCAAATCGAAGTGATAAACGAAACTTTTGGTCTTAATTTTCAAGAAGAAGTGACTTCTTATTTCCCTGAGGAAAAAAGCTTTATGTCGCACTACGAAGGGCTCTATCCAAAGACAAAACTTTCTGAAAACCAAGGTAAAATGTGTTCACTTCCAGCACTTTTTCAAACATCAGCTGGCATAAATGTATTGGTTTCTGAAACCGATTTGTACGATTACCCATGCCTTTTCCTTAAAGCTGATGGAAACAATAGACTTACGGGCGTTCAACCTAAAGTTCCGGCCAAAATCAAAGACCTTTCGGGCCGTTCCGATCGTTCTGAGGTGATTGAATCGGTCGAAAACTACATTGCAAAAACCTCGGGCAAACGAAATTTCCCATGGCGCACGTTCATTGTTTCGGACAACGATGCCGATTTGGTTTCAAGCGAAATCAACTTCATTTTAGCCAGTCCGTTGAAAATTGAAAACACCTCGTGGATCAAACCTGGCCGTGTGGCCTGGGACTGGTTCAATGCCAACAACATCTACAACGTCGATTTTAAGGCGGGGATCAATAACGACACTTATAAATATTACATCGATTTTGCGGCTGAATTCGGTTTAGAGTACATCATTTTAGACGAAGGCTGGTCGAAAACCACCACCAACGTGAAAGAGTGCGCCCCAGAAATTGATGTGAAAATGTTGGTGGAATATGGCAAAGCAAAAAATGTGGGCGTTATTCTTTGGCTACTTTGGAAACCGCTCGACAAAGATTTGGCGGGAATTCTCGATGTGTACAAATCGTGGGGCGTAAAAGGAATTAAAGTTGATTTTTTACAACGTGCCGATCAGTACATGGTAAACTATAGCGAACGGGTTGCCAAAGCTTGTGCCGACCGGGAATTGTTGGTTGATTTGCACGGAGCCTATAAACCTTCGGGCTTGCAAAGGGCTTACCCAAACTACATTAGCAACGAAGGTGTTCGAGGTAACGAAAACAACAAATGGTCAACCGAGATCACCCCGCTCCATACCGTAACCCTACCTTTTACCCGAATGGTTGCCGGCCCAATGGATTTTACGCCCGGTTCGATGAACAATGCCCACGAAAAAGATTTTGCCGTGAGTTTTAACTGCCCCATGAGCCTTGGCACTCGCGCCCACCAAGTAGCCATGTATGTGGTGTACGAAAGTCCGTTGCAAATGTTTTGCGACTCTCCTACCGAGTATTACAAAGACAGAAAATGCACAGCGTTCATGGCTGAATTTCCATCGGTTTGGGATGAAACCAAAGTTTTGGAAGCTGCAGTGGGCGAATACATTGTTGTTGCCCGCCGTAATGGGAACAAATGGTATTTGGGTGGAATGACCAACGATACGCCGCGTACGTTCGAGCTCAATCTTTCCTTTCTTTCTGAAGGAAGTTTTAACATGGAAAGCCTGAGTGATGGACTTAACGCCAACATGAATGCCAACGATTACAAACTATCGACGACCAGCGTAAGCAAAACATCAAAAGTAAAAGTAGAAATGATCAAAGGCGGCGGATGGGCTGCTGTAATCAGTAAATAAACCAAATGAGACCTATAAAACTTATAATAATCCTGACCATATTCTTATGTGTCTTCTCTAAATCCTTTGCCCAAATTCAATTTGGTGCAGGGGCAAACTTCAGTTATTTAAAAGGAAGCGAAGCCTCCAATTTATCGGCCGATTGGTATAAACCTAATTTCGACGATTCGAATTGGGCAACAGGCACTGCTCCTTTCCGCTACGGAAAAGGGACAGGTGGAACTTTGTTGGCCGATATGAAGAACACATACTCAACGCTCTATTTTCGTTCAACGTTTACTGCCAAATCGATTGAACAAATTAAAAAGATAAAACTATCGGCTAATTTCGACGATGGCTTTATACTCTATATCAACGGGGTAAAAGTGGCTAGCGAAAATGTGCCGGCCAATCCCAAATACAATTCACTGGCAACTTCAACCCACGAATTTGAGACTGCACTCACTTCTCAGATCAATAGCGAAGATTTAACCCTTCAAGAAGGAGAAAATACAATAGCCGTGCTGATTTTAAATTCGACACTTGGAAGTTCCGACATCTATTTCGACATGCAATTATCAGCTTCGCTTGAACTACCGCGCTTGAAAACCGATGGCGTGATCACTTTTTCAAAAGAAGCCGGTTTTTTCACCGATCCGTTCGACCTTACCCTTTCAACAACTGCTAGCGACTGCAAAATTGTGTACACGGTCGATG
>Ga0209373_10001825_pt1 | contig 23493 bp, 18 predicted proteins | sample Higcelweek5metaG_FD_187173 | JGI IMG/M metagenome (GOLD analysis project Ga0209373, IMG submission 187173) | Freshwater pond sediment microbial communities from the University of Edinburgh, under environmental carbon perturbations - High... | ecosystem: Environmental > Aquatic > Freshwater >... | reverse complement strand
TCCCTTGGCCGGCTATGTCACTGCCAAACTGAAGCGCAGCCTCAAGGCGATCGCCGTGGTCGGATTGGCTGGCGTAATCGCGGTCCTGCTGGCCCGTCCCTTTGTCCCCTTCACACCATTCGGGGGGGATGAGGGACCGCTTGAGCCCAAGCTCCCGCCTTATGTCGATCTCGAAGCGGATGCTCAGATCCAGCTCCAGCCCGATAGTGCGGATAGTGAGATCGAAGATATTGCCCGTCGCCCCTCCGATTCGGTTCTGAGCCTTGGTTCAGGGGAGACCCTGCCCGAACTGATCGCCCGCGCCGGAATTTCCGGCACCGACGCCAGTGCCGCCGCCGAGGCACTCTACCGGCTGATTGACCCGCGCACGCTGAAGGCCGGGCAAAAGATGACGGTGACCTTCGCTCCATCTCCGTTCGGCTTCGGACGAGGCTTGTTCCGTCAGATCAGTCTGGCGGTCGATCCGATGCGGGAGATTTCCGCCCGGCGCAGTGACACTGGGTTCGAACCGGTGGAGAGTCGTCGGCAGGTCAGCCGGCAGGTCGCCCATTTTACCGGGCAGATCAAATTCAGCCTGTATGAAAGCGCCAGTGAGCTTGGGGTGCCGGTGCCGGTGGTGCTAGCAATGATCAAGGCCCTGAGCTACGACGTCGATTTCCAGCGCGACCTCCAGCCCGGCGACCGTTTCGACGTGATGTTCGAGGCTTGGTACGACACTAAAGGCAAGCTGGTGCGCGCCGGCGACCTGATCCATGCCGGACTGACCCTGTCCGGAACCGACATCAGTCTCTATCGTTATGAAACCAACGACGGCGAGGGCGAGTATTTCACCGCCAGCGGCGAGAGCGTCAAGAAAGCCCTGCTCAAGACTCCGGTTGACGGCGCCCGGATTACCTCGGGGTTCGGCATGCGCAATCACCCGATCCTCGGCTATAGCAAGATGCACAAGGGGGTCGATTTCGGCGTTCCGCCCGGAACCCCGATCCAGGCCGCCGGCGATGGCACAGTCGAGATCGCCGGCCCGTTTGGCGCCTATGGCAATTATGTCCGGCTGCGGCACGGCAACGGCTATGGCACGGCTTATGCCCATATGAGCCGGATCGCTCCCGGCCTGCATATCGGCCGCCATGTCAGTCAGGGGCAGATTATCGGCTATGTCGGAGCGACCGGCCGGGCCACCGGGCCGCATCTGCATTATGAAGTGCTGGTCGGCAACAGTCAGATTAATCCGATGAGCATCAAAGTGCCGACCGGGATCAAGCTGGCCGGACGGGATCTCGACCGCTATCTCGCCCATCGCCGCCAGCTTGATCAGATGATGACGTCGATGCCTTCGACCAGCCATATCGGGGTCGGCACCGCCCGCCTTGGCCGGCTCGGGGGCTGAAGCGGGTTTTTCCGCCGCCCGCTTCGGGACTATCCTGCTCCCCAGGCAATGAGAGACAAGCCCCGACCAGATCAGCCACCCGTTCCCCCCGGCGGGGCGGGAGGGGGGCTGTATCCCCAGTTGGTCGGGACGAAAGGAGCGCAATGACGCGACTGTGGCGGACGATGGGGGGACGGCTGCTGCTGGTCGCCCTCGGCATCGAGATTCTCAGCCTGTCTCTCGTGATCGGCCACGATCTCCGCCGCACCGAGGCTAAATTGCTGCGCCAGATCGAAGATGAGGCGGTCATGCTGGCGCCGGTGCTGGCGGCCGCCCTGGTCGCCCCACTCTCTCAGCAGGATACCGCGACGATCCATGCCGTCCTGGATGAGAGCCGGTCGGCGCGGGGGCTGGTCTATCTCGCCGTGCTTGGCCCGCGTGGGGAAAAGATCGCCTTCAGCGGCTGGCCGGACGAGCTGCCACTGCCACCCCCCAGTCCGATCCCGGCTCGGCTTGAGCTGGAAGGGGAGAAGCGTCACGATTCCGCCCGCAGTATCCTCTTCGCCGGGCGGGTGCTCGGCCGGGTCCATTTCGGACTCGATCTGACCCGGGTGATTGAGGCCCGACAGGAGATGCTGATCGAGGATCTGGCCCTGGCAACAATCGCCCTCGGCCTGTCGGGGCTGGTGCTGGGGGGATTCGGCTGGCACGCCACGCGCCGCCTGGAGTCTCTGACGGCCGCCGGTCAGGCGATCGCCTCGGGCCAGATTGAGGGTCCGCCGCTGCCGGAAAGCGGCGACGATCTCGGCCAACTCGCCACCGTCCTCAACTGTCTGGCTGGCCTCCTGCGCGACGGCAAGGAAATCCATGCCCGTGCTTTGGATGAGAGCGGTCATAAAGGAGAGGCCCGGATTGCCAGTCTGGAAGGAAAACTGACCCGACTATCGCTCAATCTGCGTCGGCTGCGGCTGGCGCAAACCTTCGCGAACATCGCCTCGTGGGAATTCGATATCGCCACGCGGACCCTGCACCATTCCGACCGTCTGCCGGCGCTGCTGGGCCGGGATAACAGCCTGGCGCGGATCGGTTACGACACCTTCGTCCAGGTGCTGCACCCTGAAGACCGGGCTGCGGTGCGCTTGGCTTTCACCCGGGCGATCCGTAACCGGCGCCCCTATGAGGTCGAGCACCGGGTGTGCTTGCCCGATGGCGGCGAACGCTGGCTGCACGAACGGGGCGCGGTGGTGTGCGACCGCGAAGGCCGTCCGGCCCGGGTGCTGGGCATCACTCAGGACATTCATCGGCGGAAGATGGCCGAGGCCAATTTGCGGAAATTGTCGGTGGCGGTCGAACAGAGTCCGGTGGGGGTGGTGATCACCGACCCGGACGCCGTGATCGAATATGCCAACCCGACTTTGCTGCGTGATTACGGCTACCGGCTGGAGGAGGTTCTGGGGCAAACCCCGCGCTTGTTCCGGGCCGAACGGGAAACGGATACGTTCTATCGTACCCTGTGGACGACCATCCGCTCGGGCAACACCTGGCAGGGCGAATTCCACAACAAGCGCAGGGATGGCAGTCCGCTCTGGATCGCCGCCACCATCACCCCGGTGAAAGACCCGGACGGACGGATCAGTCATTTCCTCTGCCTGTCCGAGGATATCGGCATCCGCAAGGCCGCAGAACGCGAAGCGATCGACAGCCGGCGCCGTCTGGCCGACGCCCAGCGCCTCGCCGGACTGGGCAGTTGGGAATATGTCCCGGCCACCGGAGCGATGATCTGGTCGGAAACCACTTATGAGATTTTCGGCCAGGATCCGGCCCGGTTCGTCCCCAGCTTCGCCGTCTTCCTGGCCGCGATCCACCCCGAGGACCGCCCGACCTTCGACGAGGCCCACCGCCAATTGGGCGAGAAGGATCCCGAAGATATGCTGCTGCGGATCTATCGCCCGGACGGCAGCCTGCGCTCGCTCCAGGCCCGAACCCGTTTCCATCCCGATGGCCCGGACCAGCCGGCGCGGATGGTCGGCACCCTGCTCGACGTCACCGAACGCGAGAAAGCCAATGCCAATCGCGATCTGTTCCGCCGCTTGGTGGATGATGCCGGTCAAGCGATCCGTATTTCCGAACCGAACGGACGAATCCTGTTCGTCAATCAGGCCTATCTGACCCTGACCGGCTATCACCGCGAGGCGGTGGAAGGTCATCTTTATTCCGAATTCATCGCCAATCCGGCCTCCCCTGCCAGCCGGGCGGTGGCCGAGGCCTATGCCACACATCAGAATTGGACCGGGCTGCTCGATATCCTCCGCGCCGATGGCAGTTCCTTCACATCCTTGTGCAATGTCGGGGTGGTGCTGGACCAGCGCGGCCATGTCCAGTTCCTGTTCACCATTTTTAGTGATTATTCGCCGGAGATCGAACGTCAGAGCGAATTGAGCGCGGCGCGCGATGCAGCCGAAGCGGCAAGTCAGGCCAAATCCGCTTTTCTTGCCAACATGAGCCACGAATTACGGACACCGATGAATGCGATCCTCGGCTTCTCGCAATTCCTGGAGATGGACGAGACCCTGACGGCGTCGCAGCGCGACAGCGTGTTGACGATTTATAAGGCGGGCCGCCATCTGCTGGATCTGATCAATGAGATTCTCGACCTCGCCCGGATTGAGGCGGGCCGGATCGACCTGTCGATCGAAACCGTGCCGGTCGAACCGGTGCTGACGGAATGCCTCGACCTGATTGCGCCCCTGGCCCAGGAACGCGGAATTACCCTGATGCGGCGAGCTGGCGAACCCGGCCTCGCCGCCCGCGCCGACCGGCTGCGGCTGAAACAGGTGTTGGTCAATCTGCTGTCAAACGCGATCAAATATAATCGGCCCAACGGCTCGGTGCGGGTTCTGGTGTTCCGCACCGGCCCGGAAACCGTGCGGCTGACCGTGACCGATACCGGACGGGGGATCGTTTCCGACCGGCTGACGGAACTGTTCATCCCCTTCAACCGGTTGGGGGCGGAATATACGGAAACCGAGGGAACCGGGATCGGCCTCGCTTTATCCCGCCGCATTGTCGAGGCGATGAATGGCAGCATCGGCGTGGAAAGCAGCTTTGGCCAGGGCAGCACCTTCTGGGTTGACCTGCGGGCTGAACCCGCCGACCCGAACCGGGCGACTCCCCTGGTGGCCCCGGTTGCGACCTCGGCAAGCGACCAGCCCCTGCCCGCGACCGTGCTGTATGTCGATGATGATCCGGTGAATCTCAAATTACTGGAACAGGTGTTCGCCACTCTGCCCGGTCTGCGGCTGGTGACAGCGCCCACTCCCGGACTGGGGCTTGATCTGGCTCGACTCCGCCGACCGGATCTGATCCTGCTCGACATCAACCTGCCGGGAATGGATGGCTGCGAAATGTTGGCCCGGCTACGAACCGACCCGCAAACCCGAGGGATTCCGGTGGCAGCGGTCACCGCTTTGGCGATGGCGCGGGACATCGAACGCGGCTTGGCGGCCGGCTTTAATGCTTACCTGACCAAGCCGATCGATATCCCGCTGCTGGTGGAGACGGTGCGAAGCCTGATTGAGAGCCGGACTCAGACCGGCACAACCGGCGGCTCACCATAAGCGAGGCCACGTTTCAGAGCGGACAGGCCTTTGACCATCCGCAGCAGAATCCAGATTGAAGCCCCGAGGAGAATGGCCCAGCCGATCAGAATCACACTGGTGACGATGCCGAGCACGCCCAGCCCGAGACTCCACCAGAAGACGGTGATGATGTTGGTAAAATGGCTGTCGAGAATCTGGTCGGAGCCGCGATAGATGTAGGCGATCACCACCGCCGCAATAAACGCCAGCGGAAACAGCAGGCCAGCCAGCATGCAGACATAGGCGACCAGAGCCATCGTGTTCGCGTTCTGCTGGGCCAAAAGATTGTCTGCCACGCGCATCTCCTCCTTCGGGGTATCAGGGAATCATAGCATCGCCAGGAGGGCGTGGGGAGCCGCTTTGCCGGGCTGCCGCCCGGACCCGCTCGGGGAGCACGCTCCCCGAACCCCTCTCCTTATCTAAGAAGAAAGGGGGTCCGGGGCCTCGCCCCGGGCGGGTTTGGGCGGCAGCCCAACAGTCCTAAAGCGGCAAACGTACCCGCACCCGCAACCCGCCAAACGGCGAATCCTCCAGCCGGATCTCCCCCCCATGAGTCCGCACGATATCGCGGGCGATGGTCAGGCCCAGGCCCACCCCACCGGCCGCCGCCCACTCCAGCCGGGTGAAGGGACGAAACGCCTCATCCCGGCGGAGCGGGGCAATCCCCGGTCCGTCATCGTCGACCAACACCTCGGCCGCCCCCTCGCGCCGGCCGACCCGGACCCAGACATGGCCACCGGGAGTCCGGCCATAGCGCACCGCATTGCCAATCAGATTGGCCAGAACCCGGCTGATCGCCACCGGGCGAAGCGGCATGATCAATTCCCCTTCGCTGTGCAGATCGATCGTTGCCCCCTGGCGACGGAACCGACCGACCACATCCTCGACCAGGGCGGGAAGATCGGTCTCAACCGGCGGCTCGGTCCCTTCTCCCCGGGCGAAAGCGAGATAGCTCTCGATCATCCGCTCCATCTCGACCACATCTTCTTCAAGTTCGGCCCGGCCCTCGATCGGCCCCAACAACGCCAGTTGCAATTTCATCCGGGTCAGCGGGGTCCGCAAATCATGCGATACCCCCGCCAACATCTCGGTTCGCTGCTGGATCTGGCGCTGAATCCGTTCGCGCATCAGATTGAAAGCCTGGGCCGCCTGACGGACCTCGCTCGCCCCTTCCGGCTTGAAGGCGAGGACATCGAGTCCCTTGCCGAAACGATCGGCCGCCACCGCCAGCTTACGGACGCTGCGCACCTGATTGCGCATGAAAACCGTGGCGATCCCGAACAGCAACATCGCCGTCCCGAGCATCCACAAAATGAAAACATAGGTGGTCGAGGAGAACAGCCGCTTCTTGGGGGCGTAGATTTCGAGCAACCCATCCGACAATTGGACCCGGATCACCACCTCGCGTTCGAGCGAGTCCGCATCCATCCGGTACGGACGCTGGACCCGTTCCGCCATCGCATCCTCCACCGCCCGGTCGAGCGCCCCCGATAACGGTGGCGGTGGCAGATTGGGGAGAATCCCTCCCGGGAGAAAGCGGGCATCCAGTTCCATCTTGGCCGCAGCAATCGACAGGATGGTTCGGTGGGACTCCGGATCGGGAAAAGCCCGGAACACCTCGATCACGGTGGCAATGTCCCCGGCCAGCCCCTTGGCCAGCCGGCGCGACACCGTTTCCCAGTGGCTGGCATAAAACACATAGGTCGAGACCAGTTGCAGCACCACCAGCGGGGTGACGATGATCAACAAGGACCGCCCCAGCAATCCGTGCGGCAGCGCCCGTTTCAGCCAGAGTTCCGTTCGTCTCATCCCCGCCTCTTGGTCCTGCGCTGCCGGGGTCAATCCGGCCGCAACATGTAGCCGGTCCCCCGCACCGTCTGGAGATAGCGGGGCAGACGGGGATCATCCTCAATCTTTTTACGCAAGCGAGTGACCTGGACATCAACGGCCCGGGGATTGGCGGAACTGCCAGTGCGCGCCGCCAGTTCGTCCCGCGACACCCCCTGACCGACCGCTTCGGCCAATACGGCCAGCAAATCGCGCTCGGCCTGGGTCAGATGGACCGGCAGATCGCCACGCCGCAGCTCCGCCCGGGCCAGATCCCAGGTAAACGCCCCCAGCCGCAATGTGGTTGGCGGAGCCTCACTAGGGTCGCGGCCGGCGCGGCGGAGGATCGACCCTAACCGCAACAGCAGTTCGCGCGGCTCGAACGGTTTGGACAGATAATCGTCGGCCCCGGCTTCGAGACCCCGAATCCGGTCATCAACCTCGCCGCGCGCCGTCAGCAACAAAATCGGCCGGAGGTCGCCATCGGCCCGCAAGGCCCGGGTCAAAGCGATGCCATCCTCGCCCGGCATCATCACATCCAGCACAATCCCGTCAAAGGCCAAAGCGGCGAGATGGCGGCGGGCCTCGGCCGCATCGGCCGCCGTGACGATCAGATAGCCATTTTCAGTCAGATATTTGGCCAGCAGATCACGCAGACGGCGGTCATCATCGACCACCAGGACATGCCCGCCCTCCATTTCCGTCATCCCTCATCCGGCGGCGGCAGGACAAACCGGCCGCGATCGCCCCCCTCGATCAAGCCGAGCAAGACCCGTTCGAACCCCTCGGCCGCGCCCGGCCCGGCCTCGGCACAGGCGCGGGCAATCCGGGCGGCCTGACGGGCGGTCACCCGGGCTTCCAGCGCCCGCCCCCGCTCGGTCAAAGCGAGCAGACGCTGGCGCCGGTCCCGCGGGCCGGGACGCTGGACGATGAAGCCATCCTCGATCAACTGGCCGAGAACCCGGGCCAGACTCTGCTTGGTGATCCGCAGGATGTCGAGCAATTCACTGACGCTGATTCCGGCATGGCGGCCAACGAAATAAATCACCCGATGATGAGCCCGGCCAAACCCATATTCGGCCAGGATCGCATCGGCCTCCCCGGTGAAATCACGGTAGGCGAAAAACAACAGCTCGATGCCGTGACGGACCATCACCTCATCGGCGGACAGGGGGGGAGTGGGAGTCGTTCGGTCAGTCATGTTGACATATTTGCCTAACGGTGTTACAAGATGCAAGCAAGATCGGTAATTTTCGATCGCAAACCTTCCCATACACTTCCTGAACGGACATTGTCATGGCTGCTCTTCCCTTCGACGATCGCGATGGATTCATCTGGCTCGACGGCAAGCTGGTCCCCTGGCGCGAGGCTAAGATCCACGTTCTGACCCACGGCCTGCATTACGGGTCCTCTGTGTTCGAGGGCGAGCGCGTTTATGACGGCAAGGTGTTCAAGCTGCGCGAGCATTCGCAGCGTCTGATCGATTCCGCCGCCACGCTGGGCTTCCAGAAGATGCCCTACAGCGTCGAGGAAATCGACGCCGCGACGATGGAAACCCTCGCCGCCAATGGCATCAGCAACGGCTATGTCCGCCCGGTAGCGTGGCGTGGCAGCGAGATGATGGGGGTTTCGGCCCAGAACACCCACACCCGGCTGGCGATCGCCACCTGGACCTGGCCGAGCTATTTCACCCCCGAAGCCCGGATGCGCGGCATCCGTCTGACCTTCGCCGCCTGGAAGCGCCCCCATCCGGAAACCGCCCCGACCCAGGCCAAGGCCGCCGGGCTCTACATGATCTGCACCATGAGCAAGCATAAGGCCGAGTCCGAGGGCTACGAAGACGCCCTGATGCTCGATTGGCGCGGTCAGGTCGCCGAGGCCACCGGGGCCAATGTGTTCTTCATCATCAATGGCGAAATCCACACCCCGCTGCCGGATTGCTTCCTCAATGGCATCACCCGCCAGACGGTGATCGGGCTGGCCCGGGCTCAGGGCATCACCGTGGTCGAGCGGGCGATTCTCCCCGAGGAAATGGCCCAGGCCAGTGAATGTTTCCTCACCGGCACTGCCGCTGAAATCACCCCGGTCAGCGAGATCGGCTCCTACCGCTTCACCCCGGGCGAAGTCACCCGGACGATGATCGCCGCCTACGACGCCTGCGTCCGGGCCTGATCCCGGTTCCGTCACGATCGGCTCCAGAGGAGACCCCGCTATGAGGCGGGCGTTCTTTACCTTTTCCACCGGTTGGGCTTAAACTTGTGGATGAAAAAAGGGACTCTGGAGTCACGTGCGGCCTGATGGCCGACGGGTGAGGGGTGCGCTGTTCGTGGCGAATATTTGGCGGAACTGGCGGCTATCCAGCCGATTCATGGCGATCGTTGGTGTCGGCGTGGCAGTCCTTATTCTTGGGATTGTCGTCACTATTGCCCGTTTTCAGTCCGCCGAGACCGAAAAGCAACTTTATCGCCTCTCCGCCAATGAAATGACCTCGCTGCATGCCCTGATTGTCAATGTCATGGCCAAGCGGCCGGACGATGGCGACAATATCGGTATCACCGTTTTCAACAATTGGTTCGATAGCCGCAATATCCATTACCCGGGTAAGGTGTGGAGCGCCTGGGGACCGAAGGTCGTTGACTATATGAAGGAGGCCGAACCCGCCCGCGCCCCCAAACTGCCGCGCGATGAGGTCGACCGCGAAGCCTTCGAAACCAAAAAACCGGTCGGGCGCTTCGTCGATGGATTCTACCGTTATGCATTCCCGATTGTGTTGGGAGTCACGGAAGGCGCCGATCAGCCGGTCTGTCATACCTGCCACGGCGGGATGGGAATCGGTGATGGTGAGGTGATCGCGGTTCTGTCCTCCTCGCTTTCGACCGCAGAATCCGATGCCCGACTGCATCAGGTGGTGCTCTGGCTGGCGATCGGCGGGGTGATTGCCACCCTGCTGGCCGTCCTCGGGGTGCGCTGGAGTCTCAACCGGATCATCGCCCATCCGATTGAGGACATGAGCCGGCGGATGAACGGGCTGGCCGGCGGCGACGTCTCGGTCGAGATCCCCGCCCTTGAGCGTACCGACGAGATCGGCGATATCGCCCGTGCGGTGCAGGTCTTCAAGGATAATGCGATTGCCAAACAACGGATGGAGACGGAAGCCGCCGCCCTGACCCGCCATCGCGAGGAACGGATGAAGCGGCTGGAGGGGATGATCGCCACCTTCGACAAAGCGGTGACCTCGGCGCTGGATTCGGTCTCGGAGGCGGCGCAGCGAATGACCGCCTCGGCCCGTGGCATGGTCGCCTCGGCGGACCAAGCCCTGACCAGTGCCAACGCCGCCGCCCGTCAGGCGGTCGACGCCAACCAGAATGTGCGGATGGTCGCCTCGGCCGCCGAGGAATTGTCGGCCTCGATCCGGGAAATCGCCGAACAGGTCGGCATGTCCAACCGGGTCGCCGCCACCGCCACCCGCGAAGCCGATACCGTCAATGGCCGGGTGCAGGGTCTGGCCGGCGCCGCCGAAAAAATCGGCGAGATCATCGAGATGATCACCGGGATTGCCGAACAAACCAACCTGCTGGCGCTGAATGCCACCGTCGAGGCGGCCCGGGCGGGCGAAGCCGGCAAGGGATTCGCCGTGGTTGCCTCTGAGGTTAAAAATCTGGCCCGTCAGACCGTCGGCGCCACCGAAGACATCTCGTCGCAGATCACCACCATCCAGCAGGAAACCGACAAGACCGTCCGCGCCATCCGGGGGATTACCACCACCATTTCCTCGATGGATGGGATCACCACCACCATCGCCGCCGCGATCGAGCAGCAGGGGGCAGCCACTCAGGAAATCGCCCGCAATATCGATCATGCCGCCAGTGGAACCGATTTCGTCTCGGAAACAATTGGGTCAGTGTCACAGACGATTCAGCAAACCGATCGCGCCGCCAAAGAGGTTCTCGACGCGGTTGAGGCCCTGCAACGGCAATCAAGCGTGTTGCGTGATGAAGTAGACCGCTTTCTGGCCTCAATCACCGAGGTTTAGAGAGATACCAATTATTTCTGCTTATCAAGAGAGCCTCCTCAGAGATTGGGGAGGCTTTGGTCATTTTGGCAGCGGGTCAAGCATTTAAAATCACAGACTTGGTTGCCCCTCTCCTGCTCCGGCGCTAACCATGCCCCCTTGCCCCCGAATACTACTTAGGATATAGTTCCTCTGACGAGCTTCGGCCGTCCGGCTGCACCCGGCCTTGCGCGCCCCTCAGCCGAATAGAAAGCGGGTAGAGCTTATTCTTCGTCTATAAAGAGTGAGGCGGTCCTTATCGGGGAAAGGGCGACCCATGATTCAGCTGCGAATCGCCACCAAGCTTTATCTCGCTATTGCCGTGCTGGCGCTGGCCGCCCTGGTGGTTGGCCTCAGCGGTCTTGCCTCGCTACGGGCCTACCAGCAGACGGCGGACGCGATGGCCCGTTCCTCACGGAGTGCAGTCCTGGGGGAACGAACCAACGGCTTGATTCTCGCCGTGGTGATGGATTCGCGCGGGATCTATATGTCGAAAGATGCGGCAGCGGCCGAAAAATTTGCCAAGCCTCTGCTCGAAAACCTCGACCGTCTGCGCCAGACCTTGGCGGAATGGCGCACGGTCCATCCCGCCGGTACTGGGGAGACCTTCCGGGCGGCTCATCAGGCTGCGGAGGATTTTATCCGCTTCCGCACCGAACTGGTCCGCCTTGCCCGCGAGGTCTCGACGAGCGAGGCCCGCCAGTTCGGTGACAATGACGTCAATCGCAAAGTCCGCAATGCCCTGAACGAGCAGATCAAAGCCCTCGCGGCAGAAGATAGTGTCGCGGTCAGTCGGCTTGATAGCGAACTGGCAAACACATACCGCGAGGATTCGCTGCGCCTAATGCTGGTGCTGGCCGTTGGCCTACTGGCGGGGGTTCTGGGGGCTGGGCTGGTGGTGTCACGCCAGATCATCCGCCCCGTGCTGGCTCTGACCGCTGCAACGCGGGAGGTGGTGGAGGGACGCAGCGAAAAGGCGATCCCCGGTACCGAACGGCATGACGAAATCGGGGTGCTGGCGCGGGGTCTCGATGCGGTGCGGCAATCGGTTGGCGAGGCCTACCGGCTGAACCATCTGGTCGAGGATCAACCTTCGGCGGTGATGCTGTGCGCTCCGGATCTGACGATTTCTTATCTCAACAAATCGGCCCGCGCCCTCCTGGACCGGATTCAGCAGGGCAGTGGCATCGACCTGTCGCGGGTGATCGGGCGCAGCCTGCTGGAATTTCACCATGATCCCGAACGGGTGCGGCGGATCATCAGCGATCCTGAGGATCTCCCCTTTACCGGCAAATTTACCATGGGCGGGGTCACCATCGAGAATGCGGTGAGCCTGCTGCGCGACAAGGACGGGAGGATTACCGGCACCTCGCTGACCTGGAAGGACGTCACCGGCTATGTCCGGCTGGCCGAGGCGTTCGAGCGCGAGGTCAAGGCCCTGGCGCAGACGGTCACCGCCGCCTGCGAGCGCCTGCGGGCGGCGGCCGAGGTGATGACGGGGACCGCCAACCAAACCCGGGGGGCGATTGCCAGCGCGACGACGGCTTCGGAACAGGCGACCACCAGCGTTGAAACGGTCGCTGCCGCCGCCGAACAATTGTCGGCTTCGATCAATGAAATCAGCCGTCAGGTCTCCAGTTCGGCGGCCCTGGCCCGTGACACTGCCGGACGGGCGCACAAGGCCCGTGAAACACTGAATGCGCTGATCGCCTCGGCCGAGCGGATTGGCACTGTCGTCACTTTGATCAGCGACATTGCCAGCCAGACCAATCTGCTGGCGCTGAATGCGACGATCGAGGCCGCGCGGGCGGGGGAGGCCGGCAAAGGCTTCGCGGTGGTCGCCAATGAGGTCAAGGGGCTGGCCAACCAGACCGGCCGGGCCACCGAGGAAATCGGCGGTCAGGTTACCCAGATGCAGGAGATCACCCAGGAAACGGCGCGGGCACTCCAGGAGATCATTGCCCAGATCGGCGAGATTGATGCCACCTCGGCCGGGATCGCCGCTGCGGTTGAACAGCAGGGGGCCGCCACCGCTGACATCAGCCGCAACATCCAGGTTGCGGCCGCCGGGACCGGTCAGGTTGGCAACGGGCTGGCCAGCGTGGTTACAGCCGCCGATCATACCGGCCAGGCGGCCGGCGAGATTCAGAGCGAGATTACCGCCCTGGTCCGTCAAGCCAACGAACTCGACCAGCGTCTTGCCACCTTCATTCAGCAGATCCGACAATAAAGCTGTCGGGCTCCCGCCCGAACCCGGCCGGGGCGATGCCCCGGACCCCCTTTGAATCCAGAGGGGGTTTGGGGGCGACAGCCCGGTCAGCGGCGGCGGAACAACAAGGCCGCCGCGCCGAGGCTGACAACCGCAATCACCGCCAGTGGCAGGGTCTCGGCCAACACCTCGGCGGCGGGCAGATCCTTCAGAAAGATCCCTTTGACCACCACCAGGAAATGTCGCAGCGGATCGGCCAGAGTCAGCGGCTGCAACCAGTCCGGCATATTCTCGATCGGGGTGGCGAAGCCTGACAGCAGCATCGCCGGCACCATGAACAGGAAAGCGCCGAGAATCGCCTGCTGCTGGGTGGCTGATAACGCCGAGATCAGCAAGCCAATCCCGATCACTGCGGCAAGAAACACCAGTCCGCAGCCATAAAGCAGCAACAGCGAGCCTCGGAGCGGCACCCCGAACACCAGCACGGCAGCGAGGATGAACAGACTCATGTGAGTCAGTCCGATCAGCAGGGGCGGAATCACTTTGCCGAGCAGGATTTCATGAGTCCGCAGTGGCGAGACCAGCACCTGATCGAACGTCCCGAGTTCGCGCTCACGGGCAATTGACAAAGCGGTGACGGTCAAGCCCATCAGCATCGCAATCACCCCGACCAGACTCGGCACCATAAACCAGGGGTAAAGTAGGTTCGGATTGAACCAGACCCGCACCTCCGGCCGGACCATCACCCCGGCCCCCCGCTGCCCGGCCGGACTCTCGGCAGCCAGATCGCGGGCAATCTGATCGAGGTAAGACGCCACGATCTGGGCGGCATTGGAGCGGCGGCCGTCCAGAATCAGCTGAAGGTCCGTCGCTCGCCCGGTTTCCAGATCGCGCGAGAAGGTCGGGCCGATCTCCAGCACCGCCAGCACCCTTTGACGATCGATTGCCGCTCGCACTGCCGCCGGATCCTGCAACACCAGCAACGAGCGCACCGTCGGGGCCGCCGCAACACGCTGGGTCAGTTCGGCCCCCCACCGCCCGCTATCGCGATTGACCAGACCGAGATCGATGTTGCTGACATCCAGGGTTGCGGCCAGCGAAAACACCACCAATTGCACCAGCGGCGGCACGATCAGAATCATCCGCCCGCGCGGGTCACGCAGCACCGCCAGCAATTCCTTGAGAATCAGGGCGCGCAGGCGGATCCACATCTCAATCGATCCTCTTCCGGGTCCGGCGCAAAGCGATGGCAAAAAACACCGCCCCGATCAGCAGCATTGTGCCCATCGCCGGCAAGAACATCGGCCAGACATCGCCGGTCAGGAACACACTCTGCAACGAGGGGATCAGATGACGGGCCGGGACGATCTGGGTAAACCATTGGATCGGACGCGGCATCGAATCGATTTCGTACAGAAACCCTGACAACAGAAAAGACGGCAGAAAACCGCTGATCAGCGCCAGTTGCGAAGCGAGAAACTGGTTGCGGGTTACCGCCGAGATCAGCAGCCCCTGGCCCAGCGCCGGCACCAGGAAACAGGCCGACAGCAGATAGAGCGCCGCCAGGGAGCCCCGGAACGGCACCGCAAACAGGGTTACCGCCAGCACCAGACAAATCGTCATCGCCACCAGCCCGAGAACGAAATAAGGCAGCAATTTGCCGACCAACACTTCCGTGGCCGACACCGGGGTGGCCATCAGCGCCTCCATCGTCCCGCGCTCCCATTCCCGCGCGATCACCAGCGAGGTCAGCAGGGTGCCGACCAGACTCATCACGATCGCGATCGCTCCCGGCACCAGGAAATAACGACTCAGCCCTTCGGGATTGAACCAGAACCGGGGATGCAGGGTAATCGCTGGCCCGGCCGCCCCGGTTTCGCTTTTGCGCCGGGCGGTCCAACCGGCCAGGGTCGATTGAACGTAAGAACGAACGAAAGTGGCGGTGTTGGGATCGAGTCCGTCCAGAATCAGCTGGAGTCGCGGCGCCCGGCCGGTCGTCAGATCATCCGCCAGCAGGGCGGGGATCACCACCAACCCACGCAGCCGTCCCCGCACCAGATCCTGTTCCAGGGGTCGCCGGTCGTGCGCCTCCTCGATCAGGAAGAAGCGGGAGGCGTGGAAACTGGCGGCCAGATCGCGCGCCAGCGGACTGTCCCGTTCAACCACCAGTCCGAGCCGGGTCCGGCCGGCATCAAGCGAAATCGCATAGCCATACAGCGCCAGCAGCACCACCGGCAGGACAAAGGCAATCAGGATACTGCTCGGATCGCGCAGCACCTGCCGGCTTTCCTTGCCGATCAGGGCGGCGACCCGGCGCCAGCGGAGCGACCCTGGGCTCATCCGGCGCTCTCCCCGGCCCGGACCAGGGCGACAAAAGCCTCTTCCATCGTCGGCTTGACCGCTCCCAGGGCAGCGGCGCGGGCTTTCAGTGCATCCGGGGAGGCCAAAGCGAGCAGCCGGCCGCGATCAATCAAAGCGATCCGGTCACAATATTCGGCTTCCTCCATGAAATGAGTGGTGACCAGCACCGTGACTCCGGTTTCGACCAAAGCATTGATATGGTTCCAGAATTCGCGCCGGGTGATCGGATCGACCCCGGAGGTCGGCTCATCCAGGAACAAGGCGGCCGGCTGATGCATCACCGCACAGGCCAGGGCCAGACGCTGTTTCAGCCCGAGCGGCAGATCGCGGGCGGACTGGCGGCGATAGGGGCCGAGATCGAAAATCTCGCTCATCAGGCTGATCTGCTGGCGTCGCCGCGCCCCGGCCAGACCATAGAGACCGGCGAAAAACGCCAGATTCTGCGCGACACTGAGATCGCCATACAGCGAGAATTTCTGAGCCATATAACCGAGGAAGCGTCGGGCTTCGGCCGGTTCGCGGCGCAGATCGCGGCCCGCGACCCGGCCTTCCCCGGCACTCGGCGACAACAGACCGCACAACATCCGGAAGGTGGTCGATTTGCCGGCACCATTGGGGCCGAGCAGGCCAAAAATCTCGCCGCGCGGAACCGCGAAACTGATCGAATCCGCCGCGACAAAATCGCCGAATCGTTTGGTCAGGCCGCGCGCCTCGATTACCGGTTCGGTGGCGCCCGGGTCGGCGGCCAGAGTCACCGCCCCGGCCAGCGGCGAAGGGCCGCCGGGACCCCCACCGAGCAGGCTGACGTAAGCATCCTCGAAACGCGGCGCTGCCGGTTCGAGCCGACCCCCGCTCAGACTGGCCGCTGCCGGCACCACCCCGGGCGCCGTCACCAACCGGAGAGACTCGCCCTGAATCACCCCATCGATCACCGCCGGATCATCAAGCGCGCGGACCAGAGCGTGCCGGCGCCGTCCCGTGCTGCCGACCAGACGCACCACCCGGCCGGCCAGGGACTCGGTCAGCTCGGCCGGTGGCCCGGCAAACAATAAGCGGCCACGATCGAGCAGCAGCACCCGGCGACAGGCCTCGGCTTCTTCGAGATAAGCGGTTGACCACACCACCCCGATCCCTTCGCCGGCCAAGGCCTCGACCATCGTCCATAAATCGCGGCGCGAGATCGGATCGACTCCCACTCCCGGCTCATCGAGCAGCAGCAGGCGCGGGGTTTTCAGCAGGGCACAGGCCAGCCCGAGTTTTTGCTTCATCCCGCCTGACAAATGACCGGCCAGACGGGTGGTAAAACGGGCCAGACCGGTAAAATGCAACAAACGCTCAAAGGTCGGGCTGTGCTCGGCCGGGTCCAGCCCGCGCAATTCGGCATAAAGACGCAGATTTTCGAGGATGGTCAGATCCTCATACAGGCCGAAACGCTGCGGCATATAGCTGATCTCGGCCTGAATCCGCGCCGCCTCCCGGCCGGTATCCCAGCCCAGAACGGTGATCTGTCCGTGATCCGGGACCATCAATCCGGTCATCAGTCGAATCAGGGTGGTTTTGCCCGCCCCGTCCGGTCCCACCAATCCGGTGATTTCGCCCGCGTGCAAAACGGCACTGATCCCGTCAAGCGCGGGGGGACCGGTGCGGCTGAACCGCTTGACCACCGCCTTGAGTTCGACCGCCTCAGCGGCCGGCGGGACCATGATCCGCCTCCGGGGGAACCTGCACCGTCACCGGCATCCCCTGGCGCAATCCGGGATCGGGCTGATCGATCACCACCCGCAGCCGGTAGACCAGATCGGTGCGCAGATCGGTGGTTTCGACCGATTTCGGGGTGAATTCCGCCACTGGAGAGATAAAGCCAATCGTCCCGCGATGGGGGCGATCCGGCTGGCTGTCGCTGGTCACCCAGACCTTCATCCCCGGATGAAGGCGGCCGAGATCGGGCTCGGCGACATAGACCCGGACCCAGACCGGGGCCAGCAGCGAGACGGTCAGCACCGGATCGGCGGCCGAAACGATCGCTCCCGCCTCGCGCAGACGCGACAGCACCACCCCGGCGGCAGGGGCGTGCAGTTCGGTATCGGCCAGATCGGTTCGGGCGGTGGCAAGGTCGGCCTGAGCGGCTTCGGCGGCGGCACGGCCGGCGGCAATCTCCTCGGTGCGGGTGCCCTGTTCGAGCAACCGGAGGGATTCACGGGCGGAAGCGGCGCGGGCGGCGGCCATCGCCCGATTGGCCTCGGCCTGATCGAGCGCCGCCTGGGCAATCGTCTCGCTGTGGCGCAGGGTGCGGGCGCGGTCGAGAGCAAGATCGGCGTTACGCAAATCGGCCAGTCGCTCGGCGTGGGTGGCCCGCCCCTCGGCAATCTCGGCCGGGCGGGGACCGGCTTCGAGCCGGGCCAGGGTCGCCGCCTGCTGGGCCAGCTTGGCCTCGGCGGCGCTAACCCGGTCCTGAGAGGGGCGGGGATCGAGCCGGGCCAGAGTCTGACCGGGGGCAACCGCATCGCCTTCATCGACCTGGAGCGCGTCGATCCGGCCGCTGACCCGGAAGCCAAGCTGAACTTGGCGAATATCGACATTGCCATAGAGGGTCAGGCCGGGATCCACGCGACCGTCTTGCCTGAACCGGCCGAGCAGACCGCTCTGCCAGAGGCCGAGTCCCAGGCCGCCGACGATCAATCCGGCCAGCAGAACGCGCTTCAGCCTGGGGGGGATCATGTCGGTTTTTCCTCCGGCTGCAATCCGGCCACCAGGGTTTCGACCAGATCCCGGATCAGCGCAATTTCCCGGACCCCGACCGCGTCCCAGTCCATCACCCGCAGCACGGCGGCCCGGGCGGTTCGGAACATCAGCACCCCGCCAATCAGGCCGAGTGCCCGGATGCCGACGATTTCGGCAGCCGGATCGAGATCAAGACAGCGGCCCACCAGATGGCGCGCGGCCCGGATCTGAGGCTGCATTCCGGTGGTGAACAGGATCTGGAACGCCTCGGTCGGTTCCATCTGCTCGCGGATCACCACTCTGGCCCAGGTTTCCCATTCCGGCCGCATCAGCAACTCGACCAGTTCCTGGAGCAGATCCGTCAGCAGAATCCGGGCTTCTTCCGGCGAAATCGCCTCGCCATGCGCTTCGGCGGCAAAACGGCTCTGCAACCGGAGCCGGACCGGCTGCATCCGCTCAGCCACCCCTTCGGCGATATGGAGGGCCACCGCGCGGTAAAGCCCCTCTTTGCCGCCGAAATAATAGGGAATCGCCTGGAGATTGACTCCAGCCGCCTCGGCCAGAGCCCGAGTCGTCGCCCCGTCATAGCCAAGCCGGCCGAACACATCGATCGCAGCCAACAGCAGTTTCTGGCGGGTGCCGTCGCCCCGGTCAGCCGGGGCAGGAGAGGGTTTCGTGCGAGACATGGTGTCAAATTAATCCATTCGAATGAATGAGTCAAACGACTGAAAGGAGGCTGCCCCCCGACCGGGACGGACAGCCGATCGGTTCAGGCTTTGCGCAGGCCGGAGCAGACCCGGGTCACAAAAGCGTCGATATCGTCGTTCATCGCCACCGTGCGCGCGGCCAGATCACCGGCCGCGACCAGCACCTGCCCGGCGGCATCGGTGGCAACGGCAGCGGTTTCCGCGACCTCCGCAATGGTGCTGGCCACCGTCTGGACATCGCTGGCCACAGTACGGATCGAATGGCTCATCGTCGCCACCGCCGTGCTTTGCTGCTCGGTTGACGTGGCGATGCTGGTGGATTCCTCGTTGATTTCGTGGATTTTTTCGGCAATCGCCCGCACCGCAGCCACGGCCTCGCGGGTGGCCTCGCGCATCCCGCCAATCTGGCCGGAAATCTCATCGGTGGCGCGGGCGGTCTGATTGGCGAGATGCTTGACCTCGTTGGCGACCACCGCGAAGCCTTTGCCGGCCTCCCCGGCCCGCGCCGCCTCGATCGTGGCATTCAGGGCCAGCAGATTGGTTTGAGCGGCAATGTCATTGATCAGATTGACCACTTCGCCGATCTTCTGCGCCGCTTCGGCCAAACCGTCGATCGCGCTATCGGTGGCGCTGGCCACCGTCATGGTCTCCCGGGCCATATGGGCCGAATGCTGGATCCGGGCCGAAACATCGCGAATCGCCGAGGAAATCTTCTCGGCGGCGGCGGCGACATCCTCGACATGGCGCGAGGCATTGTCGGCGGCGGACGAGACGGTGTGCGATTGATCGCTGGTACGGGTCGCAATCTCCGACATCTGCCGGGCGGTGGCCTCCAGTTCGGTGGCGGTCGAGGCCACGACATTGGTCACCTGCTTGATCGTCCCCCCGACCCCGGTCGCCTCGCGGGTGAACTCCCGCGAGCGGCGCTCCATCTCCGACAAAGCCCGATTGATCAGCCGGGCGTGATCGCCGAACTCCCCCACCATCCCCTCGGTCAGGATATGGCGGAAATAGCGCCCCTCGGCGGTCATCGCCATCGCCGCATCGGCTTCCTTGGTGAACACCTCGGTCAAATCGAGCAGACGGTTGATCGAAATTTCCAGATTGCCGATCACCCCGCCCTCGCGCAGGCGGATCAGACGGGAATCCAGCCGGCCGCCGGCCGCATCGCGCAACACGCCAACCGCCCGTTCGATGCTCTGGCGAACCCGGCCGAAACGCAGGAAGGCAAACACCACCGCCCCGGCGACCACCGCCGCGACCCCTGCTTCCAGATCCCGCCCCTGACTGAGCGACAGACCGAGTTCGCCCAGGGCCGCCACCAGCGCCAGCACCAGAGCAAAACGCGCACTAGAGAGTGAACACGAATTCTTCATAAGGGAGCCCCGCCGCTTGGAGTTTGGCGACCATCGCCGCAAAGGCCTGCTCCATCCCCTCCTTCTGGTTGGAAGCAGCCCGTTCGATCGCCAGCAAATCACGATAAAGCGCCTCGACTTTGGCAATCGCCTCGCGATTCGGGGCGCGCCGGTTCGAGTGATAACTGATGATCTGCCCTGAAGCATTAAAGGTCGGGGTCACATGGGCGAGAACCCAGTAATGATCTCCGTTCTTGGATCGATTCTTGACGTAAGCGAAGATCTCTTTCCCAGCCTCGATCGTGCTCCACAACAATTTGAACACGCAACGGGGCATGTCGGGATGGCGGATGATGCTGTGCGGCTGGCCAAGCAATTCTTCCTCATTGTAGCCGGCCAGCGAGATGAACACTTCATTGGCGTAGATAATCCGGCCCTTCAGATCTGTCTTGCTGACAATGATCTGGTCCCGGTCGAAGGTCCGCTCGACACCGGACAGGTGAACAGCCTGTAGGGACATATTGCCTTCTCGTCAGGAACGAGGAAACCGACGGGGAATACGCCGGAATTGACGCCTTTTGCACTCACTCCCCGTCTTTACTGTATACGACGCTGTTCCCTCAGGTCTATGACTTCCGCACGCACTCAGGGCAGGATTCACGGAACCAGATGAACTACCGTCACGCCTATCACGCCGGAAATGTCGCCGACGTTCACAAACATGCGGTCCTGGCCCAGGTGGTCACCGCTTTGACTCGCAAAGAAACACCGTTTTTTGCGCTCGATACCCATGCCGGCTGTGGCGGCTATCTGCTGACCGCCGATGCGGCACAACGGACCGGCGAGTTCAAAGCCGGGATCGCCCGGATTCTCGACCAGGAGGCGACCGCCCCGGCGGCGCTCGCCCCCTATCTGGAGACGGTACGACGGTTCAATCCCGATGGCGAACTGACCCGTTACCCGGGGTCCCCCGAACTGATCCGCACCCTGATGCGGCCGCAGGACCGTTTGGCCCTGGCCGAGCTTCATCCCGAGGATGTCAGAACGCTGCGGCGAACCTGCGGCGCCGACCGGCGGATCGGCATTCATCACATGGACGGCTATCTTGCGGTCAAAGCCTTGCTGCCACCGCAAGAGCGGCGCGGCTTGGTGCTGATCGACCCCCCCTTCGAGCAGACGGACGAATTCAGCCGTCTGCTGACCGCGTTGGGCCGTCTGCGCCGCCGTTGGCCTCAGGGCATTCTGTTGCTGTGGTACCCGATCAAGGGCGCGGCCCCGGTCGAACAGTTCCTGGCGGCGATCACCGCCGAGGGGGGGAGCGAAACCCTGGCGGTTGAGCTGTTGCTGCGGCCGCCGGTCGATCCGTTCCGTCTGAATGGGAGTGGACTCGTGGTGGTCAATCCCCCCTGGGGCTTGGAGGCGGCCCTGGCCGAGACCCTGCCCTGGCTGGCTTCGGTGCTGGCCCCGGAGCAGGGAACCCACCGGGTCCGCCGCCTGATTGCCGAACAAACCGGAACGCCCTGACACCGTCGCCCCCCGCGCCGCCACCGGGTCTTTGCCCGACTCTCTTTTCAGTTAAAAAAGGATATAAATCAAACAGGGAAGGCGACACGCCGGAGGGGGGGATGATCGCAATTTGGGAAGCGGGCCTGTCGGTCGGGGATGGGGCGGTCGATGACGAACATCGTCTGGTGATGAATCTGCTCAACGAGTTGGATGTCGCCCTGACCGTCAAGGCCCCTTTCACCGTGATCGATAAGGCGTTGGAAGCCCTCGACCGGGGGGTGACGCGCCATTTCGCCCGCTCAGCCGCGCCAACCCCGGCCCGGGAGCATGCCTACATCCAGAGCCGGGTCCGTCAGTTGCGGATCGCCTGGGCCACGGGACAGCACGATGGCCTCAACCGCCCGGCCCTGATGGAAGTCGGCCGTCGCTGGATCGCCCATATCGGCCGGAGCGAAACGCTCGACCGGACCGCCCCCCGCGCCACGCTTCGTTATAATCCGAACCGCCAGCCGACGCAGGAGAGGCGCGCGGCAATGACGGATGACGTCACTGCGGCGAGTCGGTTATAGATCGCGGCGTTTTCACCCTCGATTTTGGGGACGGCCGTGACCCTGACCATTTCCACCCTGGACGATATTTCCGCCCTGCTGGCCCGCCTGCCGGAGGCCGATCCGGCCGCCAGCGCCGCTGTTGCCGCCCGCGAACCGCGCCTGACCAAGCCGGCGGGCTCCCTTGGCCGGCTGGAAGATCTGTCCGCCTGGATGGCGGCGTGGCAGGGGCGGCATCCGCCACGGTTCGACCATCCGGTGGCCCGGATCTTCGCCGGCAATCATGGCGTTGCCGCTCTCGGTGTGTCGGCCTTCCCGGCCGAAGTCACGGTGCAGATGGTCGCCAACTTCCAGCATGGCGGCGCCGCGATCAATCAATTGTGCCGCACCTTCGGCATTGATCTCGACGTAATCGCGCTTGATCTCGACCGCCCCACCGCTGATTTCACCCAGGAACCGGCGCTTGACCCGGCCGGCTTCCTCGCCGCGTTCCAGAGCGGCTTCGATTCGGTCCCGGAGGGGGCGGATCTGCTGGTGCTGGGGGAAATGGGGATCGGCAACACCACCCCGGCGGCGGCAATCGCCTGCGCCCTGCATGGCGGAGACCCCGCCGACTGGACCGGACGCGGCACCGGGGTCGCCGGCAGCGCCCTGACTCGCAAGATTGAGGTGGTGGCCGCCGGAGTGGCGCGCCATCGCGGCCTCGCCCCACTGGAGATCCTGCGCGCCCTCGGCGGACGCGAATTGGTTGCCCTGGCCGGGGCGACGGTGGCGGCGCGGCTGCGCCGGGTGCCGGTGCTGCTCGACGGCTATGTGGTGACGGCGGCGGTGGCACCGCTGGAAGCGGCCCGGCCGGGCGCGCTCGACCATTGCCAGATCGGTCATGTCTCGGCCGAACCGGGCCATCGTCGTCTGGTCGCGGCCCTGGGCAAGAATCCGCTGCTCGATTTTGGCCTGCGTCTGGGCGAAGGCTCGGGCGCCGCCCTGGCGGCGGGTCTGGTCAAAGCGGCGGTGGCCTGCCACACCGGGATGGCCACCTTTGACGAGGCCGGAGTCAGCGACCAGGGCTGAATCGCGGCCGTCGTAAAAATATCTTGACAGCGGAGTGGAATTAGCGCGCCACTCCGCTCATACTGTGCCTCTTTCTGCTTCCAGGGACCATCATGTCACTCAATAATCCCCTGATCGACGATTTCGGCCGGGT